>MDTE01193816.1_pt1 | contig 14053 bp, 13 predicted proteins | sample 811231 | NCBI WGS metagenome assembly MDTE01 (sample SAMN05326651, study PRJNA326480) | marine metagenome | isolation source: seawater | place: Indian Ocean: Red Sea | collected 2010 | reverse complement strand
TTTTTTTCTAAATTTTTCAAAAAAGATAATTTTTCTAAAGTATGAATAATATAAGAAGGTTCATTTGGCTTTCCTCTATAGGGTAAGGGTGCTAAATAAGGAGAATCTGTTTCAATTAATAAATTATCAATAGGTATGTCAGACACAATATCTCCTAGTTTTGTTGCATTTTTAAATGTAATAATTCCACTTACAGAAATATAACAATTTATATCAACTAATTTTTTCGCGAAGTCTGAACTTCCTGTAAAGCAATGAATTAAAACTTTTGTATTAATGTTTTTTGTTTCACTTTTTATTATATCAAATGTTTCGGTTTCAGCGTTTCGAGTATGAACTATTACAGGAATTTTTAAATCTGAAGCTGCATTTAAGTGTTCAACAAAACTTTTGATTTGTGATTTTTTATCACTATGATTGTAAAAAAAATCAAGACCAGTCTCACCAATACCAATAACTTTTTTGTTTTTTTTTGCAGAATCAATTATAAATTGAGCGTCAATTTCTTTGTGTTTATCAGTCTCATGTGGGTGGATTCCAAAAGTTCCATAAACATTTTTGTATTTATTAATTATTAGTTGAATTGTGCTAAATGACTTTAATGTGGTGCAGATAGTCAATAAATATTTTACCTGGCTTTCATTTGCTCTTTTAATTACATTATCTAATTCTTTATATAAATCTGGAAAATCTAAATGACAGTGAGAATCTATTATCATTAGGATATTTTTTTAAATAATATGTCAAGATTATTAATTTTAACTTCATCATTTAAAATTTTTTTTCCATCTAAAAAAGATAAGTTCCTGGATCCTTTGCTTACATTAAGAGCGTCTAAAACTTTATTTGTAGATATTGGAATTATCGGATTTAGTAAAATAGAAATTTTGGCAATTTGATCTAAAGAAATATATAAAATATTATTCATTTTATTTAAATCGCTTTTTTTTAATTTCCATGGTTCTTCATCATTGATATATTTATTTGTCAAAAAGCTAACATTTATAACTGATTTTATATAATTATTTAAATCCTGATTATTCATATAATTTCTTAGATCTTTTGTTAATAAATTTGTTTGTTTGATAAATTTTTTATCATTTTCGGAAAAATTATTAGATTTTTTTATCTTATTTGAACAATTGTTCTTTATGAATGAAAACACTCTTTGGCATAAATTACCATAATTGTTTGCCAAATCGCTATTAATACAATTTTCTAAACTTTTTAATGATATGTTTCCGTCGCTTCCATGAGAAACTTCTTTCATTAAATAGTATCTTAATTCATCGATTCCATAAGTTTTAATTATCTCAAGCGGATTTAGAATGTTTCCTTTAGACTTTGACATTTTTTCATCTCCCGACAGTATCCACCCATGTCCAAATACTCTATTTGGTGGTGTTATTTTTGCAGCAAGTAAAAACGCTGGCCAGTAAATTGCGTGAAATCTTAATATGTCTTTTCCTATTATATGTACCGAAGCTGGCCAAAACTGCTTGAAAAGTTTGTTATTTACATTTGGGTAGTTAAGTGCACTTAAATAATTAGTTAATGCATCAAGCCACACATATATAACATGCTTTGGATTGTTTGGGGCTTTAATACCCCAAGAAAAAGAAGTTCTGCTCACAGACAAATCTTTAAGACCGCTTTTTACAAAATTAATTACCTCATTTCTTCTAGTAGTTGGCAAAATAAATTTCTGATTTTTTTCGTAGAATTCAAGTAATTTTTTTTCCCATGATGATAGTTTAAAAAAAAAAGATTCTTCCTCAACCCATTCAACGGGCGATCCTGAAAAAGATGAGAATTTTTTTCCATTTTTTTCAATAATTTCATCAGAATTATAATAAGCTTCGTCAGAAACAGAATACCATCCTTTATATTTGGACAGATAAATATCTCCAGATTTTACCAGTTTGTTCCATACATCATTAACAGCAGTATGATGTCTTTTTTCAGTAGTTCTTATAAAATCATCATTTGATAAATTTAACTTTTTTGTTAAATCTCTAAAAACTTCAGATATTTCATCGCAAAAAATTAAAGGTTCTAAACCTTTTTTTTTAGCAGCATTTTGAATTTTTAAACCATGTTCATCTGTTCCTGTTAAAAAAAAAACATTAAAATTATCATTACGCTTAAATCTTGCAAAAACATCTGCAAAAATACTGGAATAAGCATGGCCCATATGAGGTGTTCCTGAAGGATAATAAATTGGCGTAGTTATATAAAAATTATCTTGCATCATTTAATAAAATATCCTTCATCCAAATATAAGTATTTTTTTCACTTAAATTAAATTTTTTCATATTATTCATTCTCGCAAGAATTTTTTGTTTGTTATAAGAATAAGTAGAAATTAAGTTTTCGTTATTTATATACAGGTCATTATAAAATTTTTCAACAAACAAACTAATAAAATTTAGCGTATCAGAATTTTTTTCATTTAAATATTTGTCAAAAAAATAAAAGATACAATTTAAGTAGTTATTTTTTATTTTTATATTATTTTTTACTAAATCCATCGAATAATTTAATATATTTCCAGGTGTATCGAAATGAAAAAAATCATTTAGATCATTCACTTCGTATTCAAAATTATATTGATTAGCTAGATTTTGAAAAACTTCCTTCTTCTCTATTGAGTTAAAAAATATTTTAAAATTTAAACATCTAGATTTTATAGTGTCTAATATTTTATATGAATGATTATGTATTATAAAAAAGAAAGTATTTTTTTCTGCTTCTTCTATAGCTTTTAATATAGAATTAGATGAATTTAAATTAAGATTTTCAGCATTATCAATCAAAACGATTTTAATGTTTTGTGAAAAAGTTGACTTGTTTAGAAATTTTAATAAATCTCTCGTTTGTTCAATTTTAATTTGATTGTCGTTCTTAAGCGTATCCAATAAAAAAAAATTTGGGTGAATATTGTTAACAACTTTATTATAGTTTACGCTTGTCTCATCGATTTTATAATTTGAAGTAGAATATTTCACGTTATCTTTTATCGAAAGCAGATAATTAATTAAGTGGTATGAAAAAGTTGCTTTACCAAGTCCTTTTGCGCCACTGAATATAATTCTGTTAGGAATCTTGTTTTTGTTGAAAAGTTTAATGAATAAGTCAAAGTAACTTTCATATCCGTACAAATTTAGTTGATTTATAGGTTTTAAAATTTCTATTTGTTCGATTTTTTTTTTCATTTATTTAATCTATTAATAAACTTAGTAAAAATTATTTTTTCAGTTAAAGGAGAGTCTTCTGAAGAATCGATAACAATGTATCTTTTTTTGTCAGTTTTTGAAATTTTTAAAAATGCATTTTGTGCCTTTAAATAGAAGCTTTTTGAGAATTTATCGTACCTATTTTTCTTTTTTCTTTTTTTTAATCTTTGAAAGGCTTTTTTTAAACTTACTTTTAAAATGAATGTTAGATTTGGTTTTAATTTTCCTAATACATATTTATGAACTGAATTAACTAAATTTTTATTTACACCTTTTCCATATACTTGATACGCAAGTGTAGAATCGGTAAATCTATCGCAAATTACAATTTTTTTTTTTTTAATTGCCGGTTTTATTTTGTTTTCTATATGTTCGTTTCTTGCAGCAAGATAAAGAAGCGTGTCAGTATTTTTATTAAATTTTTCTTTTTCTCTGTGGTTAAAATAGTCATTCAATATTACTTTTCTAATTATTTCTGCACTTTTGGTACCACCTGGTTCCCTAGTATAAATTGCTGAAAGTTTAATTTTTTTAAGCCTGTTAAACAGTTTTTTGCTTTGGTAAGATTTGCCTGATCCTTCAATCCCCTCAAAAGTCACAAAGAAAAATTTTTTTTTATGCATCTCCCCAAACTAGATAATTTAAGGATTTAAACAATCTCGAAAAAATATTTGCTCTTTTGATTTTTTCCTTAGAAATTAAATCTACTTTTTTGACTAGCTCACCTGATATATATACATTCAAGATACCTACCTTATCTCCTTTGTTAATAGGAGCGTTTAAAGGCCCATTGTACTCTATAATTGCCTTAACTGTACTTTTTTTTCTTTTTGGAACTGTTAAAAAAATATCTTCCGTTGTAACAACCTCAACTTTATTTTTTTTACCTAACCAAACGTTTAGTTTGCTTATGGTTTCATTTTTTTTAGCGACTTTTATAGTATCAAAATTTCTTATACCCCAATTAAGCATTTTAGCAGATTCACGTGAGCGCTTATTCTTTGTGTCGAATCCACTTCCCACAGCATTGATTCTTCTTTCTCCGACTTTCATCGAAGACGCTAATGAATATTTTTCTACAGTAAGAAATCCTGTTTTAATTCCATCGACTCCCATATTTTTATATAACAGTGGATTTCTATTACCTTGTGTGATTGGGTCACCTCCCGTGCGATCCCAAGTAAATATTTTTTCTTTATAATAAGTATAAAATTCTGGATAATTATCAATTAAGTATTTTGACATTATAATGATGTCTCTAACAGTTGAATAATTATTTACATCATTTATTCCTGAAGAATTACTGAAATTTGTATTTTCCATTCCAATCTCATAAGCCTTTTCATTCATGAGAATTGCAAAATCCTCTTCTGTTCCTGCTAGGCCTTCTGCTAGTGCTAAGCAAGCATCATTTCCAGAAACTATGATTATTCCCTTTAGTAAATCTTCAATAGAGATTTGATCATTTAACATAATAAACATTGATGAGTAACCACTTTGCGACATTCTCCAAGCTTTTTCAGAAATAGTAATTTTTTCATCCATAGAAGCTTCGCCGCTTCTGATTAAATCGAAAGCAACTATAGTAGTCATTATTTTAGTCATAGAAGCTGGATAAATTTTGTCATCGGCATTTTTTTCATAAAGAATTTTTCCAGAAAGGTGATCTTGGATTATCACGTACTCAGCAGCAACTTCGATTTGAGGAAAGGCTTTATTATAAGGTGTTAAAAAAATTATAAGAAGTAGTAATATTTTAATGTTTTTCATTGCTTTTTATTTTCTAATTATATTTAAATCCTCAAATCCTAAATTATTTAAACTAATATAAGTAGATTTTAAAGAGTTAAAATTTTCAAACGGACCTACTGAAAGTCTATATTTGTTATTATTAATCTTTACAACTGAAAATTTGTTTATTTTGGTTTGATTAATTAATTCGGTTTTTAACTTATTCGCAGAATCAGCGTAGTAAAAATCAGAAATAATCAAAATAAACTTGTTTTCTTTTTTTTTAGTTTTTGCAGGTTTTGTTTCATTATTGCTGGGTGTAAGTTCCTTTACATTAATTTCATCAACTGGAACGGTTTCTGCCACCTTTTTTTCTTCATCAAAAATTTTTCCTTCTTTAGCTATGAAAGTATCATTTTTTTTCATTTCAATAATTTCTATATATGGATTTTCAAAATCTAGTTCTAACTCTTCTGCAATTTTTTTACTAATAACTATATTAAAAATCTTAGGATAATTTATGTTGGCATGAATTTTCGTTGTTATTGATTTGGAGTTTTCTGGATTAATTATTTTAATAATAGTGTTTTTTCTTAAAAATGAATGCATTGCGACTAATTTATCGTTATCTATTTTTTTATTTATAGTTTTGTTTTCATAATATTTCTCATCATATATAAGAGTAAAGCCCATCGAGTTATAATAAATTCTTTCTTTATCTTTTTTTGATTTATCAATACTATAATTTGCGCAACCGCTAACAAAAAATAAAACGAACAATAAAAAAATTTTTTTTATTAAATTCATGTTTTTATCATATTTGCTAGTGTACAAACACTTACTCCAAATCTTAAAGATCTATTCCACTTTAAAATTTTTTCATAATTTTGAAAAACCAAAAAAGTTGGCGAATTTTCTTTTCCATCAGGTAATATTAATGCAGCTTTAAGTTTATTGTTTATTTTCATATTATCCAAAATTTCAACACCCATTTTCTTCCATTTTGAAACTTTTAATCTTGATGAAATTGTTCTAGCTGAAGTATTAATATATTTTTGATTAATTTTTTTTGTTAATTTTACTTTATAAAAACATGGTTCTCCTTCTTTCCATCCTATTTTACTAATATAATTTGCTGCTGAAGCTAATGAATCATCTAAGGATTCTTTTAACTCAATTTTATTATTGTTATCATAGTCAATCGCATATCTTTCAATAGTAGAGGGCATAAATTGAAAATTTCCGTAGGCGCCAGCCCATGATCCGTAAAGTTTTTCTGGTTCAATTAAATTTTTATCAACTAACTTTAACAATATAAATAATTGTGCAGAAAAAAATTCACTTCTTCGCTTATCAAAACTCAATGTTGCAATTGATGAAATTATATCCATTTTTCCAACATGTTTTCCAAAATTTGTTTCAATACCCCATAAAGCTAAAAGAATTTCTTTTTCCACATTAAATTTGCTTTCGACTTCTAAAAATAAACTTTCATTTTTTTTAAATAATTCAATTGCTTTTTTGGATCTTGATGCAGTTGCTCTTTTCTTAACGTATGTATTAGTATCTTCAAAAAATTCTGGTTGTCTACGATCATAGACTAAAACTTTTTCTAGAAATTTTACTTTTTTAAAAACAGAATCTATAGTCTTTTTTGATATGCCTTTTTCTAAAGCATTTTTTTTATACTCATTTAACCATATATTAAAATCTTCATTGGCATATGCTTTGAAAGTATAAAAAAATGAAAAAAATAAATTTATTAATATAATTAAAAATAATGTAGTTTTAATTTTATAAATAATAATATTCATTTTATTTAATTTAATAATTGTTAATAATTTTTTCCTTACTATTTTTAAATATAGTTATTAATTCATCAATACCACTTTCAAGTTTAATTTTTGCCTTAAATCCTTTTTTTTCTATTTTCCTATTACTAACAAAATAATCTCTTTGGTCGGGGTCTTTAGCATTAGTAATTATTTTTATGCTTAGATCTTTAATTTTTTTCTTAATTTTTTTTGCTAATGAATATTTACTTAAATTAGCTGATGACAAACCTAAATTATACACGTTAGATTTTAATCGATTGAAATTTTCTATAGAATATATAATTGCATTTACTACATCGTTAATATGAATAAAATTTCTTCTAAAATGTGGTTCGAAAATTTGTAATTTTTTTTTTTTTACCGAGGTATAAACAAAATTATTTACTAATAAGTCAGTTCTCATTCTATATGAATAACCAAAAACTGTCGCTAACCTAAAACAAATAGAATTGTTATATTTCATCACTTCTTTTTCAGCTTTAACTTTTGTAATACCGTATAATGAAATAGGATTCAGTGGTGAATTTTCATCGCAAAATTTATTTTTTTTGCCTATTCCATAACCTGAATTTGAGGTCAAATAGATAACTTTGCTTTGCTTTTTTATACAACTCATTAATAATTTGATCGAATTTAAATTGACAGAGACGGCTTCTTTCTTTTTTTTATCACACAATGGTGCTCCTACCAATGCAGCTAAAGGTATTATAATGTGATTTCTTTTAATTTCTCTAGTAATTAATTTTTTATCACGAACATCACCAACTATTAGTTTAAAGTTTTTAAATGAATGCAAGTGATCGAGTGACTTCGATGAAAATTTTAATAAATCAATCACAGTAACAATGTGGCCTAAATTGACCAATTTAGTACTTAACATTGATCCTATGTAACCTGCTCCACCGGTAATCAAAATTTTTTTTTTCATATCTTTATATTATTAAGTATATTGCAAATATTCCTTATTTTCTTTTTTGTAAGTGAAGGATAATTTCCAATATAGTAACCAAAAAAATGAACGTGATCTACTTCCTTAAAATTTTTAAAATTTATTTTTTTTACAATCTTTTTTAAATATGGTTGCCTTAATTGATTTCCCCCGCCTGCATTTCCTCTTCTAAATTCAATTTTATTCTTTAAAAGAGCTTTTTCAAATACATTTCTAGATTTTATATTTTTTTTATTCAAAATTACAGGAAATGCATAATTACAACTTCCTTTGAGCAAAAAGTCAGTTCTATATTTTGTTTTATCAATGTGTTTAAGAAAAAATTTGAAATTATTTATTCTTTTATTATTATTTTTATTTAATGATTTAAGTTGATTTATTCCTATAACAGCGCCAATTTCATTATTTCTTAAATTATAACCAGAATATAAAAAAATAAATTTGGGTGATAACTTATAATACTTTTTGATCATTTTTCTTTCAAAAGTTTTATTATTAGCTTCTCTTGCCATCCCGTGAGATCGTAAAATTTTTGTTAATTCATATATTTTTTTGTCATTAGTGCAGACCATACCACCCTCGATTGTTGACATATGATGCGCATAATAAAATGAAAAATTAGATATTTTTCCATAAGTACCTAATTTTTTATTTTTAAATTTAGCACCATGTGATTCACTTACGTCTTCGATCAATAGAATCTTCTTTTTTTTTAAAGTAGTAATTAGTTTTTGTGTTAAACCATTAAAACCTTGAGCATGAGTCATAAAAACAGCTAAAGTTTTTTTATTAATTTTCTTAAATATTTCATTTTCATCCATGCATAAATTTTTTGGATTAATGTCAACAAAGATAGGTTTAAAACCATTTTGCACCACAGAATTAATATCTGAAACCCATGTTAGCGTGGGTAAAATGATTTCTCCTTTTCCATAAAGTATTTTTAAAACTGACATAGTCAAAAGGTTGGCTGAAGAACCAGAATTTACAAAAATACTATATTTTACTCCTAACCACTTAGACCAACTGTGTTCAAATTTTTTAACAAATTTTGATTGGGTTAAAATTTTTTTTTTATTTCTTAGTAATTTTATTGCCGCATTAATATCACCAGCTGTAAAGTTGTTGTGCATTAAAGGATGTGAAAATTTCATATAAATATTAAATATATTACTAAATCATTTTTTATTATTTTTATTTAAAATTATTTTACTACCATCAGAAGTAAAATTAAAAGGTATAGTAATTAGTTTTTTAAATTTACTTATAATTTTATTTTGCATGTGATGAGGAATATAAAATAAAAAAAACCCTCCGCCACCAGCACCTAATAGTTTACCGCCTAAGGCACCTCTATTCATAAATTCATTATAAATTTCATCTATATTTGTATTGCTTATCGATGAACTAAGACTTTTTTTTATTTCCCAAGACTCGTGTAGGAGTCTTCCAAAATCATCTAGATGTCCTTTGCGTAGTAACCTTTCACCTTCTTTTACAAAATCTGCAATTTCTGAAATGTAAAATCTTTTAGACGTGTTTAATTTTTTAATATAACTTTTTGCTATTTCGTGAGCAGTTCTATTGATGCCGGTATAAACTAGTAATAAATTTTTATTTAGAGCTTGAATATTTTTATTTTTTGTAGAAATAGGATTAATATTAAATCCACCACCTTTTTTGAAAATTATTTTGTTAAAACCTCCGTATGTAGCAGCTATTTGATCTTGAGAACCAACAGCTTCGTTTAATATTTTTTGTTCAAAATTTATACTTTTTTCTGCTAGCTTCTTTTTTTTAATTTTTTTCCCTGAAAAATTATTTAGTAAATTCATTAATCCAACAACAAAAACAGAGCTGGATCCCATACCGCTTCTAGCAGGCAAATCTCCATCGTAATGAATTTCTAAACCTTCTTTAATTTTGTATAACTTTAACATTTCTCTTACAGCCCGGTGTTTTATTTTGTTTACATTTTTCACGTTTTCAATTTGTGACCATACAATTCTGTACTTGTGTTTAAAAAATGGAGGCAAATATCTACACGATATAAAAATATACTTATCAATGGATGCTGATAAAACAGCTCCACCATTTTTTAAATACCAAGCAGGGTAATCAGACCCTCCCCCAAAAAATGATATCCTGTATGGTGTTTTTGAAATTATCATTTGAATACCAATTAAAGTTATAACTTTAATTTTCAGAGAATTAAACAGATCACTTAAAATAGTTTAATGTTGTTTTTTAGAGTATAAAAATATATTAAAATTCCATATAAAGCTCTTTGGAGAGGTGGCTGAGCGGTTGAAAGCACTAGTCTTGAAAACTAGCAATGGGGCAACTCATTCGTGGGTTCGAATCCCACCCTCTCCGCCAAAGAATCATATTTTAAACTTTTTCAATAATTTTGAAATTTTATTATCTGGAATATTTATACTAATCGGCTTATCAAAATACCATTTTGATAAAATATCATCTTCAATTTTAATCAAATTATCTAAATCTTTTAATTCAGATTCATTAAACTTTTCTATGTGTATTTTTACAAAATTACCCAACAATAAATCCATTTCTTTCGTTCCCCTGTGATTGGATCTATATATAATTTGCTTTTTTAAGTCATCTCTATTTGTCATAATTGAATAAAATTTATTATATAATCAAAAAAAATGAATCAATCAAATATAAACAATTTTTTAAATGAAAAAGTTAGTAACCTAAATGGAGTTGGTAATAAAACTAAAAGTTTATTAAAAAAGAAAAAAATTGAAAAAGTGTCGGATCTTTTGTGGAATTTTCCACATGGTTATACAGATCGAACTAATTTTCAATCACTTAATAAACTTGAAATCGGAAAAATCACAACTATAAAGGTAAAAGTCATTAAATATAATTTTCCAAGAATTAGAAATTTACCCAATAAAGTGGTTTGTGAAGATGATAAGGGAAAGATTGAAATTATTTTTTTTAATAGCAAAGAAGGATATATAAGAAAAATTCTACCTCTAAACTCAATGGTAATAATTAGTGGTAAAATCAATTTTTATAAAAAAAAATATCAAATAACTAATCCTACATATGTAGTACCACCAGAAAAAGAAGATTATGTTAACCAAATAATTCCAAAATATTCATTAACTGAAGGGTTAACTGAAAAGATTTACAGAAAGTTGGTTGATCAGGTTTTGAAGAAAATACCAAATTTAACGGAATGGCACGATAATTATATTTTAGAAAAAATCGGTAATGTTAGCTGGAAAAATTCAATATTAAGATTACACGAGGTCAATAAAAAAGAAATTAACGAAAAATATTTTAGAAGATTAGCCTATGATGAAATTTTAGCTAATTTACTGGTTTTGTCTCATGTTAGAAAAAGAATAAAAAAACTTAAAAAGGAAAAAAAAACTTTCGACAACTTATTTTCGGAAAAAATAATAAAAAATTTAGATTTTAAACTTACAAATAATCAAAACTTGATAATTGATGAAATAAACAATGATCTTAAATCTAATGGTAAAATGTTCAGGATATTACAGGGTGACGTGGGAAGTGGAAAAACTATAATTTCTCTTATTGCTGCATCAAATGTTATAAGATCAAAATTTCAGGTTGTTCTTATGGCTCCGACTGAAATTCTTGCAAAACAGCATTTTAATTTAGCAAAAAAAATATTTAAATCTACTGAAATTAAAATTGAACTTCTTACCAGTAGTGTTAAAAAAAAAGAAAGAAAAGTTATTGAAGAAAATCTTTACAATGGAAAAATTAATTTTTTGATAGGTACTCATTCTGTATTTCAAAAGAACATCTTTTATCAAAATCTTGGTTTAGTAATAATTGATGAACAACATAAGTTTGGGGTAAGGCAAAGAATAGAACTTTCAAATAAAGGAGGTAAAAATTGTGATATTTTATTAATGTCTGCTACTCCAATACCTAGAACTTTAATGCTTGCATTTTATGGCGATATGGATGTGTCAAGACTTATCGAAAAACCTAAAGATAGAAAAGAAATTATTACATTAAGTAAACCGGAAGAAAAAGTAGATGAAGTAATATCCTATATTAAAAAAGAAATAAAAAATGGAAATCAAATTTTTTGGATTTGTCCTTTAATTGAAGAATCAAAAAAATTAGATTTTTCAGCTGCTGAAAGAAAATACATTTCATTATCAAAAAAATTTAATAATAGAGTCGGTTTAATTCATGGCAATTTGGATCACGAAAAGAAAAAAAATGTTTTAAATCAGTTTGTTAGAAAAAAAATTGACTTGCTGGTTTCAACTACAGTAATCGAAGTTGGGGTTGATTTTCCAAACGCAAACGTAATTATCATTGAAAATTCAAATAAATATGGTTTATCTCAATTGCATCAATTGAGAGGTAGAGTGGGAAGAGGTGTAAAACAAGGAACTTGTATATTACTGTATAAGGATAATTTAAGCGCACATGCTAAAAAAAGGATCAAAATATTAAAATCATCTAATGACGGTTTCTTTATTGCTGAACAGGATATGAAGCTTAGAGGGTTCGGTGATATAATCGGTTATCAACAAAGTGGTATAAAGGATTTTAAATTGGCTGACCCAGTACATCATGAAGATCTTTTTTTAATTGCTGAAAAAAATATTAAAGATATTGAGAAAAATGAAATGAATTTTTTGAAGTATGATTTTCTATTAAAACTTTTTGATAAAGTTGATATAATTAATGAAATTTATTCAAAAAAAGTTAACTTGGATTAGAGGTTCCTGCAGAAACAATAAATTTCGACGCTTCTTCAAAGCTCATATCTAAATAAATTATTTCATCTTTAGGAAACATTAATAAAAATCCACTTGTAGGATTTGGTGTTGTAGGCACAAAAACATTTACAAGCTTCTTATTTGTTTTTCTAGAAATTTCCCCTTCATTATCTTTTGTCGCAAAACCAACAGCCCAAACCCCTTTTCTGGGATACTCAACTAAAACAACATTTTTTTTTCCGCTTTCTGTTTTTGTAAAAGTTTCGGTCATTTGAACTATAGCAGAATATATAGTTCTTAAAATAGGTATTCGTTTCAGAACTTTATTAAATAAATTTAAAAAACTTTTTCCTAAAAAAGATAAAGAGATAAATCCTATAAAAGTAATCAATATTATTGATATGATTATTTCAAGCCCAGGAATGTTGTATGGAAGGTAATAGTTTGGGTTAATTTCTTTAGGCAAAAATTTGGAAGAAATTGATACAAGCAACAACGTAATGTATATAGTAATTCCTATTGGTATAAGAACAACTATACCGGTAATGAAATAGTTCCTAAATTTAGCAAAAAAACTTCTTTTTTTTTCTTCTTTTGACATTTATTATAATGGTACTTTTATGAATAACATTAATAACATAAATAGAAGAAAATTTCTTGAAATTTTTGGTGGCTGTAGCTGTGGTTTAATAGTAAGCTCATGTGCTACTGCGCCAATTACTGAAAGAAAACAGTTAAGATTATTACCAGAGAGTACCATAAACCGGCAAGCATCGGAGCTTTACGAAAGAGTAAAAAGGAAAGCTAAACTAAGTGATGATAAAAAAACCCTATCTGAAATTAAAGAAATTGGTGCTCGTATAGAAGAATCTGTTAGCTCTTATTTCGATTCTGTAAACAAACCTGATCCAACATATAACTTTCGTTGGGAATATATATTGGTCGATAATGATAAAATAAAAAATGCTTGGTGTATGCCTGGCGGAAAAATAGCAATTTACACAGGAATATTAAAAGTTACAAAAGACAAACATGGTTTAGCTGCAGTAATGGGTCATGAAATTGCTCATGCAGTTGCTAAACATTCAATAGAAAGAGCTAGTCGAGCTTTAATATTAAATGTAGGTACAGCTGCTTTAGATATTTTTTCTGGCGGAGCAATATCAAATACATCAAGAACTACAGGAGTTGATGTTGCTGGCATGTTAAGAACTTTCGGTATTGATAATCCTTTTGGAAGGAAGCAAGAAACAGAAGCCGACTATTTAGGTTTAATTTTTTCATCTCTAGCTGGATATGACATTAGAGCATCTGTAAAAATTTGGGAAAGAATGAAAGAGTCCAATAAGGGAGAAGAGCCACCTGAGTGGATGAGTACTCATCCTTCTAGCTCTAGAAGAATTCAATCATTGAAAAAATGGATACCTGAAATAATCATCAAATATCCACCTATTAATAAAATATCTTAATAATTTTTTTGGTGAGCCGTGTTGGATTCGAACCAACGACACCTTCCTTAAAAGGGAAGTGCTCTACCAACTGAGCTAACGG
>MDTE01175371.1_pt1 | contig 14055 bp, 10 predicted proteins | sample 811231 | NCBI WGS metagenome assembly MDTE01 (sample SAMN05326651, study PRJNA326480) | marine metagenome | isolation source: seawater | place: Indian Ocean: Red Sea | collected 2010 | reverse complement strand
TACTAATTTATTTAATTGCCAATTTCATCCAAGTTGTTCCAATTATGGGGCACATGCTATTAAAGAATTTGGTCCAATACTAGGGAGCGTTATGGTAAGCGATAGGGTTATACGCTGTAACCCCTTTGCATTATATTACCAATTAAAATATCAACGTTCTTTTCATGAAATTGATGGGCGGCTAAATGACCCTGTAATTCCTTCAAAAATATTAAAATCAAATAAATCACCTATACTAGCAGGGGTTTTCTCAGCTTTAATTCCTGGACTCGGACGAATTTATGCTGGAAGATTTATTGATGGGACTATGGCGATGGCCACAATGTATATGATGACTAATTCAGCCTACAAAGCTATTAACAATAATAAACCGGTAATTGCATCTTTTTATATATCACTTTCAACATTGATTTATTTTGGAGAAATCTATGGAGGATGGAGAGCTGCCAAATTTGATGTATTACCAAAATAAATACTATTTTATTTAAATAATAAATGGGGGAATTCGTAGGGTCATTATCCAAATTTGGGATGTTTATAAAGAGCCGGGTATGGGATTCGAACCCACCTACTACTGATTACGAATCAGTCGCTTGAACCAACTCAGCTAACCCGGCATTTAATTATTAATAAATAAATTAGTGTTATAAACTATAGTATTAAAATAGATTAACTAATAAACTTCAACTTCTTTTAATTCAACAATAAAAATTAATTTTGAATTTGGGGGTATTACCCCCATATCTTGATTACCATATCCCAATTCAGGTGGAACAATTAATTTCCGCTTCCCTCCAACTTTCATCCCTTTTATCCCTAAATCCCAACCTTTTATCACAGAACCAGCTCCCAAAGTGAATGTATAAAAACCACCTCCAGGCTTAGATGAAGAATCAAAAACAGTTCCATCTTCTAATTCACCAATATATTCTACTACTACTTTATTATAATCCTGAGCTTCAAAACCATTACCTATAACAATATCTTCTGATATTAATCCATTATCCATGATTTTTAAATCACCTTTCTTACACCCTAATACTAAAATCAATAATAATATTAATTTTTGTGAGAATCGCATAATTAGTTCGTTCTTAGTCTAATGAAAAAGAGTTGTAAATTTACCGTCTAATGAATGCACTACAAATTTTATTCAATCTAAGACAAAGTTTATTTTTAAAAATATGTAATTTTTCTAATTCAATAAACAAAGAAAAATGAAAAAGATATTTTTATTAACCCTGATAATATCATGCATCTTTTGTGATAATAGACTGAAATTAAAAAAAGCTAATGTTTTAGAGAATAAAACGATCGATGGACAATCTATTAAGTATATATCAGGTAATGTTATTTTCACCAAAAACGATTTAACATTAACCTGCCAAGAGGGAAGGCATTATGAACAAAAAGATCTAGCCATTTTATATCGTCGCGTAACTGCACTTCAGAATGGACGTACCTTAACCTGCGACACATTAAAATTTTTCTCATCTGAAGATAAAATTATGAGTATTGGGAGTTCACATGTTTGGGATATCGATTATGATTTAAAAGCTGACTCTTTAATTGTATATACTGAAAGAGATAGTGGTATTGCATTGGGTAATGTCTTATTAATACAAAAAGGGCAAACTATTTCAGCAGATAAAATTGAATATCAAAAGAATCCTATAAAAGATGGGATATCGTATACCGCATATGGAAATGTTGTAATTAAAGATTCATCCAGAGTTGCCAATTGTGGAAAAGCTAGATACAATCGTACTAATGAAATTACCACTCTAGAAATCAATCCTGAGATAAGCGCAGACAACCAAATATTATCAGGTAAAAAGATTATAATGAATTATCATGAAGAAGAGTTGGAAAAATTATTTATCCCAGAGAATGCATTTGCAATTACGCCAGTTTCTGGATTTCAATATTCAAAATCAGATTCGAAAGACTCTATAGCATTTAATGATAAATTAGAAGGAACTAGCTTAACAAGCTATTTTAGAAATGGCATAATAGACTCTTTGCGAATTGAAGGAATGGCAAGAACATTGTATCATGTATTTGATGACTCAATTTACCAAGGAAAGAATAATGCTTCTGGTGATACAATTGTCATGAAATTTTTAGAAAATGAGCTTGAACAATTAAACATTATTGGAGGTTCGGAAGGTATATACTCACCTGATTCAATGTCCAATAATAAAGATACCCCAATTTTTTATTCTGCTAATAAAATCGAATATAGGTTGAAAAACGAAGAATCTGATCTTACCGGACAAGCTAAATTAAAGCATGATATGACACAACTTGAAGCAGGATTTATTAATATAAAATGGGACACCCAATTATTGAATGCTAAGCCTAGGATAGAATCCGACTCTCTTTCAGAAAAATTGTATCCTATAATTAAAGAAAAAGGTGAAGACCCAATGAATGGAGAACAAATGACATACAATCTCCAAACAAAAAAAGGTAAGATTGTAAAGGGCAACTCGACTTTGGATGATGGGTTTTATACTGGTCAGCAAATACGTAATGAAACAGAAAAAGTCTTCTATATTGAACATTCAAAATACACAACATGCGATCTTGATACTGCACATTTTCATTTTGAATCAAATAAAATGAAAATTATTCAAGATAATCTGGTAATTGCTCAACCAATTATTTTACACTTAGGCCAAATTCCAGTTCTTGGTATTCCACTTGGTTTATTTCCACATAAGGGAGGAAAACGACATTCTGGTTGGATTATGCCTTCTTATGGAGAAACTAAAAGTCGAGGACAATTTATTAATGGTCTTGGTTTTTATTGGGCACCAAATGATTACTGGGATTCAAAAATAACAATGGATTTTGGCGATAGGCAGGGAGCAGTTTTAAATCTAAATAATAAATATGTAGTCCGCTACAAATTCTCAGGAGGGCTTTCTTTTAGGAACCAGCAGTACTTGGATGCGTCTGATAATATTTCTGATATAAGTGATGCTCGAAAAAGTAGTACAAATATAAAATGGACACATCGTCAAATTTTAAGAAATAATCAAAGTTTTAATGCTAATACTACCTATTCTAGTAGCGGTGATTATAATAAAAAATATGGGCTTTCAGAAGCTGATCGCATGAATCAAAAATCTATATCCAATATTTCTTATTCAAAACGTTGGCCCAAAGCTAAAAATTCATTTAGCATTAGCTATTATTCAAATAGAGATTTGTTGATCGATGATAAAGTAAACTCCAATAGTTCTTATTTTGTAATTCCTACAAAGTCTGGTTCACAACTAAATATTGTAAATCGTACTTTCCCAAAATTATCGTTTCGCCATGGGCAAAGTAATTTATTCCCATCAACTGCAGTAAAGAAAAATTGGTATAATAATATTACTTGGAATTATGGACTTAATTATAATAACAAAAATCGTGAGTTCTATGAATCATCCTTCATTGATAGCCTAAATGACTTTAGCTGGAAAAATTCTAATGGAATACTAATTTCTAATTCTGAACAAAACAGTGGATGGACTCATACATCATCTATCAATGCGCCACAAAAACTATTTAAATATATTTCATTTAATCCTAGGTTAAATCTTAAATCAATCTGGGTTAATGAATACTTCGAAGGAATTTGGGATGATTCAGCTAAAGTTTTTCAAAAATTAAAAAAGGAAGGATTTACAACAAGAACAACTGGTTCATTCTCATTAAATGCTAATACTAAAGTCTATGGATTATTCCCTATCCCAATCGGGCCAATTAAAGTTATAAGGCATGTGATGTCCCCATCTTTAGGATATTCATGGACCCCAGATTTTTCCAAACCTTTATTTGGACAAGATTTAGGATATATAATTACTAAAACTGACTCTACTGGGAAAGAATATTATCATGATAAATTTTCGGGTACTATGGGAGGAAATACACCTAGGTCTGAATCTAAGTCTATGAGTTTTTCATTAAATAATATTTACCAAGCAAAAATTATAAAAGGTGAAAAAGATAAAAAAATAGATTTATTTAACTGGAGAATGAATGGTAGTTATAATTTTGCTGCCGATTCATTAAACTTATCGAATATTCGATCTAGCATCCGTTCAAAAATCGCAGGCAAACTAAATCTTGATCTTTCAATGTCACATGATTTCTATAAATATAATACAGAAAAAAAGAGACGAATTTCAAAATTCAATACAAGTGAAAATGGTTTTATTTCTCCTAGATTAACATCAGCTCGTTTATCAACAGGATTACGATTTTCTGGAGATCGATGGGATAATAATATAATAGAAGAGCCTCGTGATCTTGACACAACTAATATTGATGAAGATTTAGCTGGCCCAGGATTAACAAATCCTTTCGGGAATAATAATACCTTATCTGGTAAAAAATTATGGTCTACAAATCTAAGTATCAGCTATGCTTATTCTGCTATAAATCCACTTTCTCCAATTAAAACATTTTGGGTTAGTACAAATTCTTCTATCAATGTTACCCAAAAATGGCGTATGTCTTATCAAGCTCGTTTTGATTTGATTAATAAGGATTTAGTTGCTCATTCAATTAATATCCATCGCGACTTACATTGCTGGGAACTCTCTGTTAGGTGGACTCCTACTGGTATAGGTCAGGGGATTAGTTTTAAACTCAATGTCAAATCACCAACACTTAAAGATTTAAAAATAGAAAAAGAATCAGGAATTTATGCTAAATCCGGATTTTAAAACTTCATTTGAACTAAATAAAAGAATAAAGAAATTCAGTTTGTTATTTTTGGTGCATCATGATATGTCCTGAATGCCATGCTGATTATTTAAACCATATTCAAGAATGTGGTGATTGTAAAGTGTTATTAGTAGATGCTTGTGCAATTGATCTACCAATACCAGATATGACTTGGGAATCACTACAGCCGTTTGAAGGGAAAATATATGCAGATATGGCCGCAGAAATATTGGATGATCATAATATTCCATACTATTTAAAAATGGATTGGACTGCATCAGCATTCAATATAAAAGGAACTAATATTCCTGGTGAGATCGTTCGTATTTTTGTTCCAAATTCTTATTATAAAAAAGCATCAAATATCATTGAAAATTTGACAAAAAAGGTATTATGAAAATCATACAAAATATTAAAGGCACTCAAGATATTTTACCTTTAGAAACTAAAAAGTGGCAAAACCTTGAAGCCAGTGTGCGAAAGGTTTGTGCACGATTTGGATATGAAGAAATCCGTACACCTATTATAGAAAAAACACAATTATTTTCTCGAGGTGTTGGAGAAGACACAGACATTGTAACTAAAGAAATGTATACATGGGAAGATAAAGATGGAACATCTCTAACCCTACGCCCTGAATTGACTGCTTCTGTTGCACGTTCTTTTATTCAACATAATCTTGGAGGCAAAGCACCAATCCAACGTTTATTCTATATGGGCCCATTATTTAGAAGAGAAAGGCCTCAAAAAGGTCGACAAAGACAGTTCCATCAATTTGGTGTCGAAGCATTTGGGTCGGACAATCCAGAGCAAGATGCTGAAATAATAGCAATAGCATGGCATATTTTATCTGAATGCGGTCTAAATAACGTAGCTTCATTAAACCTCAATAGTATTGGAAGTTCAGAATGTAGAAAAAAATATCGGGAAGCATTAAGAGATTATTTAAAACCAAATTTGGAACAATTATCTGAAACTAGCCAAAAAAGATTTGAATTAAATCCACTTCGTATTTTAGATACCAAATCAATACAAGAACAAAACCTATTAAAAGATGCTCCAAAAATTTCTAATTTTTTTAATGATAATGATAAAGAACACTTTGACTCTGTCCAAGAATTATTGGATACTCTAAATATCCCATTTATAATAAATGAAAAATTAGTACGCGGATTAGACTATTATTCAAATACAGTATTTGAATTCATTTCATCTAATATTGGATCTCAAGATGCTTTACTAGGAGGAGGACGATACAATCATTTAGTAGAATCATTAGGTGGGAAAAAAAGTTCTGGGATAGGTTTTGCTGCTGGGATGGAGCGTTTCTTATTAGCTATGAACGAACAAAATTTTGAGTCTAATATTGATATTTATTTTATCAATCTGGATCATAAAAGTATTTCAAAAGTTTTTTCTCTAACTGACAAATTGCGAAAAAACGGTTTTTCGGTTTTAACAGATACTCTACGGCGAAGTATGAAATCACAACTACGAGAAGCCAATAGATCTGGTGCTAAATACGCAATAATATTAGGTGATGTTGAATTATCTGAAAATAATATTACTATAAAAAATCTTAAAAATGGTGAGCAGGAGACAATTCAACAAAATGACTTAATTAATAAAATGCAAAGTTTGACAAACTGAATTATTTCCCATTATATTATATACGCGTGCGCGTAAAACACTATTTTAAATTTTAATTTGGAACAAAATTATATGAATCAGAAACCACTATTAATTGTTGAGTCTCCAACAAAAGTAAAAACTATACAACAATACCTTGGGAATGATTATGAAGTTACTTCCTGTGTTGGACATGTTAAAGACTTACCATCAAATGAGTTAGGAATAGATATTGATGATAATTTTAAAATCACATTAACTCCTCTACCTGATAAAGAAAAATTTCTTAATGATCTTAAAAAGAAATCTAAAAATGCCGATCGTGTTATTATTGCAACAGATCCGGACCGTGAAGGAGAAGCTATTGCATCACATCTAGCCAGTGAAATACCAAAAGATAAACTTCAGCGCGTCCAATTTACTGAAATCACTAACGCAGGGATAGATGAAGGAATGAATAATGTTCGCCAAATCGATCAAAATCTAGTTAATGCTCAGACTGCTCGTCGTGTAATTGACAGGCTCGTTGGGTATAAGGTTTCACCTGTGTTATGGGCAACACTCCAAAGTAATATGAAATTTGTAAAATCTACTTTGTCTGCAGGTCGTGTCCAATCTGCTGCCGTAAAAATAATTGTAGATCGCGATAGACTCAGAGTGAAATATACAAATACAACCTATTTTGATTTAACGGCTAAACTAAAAAAAGATGGAACTGATGAAACCTTACAAGCAAAATTGATTCGTTTGAATGGTAAAAAAATAGCATCTAGCAATGATTTTGATTCTAATACTGGTCAATTAAAAAATAAAGATGTTCTTATACTATCAGAAGCACAAGCTGATGAGCTTGTTAAAGAGTTACTGACCGAAAAATGGATAATAAATAATATTGAAGAACGCCCAAGAACATCTAACCCTAAACCTCCTTTTACAACATCAACACTTCAACAAGAAGCAGTACGCAAATTAAGAAGTTCGGCTCAGCAAACTATGAGAACAGCACAGCAATTATATGAAAATGGATTTATAACTTATATGAGAACTGATTCAACAAATTTATCTAAAGAAGCTATTGATGGTTCTCGTCAAATCATTAAAGATTTATACGGTAAAGAATATCTACCAGATAAAGCAAATAGCTATACATCAAAAGTAAAAAATGCTCAAGAAGCACATGAAGCTATACGACCTGCTCATCAAAAATTCACTTCAGTTTCGGATGTCGAAAAACAATTAGGAGAGACTGCTGCAAAACTATATGATTTGATTTGGAAGCGAACTATTGCAAGCCAAATGAAATCTGCGAAAATCAAACAAACATCAATTATAATCCAAAATCAAAAATCTGAATTCAAGGCAAATGGGCAGGTAATTTTATTCCCAGGCTATATGCGTGTCTATGTAGAAGGAAAAGATAACCCTGATAAAGATTTAGCAAATAAGGAACGAATTTTACCTTCATTATTAGAAGGTGATAAACTTAATTGTGCAGAATTAGAATCAGAATCACATACAACAAAACCACCTGCAAGATATACAGAAGCATCTATTGTGAAAGCTTTAGAAGAAAATGGGATTGGCCGTCCATCAACTTATGCATCAATTATTTCTACTATAGTGCGTAGGGGTTATGTTGATCGTAACAGTGGAAAATTATCGCCAACATTTTTGGGGCTTGCTGTGACTCAACTATTAGAGAAACACTATACTAATCTTGTTAGTAAAACCTTTACTGCAAAAATGGAAGATGGATTAGATGAAATTTCTAGAGGAGAATTAGATGCACTACCATTTATGAAAAATTTCTATAGTGGAGGAGGTCGCTTTATGGGTTTAGAAAAAATGCTTGATGAAAAAGTTGATATCCCAGCTGCTTGTACGATTGAAATCCCTGAAGAAATAGCTGAATCAACTGAGGGAAGAATTGGAAAATTTGGACCATATTTAAAACGAGGTGATGATACTAGATCTATACCTGAAAAAATTTACTTTGGTGATTTAACCATCGAAACTATTGAAAATATTTTTAATCAAGAAACCAAAGATGATGAAGAACTAGGAAAAGACCCAAAAACTGGAGAAGCTATCTGGATAAAAAAGGGGCCTTATGGACATTATGTTCAAATAGGTGATTCAAAAATACGAAAAGGAATTCCAAAAACATATACTCTATCAGATGTTAACCTTAGCTATGCTCTAGAACTACTTGCTCTACCGCGTACAGTTGGTATACACCCCGATACAGGTGATTCAATAACTGCAGACTATGGTAGATATGGACCATATATTAAATCTGGAAAACAAAATGCAAGTTTAAGAGGGCCTGAGACTCCATTAGATATTAATCTAGAGAAAGCAGTTGAGCTTTTATTGAATAGAAATAAACGTAGTACAGATATTAAAACCCTTGGTGATCATCCTGAAACAGGAGAATCTTTGGTGATAAAAGATGGTCGATTTGGGCCATATATTTCTGATGGAAAAGTAAATGCTGGATTAAAAGGAGACTTAACCCCTGAAAACGTTACTCTTGATCAAGCAGTCGAACTCATCAATCACCGTAGGTTAAATAAACCAAAAAAAAGAAAAAGAAAAGTATCAAAAAAGAGAAAATAATTTATAATCAAATGACTGTCTTTGATCATTCTAAAATATTAATAAAATTATATCTATTTATATTCTCATTATTACTAGCCATAAATGAAAATGGTCTAGCACTAGATATAAAAAAGAGTTTGATATCTCCTTGCTGCTGGGCGGGTACTATATATGACTTAGATCACAATCCAGAAATTGAATTACAAATCGAACAACTTGTAGGTCAAAATAAGACAAAAAATGAAATCTTAGAATTTTATGTTAATCTTTATGGTGAACGCATTTTAGCAATCCCTAAAGCTGAAGGGTTTAACTTGATGGTTTGGATTACACCTATTATAATAGGTTTACTAGGCCTGGTAATTATAATTATATATCTAAAAAGTCCTAATAATATTTCTTCAGAAGTAATTTCCGATATCCCTGATGTAAATTTTGATGATGAGATTGAAACAGAATTGCGTCAAATGGATTAATTTAAATCTTGATAATTTATATGTGAGCTATATAATCATATGGATAAAACTATAGAAAAAATTGTATCACTCTGTAAACGCAGAGGATTTATCTTTCAATCATCGGATATTTATGGTGGTTTCTCAGCTGTCTATGATTACGGCCCATTAGGAATTGAATTAAAAAATAACATCTCTCAACTTTGGTGGAAAGAAATGACCCAGGCCCATGAAAATATTGTTGGACTTGACAGTGGGATTTTAATGCACCCAAAAATTTGGGAAGCATCAGGCCATGTTGGTGCTTTCAATGATCCACTTGTTGACTGCAAACAATGCAAAGCCCGCTATCGAGCTGATGAATTTTCTGATGATTATTCAAACTTAGATTGGAATAATACCAAGTGTCCTAAGTGTGGGGCTACTGGGTACCTAACAGCACCTAGGCAATTTAATTTAATGTTTAAAACCCATGTGGGTCCAGTTGAAGACTCTGGAACAGAAGCATTTCTTAGGCCAGAGACTGCCCAAGGAATTTATGTCAATTATCAACTGGTTCAAGGTGCCATGAGAATGAAAATCCCTTTTGGGATTGCTCAAATTGGAAAAGCTTTTAGAAATGAAATTATTGCAAGAAATTTTATTTTTCGAACTCGTGAATTTGAACAAATGGAGATGCAATATTTTGTAAAACCTGGTACAGATGATAATATTCTGCAAGAATGGAAACAAAAAAGATTCAATTTTTATATACAGAAATTAGGCATCAATAAATCAAAGCTCCGACTCCATGAGCATGGTGATGGCGAATTAGCACATTATGCGAAAGAAGCATGGGATATAGAATATCAATTCCCATTTGGATGGTCAGAAATTGAAGGAATTCATAATAGAACTGATTTTGACTTAAAACGTCATGAAGAATTTTCTGGGAAAAATTTAAGTTATTTTGACCAACCAAATAATGACAGGTTTCTACCCTATATCATTGAAACTTCTGCTGGGTTAAATCGTAACCTTCTAACAGTACTTGCAGATGCTTATTGGGAAGACGATGAGAACAACAGAATCGTAATGAAGCTTCATCCTAAAATTGCACCGATAAAAGCTGTTATCTGCCCACTTCTAAAAAAAGATGGGCTTCCAGAAAAAGCTAGAGAAATTATTAATCTTCTTAAACCTCATTTTAAAGTATTATATGATCAACAAGGATCTATTGGAAAACGATATTATCGTCAAGATGAAGCAGGGACACCTTTTGGTATTACTGTGGATCACCAATCTATTGAAGATAATACCGTCACAATTCGAGATAGAGATACGATGAACCAAAAAAGAATTTTGATTCATGAAATAATTAAGATATTAGATAATTCAATCAATAATGATACAATAAATTAATTTTAACAAAAACTTGTATCTAATACCCTATGACCCTAATATTAAGCAACTTCGGGATATATATTGCCCGAAATAACCACATACAATAAAAACAAGGAGAATCCTTATGAAGAATATTAGACATATTCTAGCAGTTTCAGTACTATCACTTTCATTTGCATTTGCAGGCGGAATTACTGTGGGTGTTAATAGTGATTGGACTGATCTAGATGGAGACGCAACATCAGCAACAGGCTATACTGTATTATTTGATTTTAATGATGATACAAAATTAGGCTTTGATACTCAATATGGCATGCTTGCTGTAATCGATGTAGTTGCTGGAGCTAACCTAAGACTAGGTTGGGGGAATGCAAAATCACTTGGTGTTGGATATGATGTCTGGTCAAGTGGTGGCAGCGGCGTTGGAACAACACTTGGCGTATCAGTTAATTATGGGAAAAGTGGCGCAGGTGCAGACAATGAAGATGTTTCTATGAATTTATCTTTGAAATGGTCAGTTTTATAATTGGCAATAATAAAATTTCAAAAATAAATAGGAAACATACATATTATGAAACTATATAAATTAATTCTGGCTGTACTAACTTTATCTTGCGCTTTATTTGCTCAAGATAAAATTACACCTACCGTAGGAATGGCTTGGGACTATGATCTTGCAGATGATAGTCAAACTATTACTCCTGATCAACGTATTGGTATCAGAGTCGGTGATAGTAAAAAACGTTTCTATGGTTTTGACACCAATGGCACCGATCACCGAACTATTCTCGGCTATTCTTTTGCCATGATAGGTATTGGTGTTACAGAAGGCGCTGATGATACAAATGATACATGGATTACTTTAGGTGCGACCTATAGTATGATGAAAGGTGTTAATACTGAATTAGAATTTGTGCATTATCCAAAAGATGAGGCTGGCGGTTTTGATTCAAAAAGTAATTTACGTCTTTCATTAGTATTGACCTTCTAGGTTAAACAAACCAGAAAAAAATAGTACCATATAATTATATGGTACAATAAAAGGGAGAATATATATTCTCCCTTTTTTTTAAGATTAATATCCATTCAAATAATCAAATTGTAAATTTGAACCTTAATTAAACAACCTTTAAATAATTATGAGAACTATTTTTTATTTTATAATCACTTTTAATTTTTTATTTCAATCGTTATTCGCTGCCAACTCTAGTCCTATTTTTGGAGAAAATGGAATGATTGTATCTACAAGTGAACAAGCATCCCAAGCAGGAATTGACATTCTTAAAAAGGGTGGTAATGCTGTAGATGCAGCCGTCGCTGTCGGATTTGCACTTGCGGTAACATCTTCTGGGAATGGAAATCTTGGAGGCGGTGGTTTTATGGTTGGAGTAATGGAGAATGGAGAAAGATTTACTTTAGATCATAGAGAAAAGGCTCCAGAAAGTGCACACAGAGATATGTTTATTAATGATAGTGGCAATGTAATCTCAGGTATGTCATTATATTCAAGAGCTAGTAGTGGAGTCCCCGGTACAGTAGATGGATTAATTCGTGCATTGAATGATTATGGATCTGGTAACATTTCTTTAAGACAAGTGCTTGCCCCCGCAATTGAATTAGCAGATAAGGGGTTTAATTTATCACATTACGAAGCAAGTAGGTTTAATGCTTATGAAGAATTTTTCAAGAAAAATGATGCTGCAGATGAAGTGTTTAATCGCAAAGATCGTAAACCATGGAAGAAAGGAGATCGATTTGTTCAAAAAGATTTAGCAAAAACATTAAAACGTATTGCAAAATTTGGTCGTGATGGATTTTATTCAGGTGTAGTAGCAGATCTTATTGTAAAAGAAATGAAGCGTGGGAATGGACTTATCACACATAACGATTTAAATAAGTATCAATCAGTTTATCGAGAGCCCGTAACAGGAAAATATAGAGAGCATGAAATAATCTCTATGGGGCCACCGAGTTCAGGTGGAACTCTTCTTATTAATATGCTAAATATGTTAGAGTATTTTTCACTTGATACTATGGGCTGGAATTCATCTAATTATGTACATCTTATTACAGAAGTTGAGCGGCGTGCATATGCTGATAGAGCTGAACATATGGGTGACCCCGATTTCTGGGATGTACCAGTTGCAATGTTAACATCTACAGAATATGCTAAAAAAAGAATTGCTAATATTAATCTAAATGTGGCAACATCTAGTGAAACCATATCTGCAAGTCCTGCTCCTGGAAATGAATCTCGAGAAACAACGCACTATTCTGTAGTTGACAAGAATGGTAATGCTGTAAGCGTAACCACAACAATTAATTTAAATTATGGTAATGGGCACCTAGTAAAAGGAGCTGGGTTTTTCTTAAATAATGAGATGGATGATTTTTCTTCAAAACCAGGTGTACCAAATGTTTTTGGACTTATTGGCAATGAGGCTAATGCCATTCAACCTTATAAAAGACCATTATCTTCTATGACCCCGACAATAGTTTTAAAAAATGGCAAACCATTTATTGTCATTGGTTCACCCGGCGGTTCAACCATCATTACCACAACTATGCAAGTTATTCTTAATATTGTGGACTTTGGAATGGATATAAAAGAAGCCGTTTCATCACCCAGATTCCATTCTCAATGGCTCCCTGATGAAATTATGATTGAACCTAGAGGATTATCGAAAGATGTTATTAATAATCTCAAAGCCAAAGGTCATACTATAGTCCCTTATAAATGGGGTTATATTGGCGAAGCAAATGGAATACACATTATAGATAACCGACTATTTTATGGTGGCGGAGATAGTCGTGGAGAAACATCTGCTATAGGATACTAATAATATAAATTTAACCACTCAATAAATTATCTACCAAGTTCAAATAAATTGATGGACCTATTAGTAGAGCTTTTTCATCCATCGTAAAATGGGAACAATGATGAGGCGTTTCAAATAGTTTATTTTTGTTTGGAGCAGAGCCAACAAAGAAAAAACAACCGGGCTTCTCTTTTAGATAATAAGCAAAATCCTCGCCTCCCATTGATAAATATGGTGCTTTCGCTTTATCACCAACAACTTTTTTAGATGCTTCTAATACATTCTTTGTCTGCTTTTTATGGTTAATTGTTGGAGGATAACCATCTTCATAATCAAAAGAAATTTTAGCAGAAAAAGTTTTTTCAATACCTGAAATAATCTCCAACATTCTAGTCTTAATTAATTGACGATTCTCTTCGGTATACGCTCTTGCAGTACCAGAT
>MDTE01162484.1_pt1 | contig 14055 bp, 14 predicted proteins | sample 811231 | NCBI WGS metagenome assembly MDTE01 (sample SAMN05326651, study PRJNA326480) | marine metagenome | isolation source: seawater | place: Indian Ocean: Red Sea | collected 2010 | reverse complement strand
TTTCAAAAAGAAAATATTGAAAAAGTTATTATTACATCATCCAATACCGAAGATACCAAAACCGCACTTAAAATTATCAAGTTATATCCAAATTTATTTTATACTACTGTTGGGGTTCATCCTCATAATGCAAAAGATTTAAATGAATCTGAAATAGAAGGAATAAAAAAACTTATAAATAATTCACATGTAGTAGCTATCGGAGAATGTGGATTGGATTATTATAGAGAATATTCTCCAAAAGACAAACAGATTGATTGTTTTGAAAAACATTTAGAAATTGCTACAACCACATCAAAACCTCTTTTTCTGCATGAAAGACATGCATTTATAGATTTTTTTAATTTATTAAAAAAATATGCACCTCGACTAAATAAATACGTAATTCATTGTTTTACTGGCGATAAAGAAAGTTTAAAGGCATACGTGGATATTGGCTGTTATATTGGTATTACCGGATGGATAACAGATATGTCAAGAGGTAAACATTTACATGATCTTATCAAATATATACCACAAGATAGACTCATGATTGAAACTGATTCACCATATTTAATACCACATAATCTTGATTTTAAGCATGATGGAATCAACGAACCATCATTTCTTAAATTTGTTGCGCAAACAATTGCTAAATGTTTATCTAGAGATGTAAACTATATAAAAGATGACACCACTAGAAATGCAAAGTCATTTTTTAACATATAAGAGAAAATAAATGGAAAGACTGAAATTACCAAATAATAAAAAGAATTTGTTATTGCACTCTTGTTGTGCTCCATGTTCAGGAGATATTATGTTAAGACTTCAAGATTCAGAGATAAAATTTACTGTGTATTTTTATAATCCAAATATACATCCAAAAGAAGAATATTTATTAAGAAAAAATGAAAATATAATATTTGCTAATAAGAATAACATTCCATTTGTTGATGGTGATTATGATACAGTTAATTGGTTTAATATAACAAAAGGTATGGAATGGGAACCAGAAAGAGGGTTAAGATGCTCAAAGTGTTTTGATATGCGTTTTTTGAATACGGCTAAATTCGCACATGAAAATAATTTTGATATTTTTTCAAGTACACTTGGAATATCTAGATGGAAGAATTTTAATCAGATCAATACTTCAGGTAACTATGCTGCTTCTAAGTATAAGGATTTATTATATTGGACATTTAATTGGAGAAAAGAAAACGGATCACAAAGAATGTTACAAGTTTCTAAACAAGAAGAGTTTTATCAACAAGAATACTGCGGGTGCATTTATTCATTAAGAGATACCAATATATGGAGACATCAAAATAATAGGCCACCTATTAAGATTGGAACAAAATTTTATAATTTCTTAAATAAAAAAACCACCAAAAACTAATAAAAGAATTATGCTTAGCCATGCTAGAAGAGCTCTAGCGATTAGAGTTTGTATATAAGAAATTTTATTATTCCAAACATTTTCTTCTTCACCTGTGTGAGGTAGACGAGAAGACGCTTCACCTACATTAGTTATTAATTCTACATTTGATTGATAGATATCTGTTGATGTAGTAGTTGTTTTCAATGATTGTAATGCATTCTCAAAATTACCTACAACTGCAAAAGCATATATACTCAATCTTATTGGAATAAATTCTATGATACCCAGTATTTTTTTTATATCAATTCTAGATTTTTGATCAATTTTGATAGTAGATGTATATGCGAAAGTATCTAAGATTCTGTAACCTAACGCGCCACCCGCTCCCAATAACAGAAACCAAAATAAGATATTAAAAATATTTCTAGTAGAATTAAAGAACAAACTCTTAGAAATTGATTCAAGCAAATTATTTTTTAAATTAATCTTTTTTAAGTTAGGCGCAATTTCTTGAAGAATATCAGATTTTTCAATATTTTGATCATTCTCTATAATAAACTTAAAGTCCTCAATTTTTTGATTAAATTCATTTGGCGAGAAACAAAATAATAAAATTAAAAGAGTTGTTACAAAAGATAATAGAGGATGAATGAATGCTACTATATTAATAATTATAGTTATAAATATAACTATTATTATTGAACAAGAAATATATGAGAATGCCTTATTTTCAAGATATAATTTATAATATGAATTATATAAATCATATATTCTTTTAAATATATCTTCATTTCTAAATTTTTTTATAGGTTCATATAAGAATTCAATAATCAGAGATAATAAAATAATTATAATTGTTTCCATTGTTATTTATTTAATTTTATTCCAGTCAAAAAACGATCCAGGATCATTTTTTCTATCAGGTGATATATCACTATGTCCTATTATATTATTATCCTTAATATTTGGATAGTTAGTCTTCAATGTTTTAATAACATTTTTTAAAGCATCATACTGTATTTCTTCAAAAAATGATGTGGTTGTTCCTTCAAGCTCAATTCCTATTGAGAAATCATTAAAATTATTCCTTCCTTGGTAAGATGATTTTCCAGCATGCCAAGCTCTTGAATTAAATGGTACAAATTGAATAATATTTCCATTTCTTCTTATAAATATATGTGATGAAACTTTGATATCTTTAAGTTCTTGGAAAGATGGATGAGCATTTATATTTAAATCATTTAAAAATAAGTCAATAACATAGTTAGTTGTATAATCTCCTTCAGGCAAACTAATACAATGTAAAATGATAGTATCAATTTCCACTCCAACAGGACGATTATCAAAGTTTTCAGATGGAAGATATTGTATATCCATTAATATGTTACTTGTCTTATTCAATTTTAACATTATTTATTTAATAAATTCATTTAGATGTTACTATAATAGCTAATCTTAATTATGACAAATTTTCTGATTGATACAGACAAAAAATTACAAAAAATTATAACAAATTTGGATAAATCTAGCTGTATAGGTCTTGATACAGAATTTATTAGAGAATCTAGTTATTATCCTATACTCGCTTTAATTCAACTTTCAAATGATAAACATACATATTGTATTGATGTTCTTGCCATACAAGATAAAAACACTATAAAACAATTATTGCTTAATAAAAACATAACAAAAATAATACATTCTTCAAAGCAAGATTTAGAAGTTTTATATAAATATTATAATTGCTATCCATGTAATTTATTTGATACTCAAATTGCAGCCAATATGACTGGTTATGGATTAAATATAAGTTATTCGCAAATAGTTTATGAATTATTGAATATAGAAATCAAGAAAGGATCTTGGAGAACAGATTGGCTTAAAAGACCAATTTCGGAAGAAAAACTTATATATGCATCTAATGATGTAAAATACTTAATAAGAATATATAAAAAATTAAAAAATAAATTAATAAAACTAAAAAGAGAGTTGTGGCTTAAAGAAGAACAGAATAATGATTTAAGAAAGAATAATATTATTACAAGCCCAAAAGATGCATGGAAAAAAATAAACTACCCATTGAATTTAAATAATACTCAATTGAAGAAATTGGAAAAATTAACAGAGTGGAGAGAAACTCTTGCACAAAATACAAATGTACCTAAAAGATGGATAATGAGCGATCATTTTCTTATAAAACTTTGTCAGTCTAAAAAAAATGATTATGACTTGTTCAGCTCTTCTAAGATAAATTTAGAGAAATCCGATAAAGAATTATTTGTTAGAATCCTAAATTCCAATAAGGTTAGTGGATCGAAGAATGAAATATCTAAACATGATGATATAAAAAGTAAGCAAAAAGAATATCAGAAGTTATTAACAGAGATATCTGATAAATATAATATTCCACCTACTTTAATAGCCAATAAACGGGATATTGAGATGTTTTGTAGAAATTGTACATCTGCAAGATTTATGCAAGGATGGAGATTTAAAATTTTTGGTAAATTGTTACAATAAGCAATGAGAAAATTTTCTTCAAAAATTGTTGATGGTCATGATAGATCGCCAAGTCGTTCAATGTTAAGAGCTGTTGGGTTTAAAGATAAAGACTTTAGATTACCTCAAGTCGGTATTGCATCTACATGGAGCATGGTAACCCCATGTAATATGCATATAAATAAATTAGCTGAGTATGCTGCTACATCTATAGATTCGTATGGAGCAAAATCAATAATTTTTAACACAATAACAGTGTCTGATGGAATATCTATGGGAACTGATGGTATGAGGTACTCATTGGTCTCAAGAGAAGTAATAGCTGACTCTATAGAGACCGTTGTTGGTTGCGAAGGTTTTGATGGTTTCTTAACCATAGGTGGTTGTGACAAAAATATGCCTGCTTGTGTAATGGCTATGGCACGTCTTAATAGACCTTCCATTTTCATTTATGGCGGAACTATACTTCCTGGAAAATATAAGAATAAAAAAATAGATATTGTTTCTGTTTTTGAAGCAGTAGGAAAACATGCAAATAAAGAAATTTCTGATACTGAATTAACTCAAATTGAGAAAAAAGCTATACCTGGACCAGGATCTTGTGGAGGGATGTATACAGCAAATACTATGGCATGCGCGATAGAAGCCATGGGACTTAGTCTAACTAATAGTTCTACTCAAACAGCAATCTCTAAAGATAAAAAATTAGATTGTAAAAATTCAGCTAAGGCATTAGTTCAATGTATTAAAAAAGATATTCGTCCTAGAGATATTATAACTAAAAAATCATTAGAAAATGCTATAACGGTTGTAATGGCGTTAGGTGGTTCAACTAATGCTGTACTTCACTTATTAGCAATAGCAAACGCAGCAGATGTGAAATTAACATTAAATGATTTCAATAGAATTGGAAAAAAAACACCCTTACTAGCAGATCTAAAACCAAGCGGAAAATTTTCAATGTCAGAATTTGTTAAAATTGGTGGACTTGCTCCATTAATGAAAATTTTATTAGATAAAAAATTATTACATGGAGATTGTTTAACTGTTACCGGTAAATCAATCAAACAAAATCTAAAAACTATTAAACATTATAGTAAAAAACAGAGAATTATAAAATCATTCGATAACCCTATTAAGTCTAATGGGCATATAGTTGTATTACATGGAAATCTTTCACCAGAAGGTTCTGTTGCAAAAATTACTGGCAAAGAAGGAGAACATTTTGAAGGTAAAGCAAAAGTATATGATTCAGAAGAACAAGCTTTAAAAGATATACTTAATGATAAAATTTATAAGGGAACAGTGATTGTTATTAGAAATGAAGGACCAGTTGGAGGACCCGGTATGAGAGAAATGCTTTCACCTACCTCTGCAGTTATGGGAAAAGGTTTGGGTAAAGATGTAGCATTAATAACAGATGGTAGATTTTCTGGCGGAAGTCATGGATTTGTAGTAGGGCATATAAGTCCCGAAGCATACATTGGTGGTCCTTTAGCCATTATCAAAAATGATGATATTATTGAGATAGATGTAGTTAAAAAAGAATTAAATCTTAAAATATCTCAATCTGCGATAAAACAAAGGTTTAAAGAATTGAAAAAACCAAAAAGAAAATTAATTACTGGTGTTTTAACTAAATATGCAAAGCTTGTAAGTCAAGCTAGTTTAGGAGCAATTACTAATATCGAAGACTAACGATTATTCATTTCCTCATCATAGAGTTTTGTCATTAAATAATTTATTTTTTCAAGTCTGTCGAGCGAGCTATTCATGGCAATCAAATCTGCTTTAGTTTTCAAATCGATAGGCAAACATTCTGTAAGACGATAACTTAACCAACTAGCATCTGAATATTTTTCTTGCTTGTATGATATAAAATCTTTCAAGCCCGGTGAAATTTTTCTATAAAAATCAGATAAAGACCTATATTTTTGTGGAACTAAATATTCTTTTTCTGGGTCTATGGTATTTATTTTTCCATTAAGCAACCCATTTTTATCTAACGAACTCCTTAATATTTTTACGATTTTTCTTCCTTCTACTGTAATTCCAAGCAACCCATCAGGCAACTTATTCCAATCAGATATTTTTACATATGAACCAAATTCAAATACATCTGTAGTATAGTTATCTGTATTTTCTTTCTTGACTAGTGCTATACAAAAACCTTTATCTTCTTTTATACATTGTGTCACCATATCTAAGTATCTTCTTTCAAATATTCTTAATGGAAATAACCCACCTGGTAAAACTATACTTCTTAATGGGAATATAGGTAATATATCAGAGTTCATGATTATTTATTTTCTTTAAAATCAAGAGATGTAGAATTTATACAATATCTATCTCCAGTAGGTATGGGACCATCCTTAAATATGTGACCGAGGTGTGAGTCACATTGTTTACAAATGACTTCAGTTCTTATCATATTATATGAATCATCTTCTATATGTTTAACTGAATCATTGGAGTATGGTTGATAAAAACTTGGCCATCCAGTTCCTGAATCAAATTTATGTTCTGATGAAAATAAAATATTTTGACAACATATACAGCAATACAATCCTTTTTTATAATTCTTATTATATTTTCCACTAAACGGAGATTCCGTTCCTTTTTCTCTAGTAACAATATAGACATCACTTGGTAATTCTTTCTTCCACATATCATTTGTTTTTATAATTTTTTTCATATTTAATACTAATTTTTAATAGATTTTACAATTTCTTTTGTATCTACGTTACTCATAATCAAAATTAAATCAAATTTTTTAAGATTTTTATGGATATGTTCATTAATTCCTTTTAAAGAATCAATCATAGAAATTTTTTTATCAGTATTAGAAAATTTCCAGTTTACTTTTTTACTTGCTATTACAAAACTTATATCTGATAAGATTAATGCCTTGTATAATTCATCTTTGTGTGTTCCACGAATCATTGAGTTTGATCGTATTTCACAAATTGATAATAATTTTTTTTCTGGAAATTTTTCTTTTAACGATTCTATAGAAAATTTTATTTCAGTTGGATGATGTGCAAAATCATCATAAATATCAATTTCCTTATTATCTATGTTAATTGTAGAAGTTTTTTCCATTCTTCTTCTAACTCCCGAAAATTTTTCAATAGCTTCTATTGATTTTGATAATGGTATTTTCAATATACTAGCAGCAATTATGGCTAATGAAGCATTTTTATAATTATGCATACCAATTAAATCCATCTTAATTTCATTGTTATTTAGATAATAATTATTATTCTGCTTACTTAAATTCCATTTAATATTTTTTTTCTTTTTTAATGTTATAGGTACTAATTTTGACCAAGATCCAATTTTAAGTAATTCATGAATATTACGATCATCAACATCATAAATTATACTTCCTGTATTAGGTATTAATTTAACTAAATCATGGAAGCTATTTATTATTGAATTTATATTTTCAAAAATATCAGCATGATCAAATTCAATATTATTGATTATTAGAATGTCAGGTTTGTAATGAATAAATTTTGATCTTTTATCAAAGAATGCAGTATCGTATTCATCAGCTTCTAAAACAAAATATTCTGATTGTTCTAATTTAGCTGGTGTTGTAAAATTTTTTGGCAAACCACCAATTAGATAGCTTGGCTTGTATTTAGAAAATTTTAATATCCATGTGATCATTGATGAAGTTGTAGTTTTCCCATGTGTACCAGAGACTGCTATAACTTTCTTGTTGACAAGTATATTTTCTTTTAACCACTGTGGACCAGATGTAAACTCAAGATTAGACTTTAAAAGTTTTTCTATAATAGGCATCCCTCTAGACATTACATTTCCTACTATTACCAAATCTAATTTATTATCTAATACATTCGGATTATAATTTTCAAAAACTTTAATTTCAGCATTCTTTAAAACTGATTTCATTGGTTCATATATATTTCTATCTGAACCAGTAACTTGATGACCAAGTTGCTTTGCTAAAATTGCAATGCCGGTCATAAATGTTCCAGAAATTCCAAGTATATGTATTTTCATAAGAAGAATGCTTGTAGAAATAATAACATTATGAACCCAGCAACCATACTATATAAAAAAGAGATTGCCAAACCAAATATCATTGAAGTATCAAAAGTATATTTAAAAATATGACCATATACTATCCATGAGTATAAGCTTGTTAGTAATACAATTATCATTACTGTATTTGGATCATTTTTAGTCATTAAAAATAATAAACTGGCAAATAAGCCAATTAGTGCATGAATTCCCAATACAGCACTAGCTGTTTGTAAATAACGAGCCTTATATATATTCGACATTCCAGTATTGGCTTCTTTAACGTATAAACACACTTGTATAAATATTAAAGTTATACCTATAAAAATGGTAGTAGTTAACAAAGAAGCAATGAAATTATATTGAGCATCAGAAGGTATTTGGCCTATTAAAATATTTGCCAGTATTGTTATATTGAGTAATCTTATATTAGTTGGAAGATCTTGAGGACCTCTATTAAATCTAATAATATCAAAAAAAATTTTTAAATCGTTCAGCATATTGATGTATAATAATACTAATATACAGGATAACATATTGAACAAAAACTCTATAATTAATTCTTATAATCGTGTTTCAAGTTTTTATGATTATACATTTGGTCAGGTATTCAGGCCTGGAAGAAAGAGATTGATAGAAATGATGGATTGCTCTAATACTGATAAAGTTCTCGAAATTGGAATTGGAACTGGATCTTCATTTCAATATTATCCAAAAGAAACAAATGTTATTGGTATAGATATATCTCCTGATATGTTGAGATTGGCTACAAAAAAAATAGAAAAAAATAAATATAATAATAAATATATTTCTATGATGAATGGAGAGTTTTTATCTTTTGCAGATAATACTTTTGATAAGGTTGTTGCGATGTATGTTATTTCTGTAACTGAAAATCCTAAAAAACTTATTGAAGAAATGAAACGTGTTTGTAAAGATGATGGCGACATTTTTATTGTTAATCATTTTAGTTCAGATACAGATAATGTATTTTGCAGATTATTTGAAAAATCTTTAATGCCTGTTAGTAGAATTCTAGGATGGAAATCATATTTTCCGTTTAATGATTTTAATAAATATGCAAATCTGAATATAAAAGAAACAACCAAAACTAATATTTTTAATTATTGGGATATAATTCACGCAACAAATAGTAAATAAATATTATTTTACTGCAGCATCAATCATTTTTTTTAATTCTCCAGAATCATATAATTCTAGAGTTATATCACATCCGCCTATTAATTCTCCATTAATAAATAGTTGAGGAAAAGTAGGCCAATCAGAAAATTTTGGCAAATCATTCATTATTTCCTGGTCAAGTATTATATTTACCCATGCGAATTCTTTACCACATTTTTTTAAAGCTTCAACTGCTTTAGATGAAAATCCACACATAGGCATCTTAGGATCGCCCTTCATATAAATTATTATGGGATTTTCTTCTACTTGTTTTTTTATTCTTTCTAGACCAGACATTATATTCGCTCTAACAAAATTATATTACAGATATTTTATTCGTCAACATTTAGTTGAAACCATCTTTCAAGTAGTGTTAAATGCCAAAGCTTATTTCCCTCTAATTTAGTGTAGTATTTATTGGGATTATCAAGAAGAGACTTAATATTATTTGTTTCAAATAAACCACGATCTCTGCATTGATTAGAAAGAAGAATATCTTTCATATATTGATAAAATTTACCTTGTATAATTTTTAGTGGCGGCACAGGAAAATAAAATTTTTCCCTTTTTATTATATCTTCACTTAAATATTTTTTAGATAGTTTTTTAAGATGATATTTTCCGTTATCATTAATTTTTAATTTAGCAGGTATTTTCAAAACAAATTCAACTAAATCAATATCTAGATATGGAACTCTAGTTTCTAACCCCCAAGCCATAGTCATATTATCTATTCTTTTGACCGGGTCATCTACAATTAACATACTCAAGTCAATTCTTAATATTTTATCTAATAAATCCAAAGAATCATTATAATTAGACAACAGATCTTTCATTAATAAATAACTAAAATTTTCACCTTGAAATTTTTTTGTTATAGTATTGCAAAAATCGTCATGATTACGATCAAAATAATTATTACTAAATGTTTCAAGATCATGTGTTTTAGAATCATGTATTTTTTTATACCAGAAATAACCACCAAATAGTTCATCCGCTCCTTGTCCGCTCAATACAACTTTTTGTTTTTGTGAAACATATTTAGCCAAAAGATAAAATGCTGAGGAATCTTGGCTAACCATAGGCTCAGACATACAACTAATAACGTCATCTATATTTTCAAACAAATCATTATCATTAATAGAATATTTGTTATGATAAGTATTAAAATTTTTTGATACCATATCTGAATAATAATATTCATTTCCAATTTCTTGTTCAATTGAAGAAAACCCAATTGAGAATGTATTTATATCAACATTGAAATGTTTAGCAGCTATAGCAACTATTAAACTTGAATCTATTCCACCAGATAATAAAATACCAACTGGTACATCAGAAATAGTCAATCTTTTTTCAATTGACAAACATAGTAATCTTTCTATTTCATCTTGTATTTCATATTCACTAATTTTTTCATCTATTAAATTATCGTTAAAAGAATAATAACAATTTTGTTTTATCATTCCTTTTAGATTAAATATTATACTATTACCAGGAGGTAATTTTTTTATACCTTTTATTATTGTGTTTGGTGATGGTACGACTGAGTGAAGTGTGAGTTGATAATGTAAGCTTTTGATATCTATTTGATTTTCTTTTGAACTCAATTTAATTAGAGCTTTTGTACTAGATGAAAATCTTAAACAGTCTTTATCATAATAATAATATAATGGTTTTATACCTAATTTATCCCTAGCGAGAAAAAATGACATTGTATTATGATCATAAATACAAAAAGAAAATATTCCATCCAATTGATTAACACATTTTTCTCCAAAAAAATCATATGCTTTTATAATAACTTCAGTATCTCCGTCAGAACTAAAAGTATAACCTTTTTGTATTAGTATAGATTTGAGTTTCTTATAATTATATATTACCCCATTGAACACTATGGTTAATTTTAATTTACTATCATAAAAAGGTTGATTCGATTTATTAGACACATCAATTATACTTAGACGATGATGTCCAAGAAAAATGTTTTTATCTAAAAAAACTCCTTTATTATCAGGACCTCTTCTTGATATATTTTGCATCATTATATCAATTGAGTTTTTTTCAATTTCTTTTTGATCAAATCTTATCTCACCACAAATACCACACATATTGTTTTCCTCTACCAGAAACTTATTAATAGATAAATTTATTTATATCATTTATTATAAAGCAAATATCAAATAATTTTATGAGGTGCTTATGAATCCGTTACTTTCAATAAAAGGTACTATTATAACTGGTTTTATACTATCTATTGTTCTTACCTTAATTATAGCTGATGGAGCTATTCCAATCGAGGCAGAAGGTTATTTACGATGGTTTCATTATTTATCAGGTATAACTTGGATAGGACTACTTTATTATTTTAATTTTGTACAAGTTCCTGCAATGGCCCAAGCGACAGCTGATGGAGATCCAGGTCCTGCAGCTATAGGAAAATATGTTGCTCCGTTAGCTCTTTTGTGGTTTAGATGGGGTGCTGTAGTTACATGGTTAACAGGTGCTGCGTATTTAGCTCACCATGGACAGTTTGTAGCTGCTTTTACATTAGCTGGTGGATACAGTACTGTAATTGGAACAGGTGCTTGGTTAGGTACAATTATGTTTTTCAATGTTTGGGTCCTAATATGGCCAAATCAACAAAAAGTATTAGGATTAGTAGAAGCTAGTGATGCAGAGAAAGCAAAAGCTAAAAAAATAGCTCTTTTAGCATCAAGAATAAATACAGTTCTTAGTATTCCAATGTTACTCTTCATGGGCGCCGCTCATCATCCCGGACTTACAATGTGACAACAAAGTTACTATTCATAAATAACTTACTGTAAATTAAATAAATAAAAAAAACCTAACCCTTAAAAAGGGTTAGGTTATTTACGTTTTATCTTCTATTTATTATTTGTTTTTAGAAGCCATGTGTCATGCCGATTGTCCAAGTACGAACTGCACTTCCTGAGTCTTCGTATCCTTGACGAGCATAACCAAACAATATACTGCTGCTTTTACTTAAAGCAGTTTCTGCTGCAATAGCAACAGTGTCATAGTCTTCTGTGTCCGCACCTGCAGAATCACCTTCAGTTTTGGCTATTTGCCACATAGTGTTTCCTGCTTTGTAATGTGCACCAAATGTTTGGATTTTTCCATCACCATTGGTAGCAAAAGTATCTGTAATTTCAGTATCTTCATTAGTCATAAAAACACCTAGTCCAGGCATTACTTTATATGATGCAAAAACTTTATCATTTGTTGAACCATTATTTGAGTTACCTGAATCAATATTATCATGTGAAGTGGCTATACCAATTTCTAAACCAGGTAAAAATAAATCTTTTAGCTTCAACGCATATGAGTAGTCTCTTTTTTGAACAGAAGCATTTGTTTGTTCGCTAAGTCCATACATATATGCAAACTCGATTGGACCCATAGCAGCGTGGTATGATAATACTCCGCCCCATGTGCTTGATATACCGAATGTACCTTTTGAAAAACCACCATGTTGATTTAAAGCTACTGCTGTATCCATAGTAGTATCATACATACCAAATGTTTTGTATGGTGATTCAAATGTTCCAAATCCAATATAACCTAATGGAGTTTCTAATCCCATGTTACCAGTATGTAACTCAAATGTTTGACAGTCATTTTTACCTGCATCGGTATTATTTCTGTCACATGTAGTTGCATCTTCTGTTGACATGCCATCAGCTATATCAAATGTATATTCCATTCCACCAACAAGTGTCATACTACCCATTGGCTCTCTAAATTTAAGACCTATTCTACTGTTTCCTCCATTATCTCTAAGGCTATCCGAAGTGGCAGCTGCGCCTGTACTTTTTTCTTCATAGCCAATAAAGATCTTTCCATAGAAATGCACACCTTTTGAATGTGCTTTATGAGAAGACATGGAATGCGAGCTGTTAGCACCACCTGCGAAAGTTAGTCCTGACATCGCCATAAGTAGAACGAATGTACTTATTCTATTCATGAATTTCCCCTTATTGTATTAGTGTACTTTTTTTATTTTCTATCAAATATGATCCATATTCAAGTCAAACTGACGATAAAATGTGGATTTTAAGCTAAAAATTGAGCAAAACTGAAAAAATATATAGATTTATAGATACAATTTATTAGAATGTTGGTTTTCTTGATATATTGGTAAATTATGAATAATCACCTTATGTCCACATATAATCGTAAAGACGTTTCTTTTGTCCGTGGGGATGGGGTTTATCTATGGGATAATAAAGGAAAAAAATACATAGATGCGCTTTCTGGACTAGCTGTAACTAATTTAGGGCATTCTAATGAACAAATTACAGATGTTCTTACTAAGCAATCTCAAGAATTAATACATACATCAAATGCTTTTAATATTATTCATCAAGAACAGCTGGCTAAAGAGCTTTGTGAACTTGCTGGAATGGAAAGAGCGTTTTTTTGTAATTCAGGTGCAGAATCAGTAGAAACAGCAATCAAGATTGCAAAAAAATATGCAAATGATAAAAATATTAATAATCCGCAAATAATAACTATGCATAATGGATTTCACGGAAGAACTTTAGGAGCTCTTAGTGCGACATTTAATGGTAAAGCACAAGATGGGTTTGAACCTTTATTAGATGGCTTTGTTCCAGCACCATATAATGACTCAAAATGGCTCATAGATTATGCTAAGAAAGATAAAAATGTGATAGCAATTTTACTTGAATCAATTCAAGGAGAAGGAGGTATTATAATTCCTGATTCTAACTATCTAAGTGATGTAAGAAAAATTTGTGATGAACATAATTGGCTAATGTTAGTAGATGAAGTTCAATCTGGTTTTTGCAGAACAGGAAAGTGGTTTGGATATCAACACAGCAATATTATACCAGATGTAGTAATGCTAGCTAAAGCATTAGGAAACGGTCTTCCTATAGGTGCGTGTTTAGCTAAAGGTATTTCTGCCCAAGTCTTAA
>MDTE01009047.1_pt1 | contig 14057 bp, 17 predicted proteins | sample 811231 | NCBI WGS metagenome assembly MDTE01 (sample SAMN05326651, study PRJNA326480) | marine metagenome | isolation source: seawater | place: Indian Ocean: Red Sea | collected 2010 | reverse complement strand
GAAAGAAATCAATCAAAAATACAACCTTGACATAATTGCTTTAAACCTTGAAGGAAACACCTTCTACCATCTTGATACCTGTTTCTGTATTCTCGACAGCTCGACCTGCCTTTGGAACCCTCATGCCTTTGACGAAGATGGGCAAAAAATAATTCAAGCATTGTTTGAAAAAGCAATAAGAGCTGACGAAAAAGAATCAAAAGAACTGATGGCCTGTAATGCCTTTTGCCCAGATGGGAAAAACGTCATCATTCAGCAAGGCTGCCTGAACACCAAATCAAAACTCGAGGAAGCCGGCTTTGATGTGGTTGAGGCAGACACTTCTGAGTTCATAAAAGCTGGTGGCTCTGTTTTCTGCTTAAAGCTATTTTTCTAAATCGATATTTTTAAAACTTATGGGCAATTTTCGTCTACAAGCCAAATTTCATTATCTTCCGGATCTGCTATAGACCCATACCAATATTTACCTTCTTCATCATACGAAGGACCAAACACTATAGAGCCACCATTCTTTTTTATGCTTTCAAACAACTCTTTCAAATTGCTTGTGCAAAACTGAAGAACGACCTTGTTGCCTATTCTTTTGGAAACACTTTTGTTGCCCATGTCTTGTGTAATGGCTATATTTATACCTGAATCTGTTTTTAAATAACAATATTTAATATCAAGGTTGTTATAAACTATTGAAAAATTTAAGTTATCAACATACCAATTAATGAGTTGCTCAGAATTTTTTGCTATTATGACTGTTTCTCTAGGTAGTAGCTGAAAATCCATGATTAAACTCTACTTTAAAAATAGATGGATATGTTTTTCAAAATCTACTATTTTGTTTTTTTTAACAATCATTCCCTCGCCTTCTAATAGATTTATTTTCTTCTTGGTCCCAAATGCATACCCGCCAATCAATCCGTTGCTTTTGACAACACGGTGACAAGGAACGATAATTGGGTTTGGGTTATTGGCCATTGCATTTCCAACTGCACGATATGCTTTAGTATTTAATACATTTGCAATTTGCTTATAAGTTGCAACTTTTCCCTTGGGTATTTGCGATAGCAATTCGTAGCACCTTTGATTAAAAGTCATACTTGAAATTATTTAATTTCCTTTCCTTCGCAAAACAATCTCAATGGTATCAGTTTGCCATCATCCAAAACACTCACCTCAACAGACATTGGCAATGGCTCTATCTCCCAAAAGTAGGAACTTGTATCTGTGTCCCATGAACGCTCTCCGAGACATTCTTTCAAGCGTCCAATGTTTTCCTCAGCGATGAAAATATCCCCAACCTCGTAACGAACATAAAAAAAATCTGAATTGTTTTCAGAATGCTCATAACTATAAGGATCCAGGTTCCATTCTGATTTTAAAAAAAGTCCTTGATCTGGCTTGAAAAAGGAAGCTGAAGAAATATTCCAGCCTGAATCATCTTTTGTAATGGTTACAAAAACATTTTGCAGAGGGCTTGAAATAGCGCCATCATCCGAAACCTCAAATGGTACTGGATGTTCTTTTATCAAATCGTTTGGTATCTTTGTGAGAGAGATAGAAAGAGTAGGTTCAAAAGACCAACCTTGAAAAGGAGAATTGGAAGGATACGCTAGCTGGATAGGGTTAAGGTCGAACACTACAACTGTCCCAGAACTTGCTCGAACATTACTAAAAAATGCCAAGCCTGCTATCAACAAAACCTGAACAAAAGATGCAGTTAAAAAATTTCTCTTAATCACTCTTGACCCCCCGCATCAAATATCTTTTTGCTTTGCTTTTCAATGAAAACACCACCCCAAATCAACAAAGCTCCGCCAAGAACAAACAACAATGCTTGATTCAAAAGGGTTGAAAAAACATCAAAGAAACGCAACAAAATGAAGAACTTGAAGAGCCATAAACTCCACTTAAACAATATCCAATTTCTTGTAATGTTTGAAATGTAAAGAAAGGCGATAAGCTCAAAAAGAACAACCAAATTCATAAAAACCGAAATTGTCATTGGATTGCTGTAAGAAAGAAATGGCAAGAGTATATTGACTAAAGAAATGGCAACAAAAAACCTTGAAACAAGCTTTTTTCTCTTGCTGGACGACCTCAAGCCATCCAAAGAGATAGTTATGATAAATGCTGAAATCGCTATAAAAGGCAATGCCTCAATTGGATATCCTGGATTTGGCATTTGGAAGCCATCCTCATTTGCAAAATTATGAAAAAATGTAAATGGGATCTGTGTGAAATAAAGAAAAATAATTCCCAATACACTAAAAGGATAAGCTGTCCATTCTTTCACCTTTTTAATTGCAAGAACAGACAGAAGAACCCCAAAAGAAACATAAAGGCTCACAAAGCCTAAGGCATCTCCTACCCCAAAATCCAGTCTAGGAAGGACAAGCCAAATGTCCACATCCTTCTCTGCATGAGGGATAGCCAACATCCTTAGTTGCAAAAGAAAAAACCAAAGAGAGGTCCCAATAAGAGAAAAAACTAAAGCAGGATTATTCTTATCCCTCAAAATTAACCTCAAAAAGAGAAATGCCAGCAATCCATAAACAGCAATATCAGTCCATGATATCCCAGTCTGGAATATCCATATTGTCAAGAGGATATTTGCTAAAATAAGAACCCAGAACAGCTCAAAAAACTTCACAAACAAGAAAAGTCCAGCAATCCAGATCAGAAGTTCCTGACCAGTGTCAAAAGAAATATTAAAGGCTTGAAGGACCAAATTGACACCAGCCCCAAAAGCAAAAGCCCCCATGAGGAAAAAAGTTTGTGAAAGATTTCTTCTTTTTGGGATTTCGTAAAAATGATATCCGAAATAATTAAAACCAGACACAAAAAGAAGAATTATTAAGACCTTTATCATCGAAGAAAAACCCTGCCAATTTGAAGCCATTGCCAGAATTAAACCCAAGCCCACCAAAACTCCACCAAAAACCAATAATGCGCTAATAAAGTTTGTAATCTTCGAATCTTTTGAATATCTTGAACGTATTTTTCCAGCCTGTTCGCTTGAAATCACTCCATCCTTTACCCATTTTTTCAATTGGGAAATAAGCCAATTCACATTATTCATCATCCCTGCTCCACAATGGTGAAAATACCCAATAAATACAGGCTATGGCAACGACTGCAGCAAACAAAGGATAATAGTTATTCATCTTTTTTTTTCCCTATTAAAAAATGCTTAAGATAAAAGAAACCTCCAAGACAAAAAAAGTAAGGCAGGTACCAAATAACCTGATGTATACCTCTTCTTGGTGGTTCAAAAACAATCCAATCACCATACCTCTCAATTAAGTGAATCCTAATCTCTTCCTCTGTCTTGCCCTCAATAACCATTTCTAAAATCAATTCATATATCTCATTGCTTATCGGGGTGTTTGAATCTGAAATACTAACAAACTTACAAGTTGGACATCTAAAATTCTCAGCAATTGACAATGCCCTACTCTCTTGCTCTTCTGTTGGGATCAATGGTAAGAAAAAATTTAAAAGCAAAAATAATCTAATCATTTTTCATAATCCAATCGATCGTATCCAAAAGTTCTTCTTCCGTTATGAGACCAACGACTTTCTTCCTAACAATACCTGAAGAATCGATAAAATATGTTTCGGGAGCACCCCCTACACCCCAGTCAACCAAAGCCCTCCCCTCCATGTCAATCCAATTTTCATGAACAAGTCCAAATTTCTCTATTGTTTTTTGAACATCCTCAAGACTGTCGTCAAATGCGATGCCTATCAGAACCGGACATGAACCCGGAGTCTGTTCTTCACACTGGCTCCAAAGCATCCCCCATTTTCTAAATGTTGGAAATTCCTCCATACAGATAGAACACCAGCTTCCCCACCAATTGACAATCGTAACAGGGGGCCACTTGTTGTCTTTATGACCAACAAAAGGTTGTTCTTCAAGATCTTCAACATTGAATAAAATTGAACTAGGAACAATTTTATTTTCAAGAGAAAAACTTGAACTTAATCCTTGAATATCATTCTTATCAAGCAAAACCAGACCTTCTCCAAGGATAAACACAAAAGCATAAATGGCGAGCATCACTTTGAGAAACCTGTAGTATTGTTTTTTCATTGCTTCTTGCCTCTTAAAACGATAAGGAATCCTAATATTGAAACAATCCCACCTATCCAAAGCAATTTCAAAAATGGTTGCACTGTGATCCTGTATACAACTTTTGAATCATCAATTATTTCAGATATAGAAATAGTGATATCTCTCTTCCAATTTGACTTGAGCCCCATTTCGGTTGTTGGTGACCAATTCGGACCGTAGTCTCTTTTTTCCGAAATAACAACCGTTTCATGATTATCGGAATTAATCAAAACACTTCCCGAAAACGATGAGTAGTTAGAACCTGTTTGGTCGTCGAATCTCTGGCTAAGCTGTTTTAACTTTATGCCATACTGAGGCAAAAATTGCTCCTCGTTATTTGATAATGTTATATCACTTTGAAATTTATGATGCACACTTGCAGTAGCACCTAAAGCCAAAATCAAAACCCCCAAATGAACCAACAACCCTCCATGATATCTGTTAAGAAAGTTATTTCTTTTTGTATTCCTAAATTCATAAAGAATCGGAATAAACGTGAATCCAAAAAGAAATGTTGTCAAAAAGTGTTCCCAAGAAGTATCGAATAGATTTAAACCCATTGAATTTCTCACATATGAGAAAAAGAAAAAAGAAAAGATCCCTCCAGCCAGGCCGATTTTGAAATAAAAATGTAATTTTTTCCCATACTTCCTCTTCCAGGAAAGCCATGGAGCAATTGACATTAAAGCCAATGCAGGCATTGCCATTGGAGGAATTGTTTTCTGAAAATACGGAGCTCCAACACTGACTTTTTCACCAGTAGATATTTCAGAAAATATTGGCCATGTTGTTCCGAAAAAAACAGCAACAAACATTCCTAAAAATAACAAATTGTTAAAAAGAACAGCATTTTCTTTTGAAGAAAACTCCTCGAAAGAGCTTGTGTTTTCTATCTTTTCCCAATTCCATCCCAGTAAACCAAAAGTTGAAATTAAATAAATCGTTATGTAACCCAAAAACCAATAACCCAAGTTACTTTCTGAAAAAGCATGCACACTTGTAATGATGCCGCTTCGTGTAATAAAGGTTCCTACAAGCGTCATCCCGTATGAAGAAAGAATTAGAAAAAGATTCCATTTGTTAAATAGGCCTCTCGCCTTAAAAGCTAAAGCACTATGTGCAAAAGCCGTTAAGAGTAACCATGGCATCAAGCTTGCATTCTCTACAGGATCCCAAAACCACCACCCTCCCCATCCAAGCTCATAATAAGCCCACCAAGATCCGACTAATATACCAGCTGTTAAAAACAACCAAGCAAGATTTGTCCACCTGGAAGAAAGTTTAATCCAATTTTTCTCTCCAGTCAAAAGATGGCAAATCCCGTATGAAGCTGGAATTGTTATACATGTAAAACCAAGATACAGAAGCGGAGGATGGATCGCCATTCCTAAATTTTGAAGCAATGGATTCATTCCAATTCCATCAACAGGGATGAAATTGTTTTCTGGGAAAGCAGCCAAAGGATTTGCAAAACGAACCATGAGCCCCGCAAAAAAACATGAGGTAGCTGAAGGAAGTATTAAAAATGAACCAAGCACAGAACCTTTCAATCCGTCTTTTAGAGAAGCAAAAAAGCAAAAAAAACCTATCAAGAAAACCCAAAGCAAAAGAGACCCTTCAAGACTCCCCCACCAGGCTGAAAATAAATAAATTGGTGGTTGGGCTTTTGAAGAAACAGTTGCAATATATCTAATCGAAAAATCATGGTTGAACAGAGCGTATTCCAATCCATAAACTGCCAAAATTGAACCTAAAAAAGAAACCGAAAAAGAACGTTTTGCTACTTTGGCCCACCTAGGATCAATCTTTAAACTAAAAACTGAAGACAGCAGAGCCAACAACGAAAAGAAAAGTAACACCCACAATCCAAACCTTCCTAGGAAAACTGGTAAAGACGGGTTCATTTAATTGTTCCTGAAGGAATACCTGAACCAAACTTCTCCTTCATTTCAGATTTGTCAAGATGGTCTTTTGAATATTCTTCTCCGTGCTTGACGAAAATGACATCTGCAAAAAAAATCCAATCAACATTATCATTAAAGGAACCTTCCACAACAGCACCCTGTCCCTCTGCAAACATATCTGGAAGAATCCCTATATACTGAACTTCGACAATGCCCTTTTCATCATCTGTCAAAATGAAAACGACCTTCTCTTCAGTGATCTCTAAAGACCCTGGAGACACAAAACCTCCAATCCTTATTCTCGATTGAGGTTCAATTTCACCATTCTCGATTGATCTTTCAACCTCGGTCGGAAAATAAAAAAACAGGGAAGCTTCCTTCAATCCAGAAAAAATTAACCAAACTATCGCGACAAAAGCTAAAGACAAAGAGTAGACCGTCCTTTTCATTTGAGAGGATTACATCCTTGCCTGTTCCAAAACCATAAACACACAACAATAACAACAAAATATGTTGCATAAATAACTTGAGCATAATTATCCATCACAGCTTCCAATTTGAAGTCTTTTTAAAACCTGCCAACCTTAATTTTACGGACGAAAAAGCCCACCAAAGAACAATACCGAAGGATATCAATAAAATGATAAACATATCTGAATCAATCTTTGGCGGACCCTCTTGTCTAAATATTGTAGACCCTTGGTGCAAGGTCCTCCAGTAATTTACAGAAAGATGTACGATTGGCACATTCAAAGCAGCTATAACAGCAATTATGCTTCCTGTTTTTTTCCCTTGATAACTTGTCCCGTACATATCTCTAACAATCAGATAAGCGCAAAGAATTAAAAAAAGTATCAACATTGTTGTCAGTCTTGCATCCCAAACCCACCATGTCCCCCATGTAATCTTTCCCCAAACACTTCCAGTCAAGAGTGTTAAAAATGCCGAAACAGCAGCCACTTCAATTATGGCTCTTGAAATTCTTTCCCACTCATTATCCTTCTTCCATAAATACAAGCTTGCAGTCAATGCTCCAAGAACCGTCATTAAGAAAGAAGTCCAAGCAAACGGAACATGAACATACATCATGTAAACCCTTATCCCCATTTCTTGTGCATTGTCAGGAGGAGACAGAGAAAGAATTGCGAAGTCGACCAATAACATCACAATCAACCAAGGAGGGAATATGCGATGTCTAGCAAAAAAATCTTTCATGATTCTAAAGACTGTTCTCCAAGCCCAAAAACCAATAAAAATTGTACGAAAGAATAGACGAACAGAATATAAAACCAAGTCCCTATCAATAAACCATTATCCAATATGTCTTTTGTTATGTTTATTGAAGCCATTAGTATAGGAACGGCCAAAGGATACAAAAATAACGGCAACAAAATATTCCTAAAATTTAAACCCAAAGACAATGCCCCAAAAATAGCCCCAAGAAAACCAAAACCAATTGAGCTAAAAACAATAACAATTAAAAGAAACAGAAACTGATTCCAATCCAATGTGTAATCAAAAAAGAAAAAAGTCATCAAGAGGGTCAAGATAGTGATTGAAAAACAAAGAAAAGAACCCCACAAACTCTTTCCTAAAACTATTCCACCACGATCTAGTGGAGAAGATTTCAACAAGTCCAGCAATCCTTCATTTTCTTCATCGTCCCATATTTTCAGAATCCCTATGCTGCTAGATAATATTGAAGTAATCCAAATCAATCCGGGAAGAAAATTCACAATCTCATCGGGAGATGGTTCGTACGAAAGCTCAAAAACAACTATAAAAATAATTGACAAAAGGAACAATCCAACAAATCTGCCAACCTTTTTTCTTAAAGAAAAAAAATTTTCTGTAAAAACAATCTTTGTGGTTTTTAATAAATTCATTTTATTTTTTTGATGCTCGAAGAATCCTTCATCTCGTAAACGGAATCAAAACCTTCGACCTCCTCAAGAAAATTGGAAATTAAAAAAATGGTCTTTTTTACATTTCTTATTTTTTCTAAATATTTCTTCAAAATCCCTTTTCCAACATCATCCAAACCCTTGAAAGGTTCGTCGAAAAGATAAAGTTCACTATCATGCATCATCGAAATAGCTAAAGCAAGTCTCTTTTTCATTCCTGTTGAATAATTCTTCACAGGGACATCCTTTTTGTTAAAAAGATCGACCTCTTCTAAAACAAAATCGATTGAACGATGGATCTTACCCTCAAAAACCTTGCTGAAAAAAACAAGGTTCTCAAAAGCAGAAAGGTGTTCGTAAAAACTATCATTTGGACCCATGTAATTAACAAGGGACCTGATTTTGTTTTTATTTGGACTTCCTCCCATTATTTCAATATTCCCTTTTTGGCCTTTAATGATTCCTGAAGCAAGTCTGAAAAATGTTGTTTTTCCAATTCCATTCTTTCCCTTCAAAAGTGCTGTTTCCCCTTTTTGAAATGAAAAATTCAGATTTTCAATTATGTATCTGTTATTGAATTTCTTACAAACTGAATCAAAACTAATTGCTGTTTTATCCATTGTTTTTTATCTGTTCTAAAAAAGCTCTTGCTTCATCCCCAACCGGCCCAAGAGGATCCAATTCTGAACATTTTGAAAAAGCATCTTTTGCAATATCTGCTTTTCCTGTATTAACCATAACAAAGCCGTAAGTTAACCATGCTGTTGGATAATCAGGATAATCCTCAAGAAGACTCTCTAATGTATTGATTGAATCGGCAATAAAAATATCTGAATCCTCAAAAGACCCGCTTTGTCTTTTTGATATGCCTGCCATGAATTGAGCGAAAGCCATATCATTTCTTGTTTCTCGAACATTGTTATGCTCCAAAGATTTTTGATACCATGGGATAGAACGATCATAAAACTGAACTTCATAATACATATCAGCTACCTTTAAAGCAGCCATCCAATTAGCATGATCTTCTTCCCATCTCGCTTTCCAGGAATCTAACTCTTGTTTGTATTCATTCATTTGTTGAGCTGTTGCTTCATCAAGAATTGGCATAGCTGCTTCACTCCCTTCCTCAAGTGGTGGATGCCCCTCAGGCAAAGATCCAATGTTTGTCTTATCTTGTTTTTCTGGAGAGGAATATGATAATGTAACCAGGTAACCCAAAATCAAACCACAAACCATTCCGAAAAATATAGATTTCGGATCAAAGGATAAAACTATCTTTTTTTTATTCAAAATTTACAAATCTCCAAGACAATATCCTAATTTCAGTTGTTAAGATAATGAAAAATATCTATTGGAGGTTTTTTATGAGAATAAAAAAAGAATGGCTTGGAGAGTATATTGGGGTTTTTGCATTAACTTTCATTGGGACTGCCGCAATGGCTGGAGGAGAAGATATTCTTACGGTTGGTCTTGCCCATGGAATAACAATTGCAGTAATGGTTGCTGCTCTTGCTAAAACTAGCGGTGCTCATTTCAATCCAGCTGTCACAATTGCACTTTGGTCTATTGATAAATTTTCATCCAAAAATATGGCTGGCTATATCTTTTCTCAACTATTGGGAGGGTTGGTTGGTGCGCTTCTTGCATTATGGATATGGGGTCCTGGACAAGGAATCCCTACATTTAATGGGGTTACAAACCTCCAAGGACTTCTTATAGAAGCAACGCTGACTTTCTTTTTAGTTTTTGTTATAGTTTCTACAGTTATAAATAAAATGCCAGCAAAAAATGCTGCGCTTTATATTGGTTTAACTGTAACAATCGGAATTCTTGCGGGAGGAAACTTCACAGGTGCAGCGATGAATCCAGCAAGACACTTGGGATCTTACGTGGTTTCAGGTGGAGCTGACATTCAGGTGATTTTGATGTATTGGGTTGCTCCACTCATAGGAGGAATCAAAGCAGCAAAAATATGGAAAATGTGGCTTTCTGATTAAGGAATTCTGATCGAAATTGGAGTTGGATATCCATCAGGTCCAACAATATTAAGGTAAACGATCGTTTCATTTTCGAATTTTTCCAAAACACTTAATGCTTTTTCCAAGTTCTCGATTTCGTATTCTCCTATATGGGTAATGACATATCCAACAAAGTTTAATAAACCTCTTCTGTGTGCCGAACTGCCTCTAACAATAGAACTAATTAAAATTCCTTTTTGGGGAGGGTTCTCCCACCCTGCTTCAAGTAGGTCTTCAAAAGAAAAATCCTTCCCTTCAATTCCCATTAACTCAAGAATATTGTTTTCTTTTCTTTCTGATAAAGATAATACTTCTTTTTTTGGTTTAGGGGCCGTACCTAAAACAACTTCGAAATCATCCAGAATCCCATCCCTGTATATCTCTAATGTCACAATTTCTTCAGGTTCGTAAGAAGATATTATTTTCTGCAATGAGGAAGGGTTTCTGACCTCCTTCCCATTAATTGCCCATATTACATCCAATTGCTTTAATCCGGCTCTTTCTGCAGGGCTCCAACCCTCCTCAGAATCAACAAATCCCGAAACTAAAACCCCATTAGATTGTGGTAAACCTAAAGCTTCTCTGTCAAGATCTGAAATTGGGGAAACCATCACCCCCATAACAGCGCGACGGACTTCTCCAAATTCAAGCAAGTCATCCATGACTCGTTTTGCCAACTTGATAGGTATCGCAAATCCATATCCTGAAAATGACCCAGTATCGCTAACCAAAGCACTATTGATGCCTATAACATCCCCTCTAAGATTAACCAAAGGGCCTCCAGAATTCCCCGGATTTATAGCAGCATCAGTCTGAATAAAATCCTCAATTGCCCAAGTCGAAGAATTCCTCAGTATTCCTAAATTTCTTCCCATTGCACTCACGATGCCTGAAGTAACTGTGAAACGTAATTGAAGAGGGTTTCCAAAAGCCAAAACCCATTGTCCTACCTTGATTTCATTTTGAAGATCCATTTTTAAATAAGGTAAATCAAATCCTGTATCTATTTTTATCAAAGCAACATCAGTTGATGGATCTGCTCCTATCAAATTCGCTTCATAAACTTGACCATCAAACATTGTTACATTGATTTCATCAGCAGTACCAACAACATGATTGTTCGTCAATATCAAACCATCCTTACTGACAATAAAACCACTACCGGAACCCTCTCTCCAAAACTGCTGAGGAGATTCTTCTTGAGGTCTCTCAAAAGGGAACTGAAAACTGTCTCCAAAAGGCCATCCCCCAAAAGGATTCTGTGAATTCTGCTGAATTTCAACCTCTTCTCCAACCTGGATGTAAACAGTTGAAGGATTAACTTTTTCAGATATTTCAACAAAAGCATCGTTCAGGCTTAACAAAGTTTTCAAAGATTCTGAATCTTTTGAAAGTAAAGAAAAAGAAAAAACTGAAAAAAAACCAATAAACAAAAACATTCTTTTAAACACTATAAAAACCTCCCAGCGACTACTTTAATTTTAAAATACAAAATAGACAAAAAAACAGGATAAGGTAAAAAATTGACAATCAAAAAACAAAACAAAAAGATATTATTGTTTTTTCTAATAGTTCTATTTATTTTTGCTTGTCTTGCAAATCTAGGAAATGGCTCCGTAAATATAAGTCTTTCAGAAGCATTTCAAATTATTGCTCAAAAAATTGGTCAGACTAGCCCGGAAAGTGTAAACGAATCTAAATCAATTGTTCTTTTTTCGATAAGAATTCCGAGAATTCTTCTTGGTTGTCTGGTTGGAGGAACACTCGCAATTTGTGGTGCCTGTCTTCAAAGCCTTTTCAGGAATCCTTTAGCTGACCCTGGATTAATAGGGGTTTCTGCAGGAGCATCTCTTGGAGCAATAATTGGAATATATTTCAATACCTTCTTTTTTAAAATTAACACAATCCAAAGCTCTTTTCTGATTTCCTTTTTGGCTTTTGTTTGTGGGTTGATTGTTTCAATTGCAATATTTAAAATATCAACAAAAGACGGAAAGCCTTCTGTTGCAAAAATGCTGCTGTGTGGAATTGCTGCAAATTCATTGGTTGGTGCAGCAATCGGGTTCTTTACCTACATGTCTTCTGATTCGAAATTGAGAGAAATTGCAATGTGGGGTATGGGTAATCTTGGTGAAGCAACATGGCAAAAATTGGGAATCTGTTTTCTTGTCTGCTCTTTATCCTGTTTGATATTGTTAAAACAAAGCAACCTACTCAATATTTTTCTTCTGGGGGAAAAAGAAGCTCAAAACCTTGGAGTAAATACAACCGTTTTGAAAAAAAACATCGTTGTCTTCACTGCACTTGCCGTAGCAGTGTGTGTTTCATTTGCTGGGCCAATAGGTTTTGTTGGGCTCGTGATACCTCATATCATAAGAATGTTAGTTGGCCCCGACAATAGGGTTTTGATTCCTTTTTCATTTCTTCTTGGATCATCTCTTTTATCATTGGCTGACCTTGCCTCAAGAACAATTGCAATCCCTTCTGAAATACCGATAGGAGTAATTACTTCCATGATTGGAGCTCCAATATTTCTCTACCTTCTTGTAAAGGAAAAAGAAAGGATTTTTCAATGAGCTGTGAATTCAAAAATATATCCTTTTCCTATCCAGGAAAAAAAGTTTTGAAAAAAATAAACTTAACAATAGAGCCTGGAAAAATAACCACAATGCTAGGTCCGAACGGATCAGGAAAAACGACATTTGTTAAAACTTTTAAAAACACAAACGAAAAACAAAATGGTGAAATATTCATTGATAGTAAAAATATAAAGAATTTACCTGTTGAAAAACTTGCACAAAAAAGAGCAATACTGTCACAAAAAACAAATTTACCATTTGGTTTTTCAGTTAATGAAATAATAAGCATGGGTAGATTCCCACATCCTGAAAGCGATAATGAAAAAATTGTCGAAGAGGTTCTAACCCTTTTCAACCTCCAAGAATTTCGGAATAGAAACTATTTAAAACTTTCTAGCGGAGAGCAACAGAGGGTTAACATTGCGAGATCTGTTGCCCAAATTTGGAATACCTCCAGAAATGAAAAAAGATATCTTCTTTTAGATGAACCCACATCGTCTTTAGATGTTCAATTTCAAGTTCAATTAGCAAAAACCCTTGAAAAAATAAAAAAGAAAAACATCGGAATATTGATAGTTTTGCATGATATAAATTTAGCTCTCTCAATATCTGATGAAATAACACTTCTTTCTGAAGGTGAAATTTATAAAAGTTTCTCTAAGCCATTTTCTGAAAAACAGATATCCAAAGGAATCAAGGATGTCTTTAAAACGGATTTCGAAACCTTAAAAATGAAAAAAGGGATGATTTTGAATCCATTTTTTTCAAATGATTGAATCAATTACGATCAGGTATAAGATACTTGTCAAAAACACTTCCTTCAGGAAATGAATTTTCACAATATCTCTGAGCATTCAATTCAATATCCTTCGAATAAGTTAAAAGGTCTTGTATATAAAAACCTGCATAATAATTGAAACCTCGATCCAATATACCATCAAACAATTCCTGAGCTCTCCTTGAATGAAGGGTAACCCCTTTCAGCTCTTTTGCTTTTGCCTTGACTCCAGCAGCTCCAAGCTTTATCAGTGCTTTCAAAAAATCCCCCATAACTCCCTTTCTTCCGCAAGCATGCCAAAGACCTTCCCACCAAACATGACTTTCCCAATAAAAACCATGGTTGAACAAGTCGACTGCATACAAGAAATCTACAGAATCATATGGTTTTTTTTCATCCATGGTTTCAGGTTCTGGATCTTCAAGAAACTCACTGTGTCCACCTTTTTTTTTTGGATGGGGAGTAAGTCCTGGAACATGCGCATAATCAGGAAATACCATATTCGGGATTAATCTTTTGTTTTTATTTGAAATCATTGACTTTTTTTATATATATATAATCGCTGTTTAAATTTCTAGTTGGAATTTTAAAACAAGAGCCATTGTCTACAACAATAAACTCTTATTAATTCTGAGAAAGTTTAAAAAAAAATATAAAACAAGCCCAGACGGATTGTTGATCTACTTCGCATCCGGTGTTGACCAGTCAGTTGGTATTGACTAATTTTTTAGTTTAGTTTGATTACCATTGGGGGGAGTTTCGG
>MDTE01077866.1_pt1 | contig 14058 bp, 12 predicted proteins | sample 811231 | NCBI WGS metagenome assembly MDTE01 (sample SAMN05326651, study PRJNA326480) | marine metagenome | isolation source: seawater | place: Indian Ocean: Red Sea | collected 2010 | reverse complement strand
TCGGTCCATTTCGTGGCGGCCGCCAGATGCCCGGGCATCGTGGCGCGGTAGACCTTGCCGTAAGACTTCCACTTCTCCGGCGCCAGAAACGGAAACTCCTTGGGCTTCCACTTGTCCACCCCCTTGGACGAAGTGGAAATGAAGAGGTCCGGTCCGTTCGGGATCAGGCTGGTGACCCGCTGGCCCCACAGGTTCAACACCGGGTGGTTCTTGTTCTCGACCTCGTACGGATGCGAGATCTTGTCCGAGAGGGCCGGGTGCTTGAACATGCGGCGCATGAACATCCAGCGACCGCTGTCGGGATTGTACCGCCACACTTCAGCCCACGGCCAAACCCCTACGAACAGGTCGCCGCCGTAGACCACCGTCGTCTGCGCCTCGCGGACACTTCGTGACACGCCTGGAAGGACCGGCGGCCAACCGCTCTTTTCCCCGAGTGTCTTTCCGTCGTATTCAAACAATCGGCCGGTCGGATACTGTCCCATCAGCAACCGGTCACCGAACGCCACGCTGGAATAGAGCTGAAAACTGCGGCCGAGTGTCGGCTGGCGAACCGTCCGCCAAGCCCCGGATTCGAATACGTAGAATCCGCCGATGTTCGACCCGGTCACGACCTGGCGGCCCAGTTGCCCCCAGGCGAACGTTGTCTCACCCACAACAGGCAACCTCAGTGTGACCGCCTTCGAGAGATCAACCCGCGGCTGCTGAGGCGTCCATGGGCAGGCGTAGAGCCTGCTGAATCCGTCCTCATCGCTGACATAGAGATGGTACGGCTTGCCACGACGGTTGACGTGATAGAAGCACAGGTGCCCGTGGGCATAAAAGAACAACTGATAACTGCCCTCCTCCGGCGGCTCGAGAATTGTCCGTCCATCGAAAAGCACCTTGCTGCCGGCAAATGTGAGCGTGGAGTTGCCGACCCGCATGGTCTCGTGCGAGCTGCCGGAACCCTGCCAGGTTCGTGACTTCGGGTTCCACGTTTTCAGCCCGCCAAAACCTGAATAGACCAGCCCGTCGCGGCCGAAAAGATAGGATCCGGTCAGCGTGAAGTTGGATCGGGGCAGTTCCTGCACCGTCATCTCACGATCACCGCCGGTGGGTCGGATGAAGAACTGCACGGCATGACGATCGCCGCGATAGCGCGTGTTGTAAGCGTTCTGGAAACCGGCGCCGACAATCAGCGAAGCGTTGTCGCTGGTCGCTTCGAACAGGGAACCGAAGCTCTGCCCCAGATCGTGCCCCCGGTCGATGGTGACAGTGATCCTGACCGGCTCCGAGCCCGCACAGGCGTGCGTCAGCGCGGTGACAAAAAGCGTGGCATTGAAGCCGATTTTCAGGAGGTTCATGTTTCGCGTTCCACCGTTGAAGGACTGGGCCAGGCTTTCTGTTTCCGCTCAACCCAATTCGGATCGGCTGAACATCCATTCTCTACCGGCCGTTGACATGGAGCTTGACGTGGTGAGTCGTCCGGCCACCGGCAACGATGGCCGAGAGCCAAATACGTATGAATCCCTCACACGCTGGTTGGTAACCGGGCACATGATTGGCCGAACAACCTCGCGGATGCAACCGAACCTCCGCGGCCCTGGTGGCTTTGACACCCGCATTCTCAACACTGCCCCGGGCATGACCACCGGGCGGTGACCGGCAACCAAAACGTGTCGAAGTACCAAACGTTCGTTCCGTCCGGATCTCGATCGTAATGGCATCCTAGCCCTGAACGTGCGTCTCCGGCGGAGGCACCGCCGTCGTGACGAAATCCAACGTCGCTGCCACGTCGCCGGCCACTTCGACGCGTCCACTGAGATAGAACACATCCTGCAAACGATCCCGCAAGCTCACCTGAATACCGATCGTCTCGCCGGGACGCACCATCCGACGAAATTTCACGTTGTTCATCCGAGTGGCCACGGGCACGCGTCCCTCGGTCGACACGCCGAGATCGGCAATGAGGATCGCAGAGGCCTCCAGGCACGCTTCGCAGAGAATGACCCCCGGAAGCAACGGGAAACCGGGGTAGTGCCCCTGAAACACGGGGAGCGACTCGGAGAGGTGCTTCCTCGCGTGGATCGTGGTGTCGGTGAGTTCCAGCACCTCGTCGATCCACAGCCACGGATCGCGATTGGGGATCAGGCCCTGCCAGTCGTCGGTTGTCATGATGCGGCCCCTTTCCCAGAACTTTGAGAGGGCCGTTGGGACGGACTGAGAAGAGACCGGGAAAAATCTTCGAGGTTCTGGAAACTGTCGCAAAAGGCGTTGAATCGGAGTTGTCGACGCAGTTCCGACGGCAACGATCTGCCCCCGACGAGCAGCGATCCGCCGACAGCATCCACGGCCAGGAACAGGTCGTTGAATTCCGCGACGAACCGCTCCTGGTCACGAATCGCCGAGACACTCAGCCACACAAGTTTCGGCTTCAGTGACTCGACGGCCACACGGATCGTGTCGAATGGCAGCATGTGTCCCAGTGACGACGCGTTCCACCCAAGATCACGGAGCACGAGTTCCGCCATCCCGACCGCCAACATGTACGGGTCACCGTCAAGGGTTGAACCGAATGCGAGCGGGGAATCTCCGTCGGGAAGGGGGACCGTCTGCCGGAGTTCGTGGATCATCCGCCCCGCGATCTCACAGGCTCGCCGCTCCTGGAACACCTCGAGATCACCACACTCCCAATGGTCCCCGATCTCGTGGAACGCCGACGCGATGACCTGATCACAAATGACACTGATCGGATGCCCGGCAAGGTAGACATCGAATATCAGTTGCCGGCAGGTCGTTTCGTTGCCCTCGATTACCGCCTCGCGGAATCGATCCTTGGCCAGGTCAACTGCCAGTCGAGTCTTCCCGGCCGATAAGGGCAGTCCCAGCACACCGGGATCAGCAACCTGGTAGCCCCCATCACGAATGAAACGGACAACACCATTTCTTGGCAGACGTCGGTGGCCACCGGCCGTGCGTTCGGTCGGGATGATCCCACGATCACACCACCGTTTCAGCGACGATTCACTGACACCAATCGCCTTGGCAACCTGTTTCGGCGACAACAGCTCACGCACGCAACGTTCCTCCAGCAAACCATCAAACGCATGCATTCGCGTGCGCCGCAGACAAAATCGGGTCCAGGAACCAGAGTAGCCAATCCGAGTCCTCATGCCATGCTATCGCATTCTTCCTTCATAATGAACGATTTGAACGTTTTTGGGTGGCTGTTTTGCGGATTGATGCGTATATCAGGAGAGCTAATGTGAACGAAAGTTGGGCGACCGTCCGTGCAACACAAGCGGTGACGTGACACCATGCGAATCGCGATAGTCGGTGCCGGAATCTCCGGACTTGTCTGCGGTCACCTGCTTCACCGCAGTCACGACATCAGGATTTTCGAGGCCAACGACTACATCGGTGGCCATACGAATACGGTAACGGTCGACACCGGCGGAACCCAAACGGCAGTCGACACGGGTTTCATTGTCTATAACGACCGCAATTACCCGAACTTCTGCAGGATCCTGGACCAGATCGGTATCGAGGGCCGTCCGACCTCGATGAGCTTCAGCGTCCAGTGCAAAGCGTCAGGACTGGAATACAACGGGTCATCCCTGAATGGTCTGTTCGCTCAGCGGCGCAACCTTCTCCGCCCCTGGTACTACCGCCTGATCGGTGACATCCTGCGTTTCAATCGTGAGGCGGAATCCTCACTGAAAGAGTTGGACGACACAATCACCGTTGCAGCCTTTCTGCGTGACCGGGGCTTCTCTCAACAGTTCTCGCGGTACTACCTGTTGCCGATGGGAGCCGCAATCTGGTCATGCCCGGCCGAAAGTTTCGAACAGTTTCCGGTGCGATTCATCATCACGTTTTACCGGAACCACGGGCTTCTGCAGCTTCGTGACAGGCCGACATGGCACGTGGTCGAAGGGGGAGCCAAAGAATACGTCAACGCGCTGACCGCCCCGTTTCGCGACCGTATCCATCTCGACAGCCCGGTGCGTTCGGTCCAACGATCTTCGGACAGCGTCGCCGTATCACGAGATGACCATCCACCACAACAGTTCGACGAGGTGATTTTTGCCTGCCACAGCGACCAGGCTCTCGGCTTACTCGACGTCCCCGATGACCTCGAGAGAACTGTCCTCGAGACCTTTCGCTACGGGGCCAATACGGCCGTGCTGCACACCGACAAAACGGTTCTGCCCCAGAATCGGCGGGCCTGGGCGAGTTGGAACTACCGCGTCGGGGACGACCCATCCGAACGCCCTGCCGTCACGTACAACATGAACATCCTGCAGCACATTCGTTCCGATGACACATTCTGCGTCTCTCTCAACGACGAGTCGCGAATCGACCCCGACCTGGTACTCGGACAATTCCAGTACGACCATCCCGTCTTCACGACTGGCCGTGCTTCCGCCCAGGGCCGGCATCCGGAACTGATTCGCCGACACCGGACTTCCTTTTGCGGTGCCTACTGGGGCAACGGTTTTCACGAGGACGGAGTCAACAGCGCGCTCACAGTCTGTCGCGAATTCGGCGCCGAGTTGGAACACGCCCGGACACCCCAGGGTCAGCCGAACCCGGGCCGGTAACAGAACAGCCATGGCAACAACGAATTCCGACCGCAGTTGGCTTTACCACGGCCATGTCACACACACACGGCATGTGCCGTTTCGTCATTCGTTCCGCTATTCACTGTTCCTCGTCTTCCTTGACCTTGATGAACTCGACTCGATTTTTTCTGGACACTGGTTCTGGTCAACACGGTGGCCGAACATCGCCTGGTTTCGCCGCGGCGACCATTTTGGTGACCCCGGAGAACCACTGGACCAGTCTGTCCGGAACCTGGTTCACTCCCGGATCGGTCACCGTCCCACCGGGCCGATTCGCCTTTTGACCCACCTGAGACAATTCGGTTACGTGATCAACCCCATCAGTCTCTTCTTCTGCTACGACAACGACGACGATCGCCTCGAAGCTGTCGTTGCCCAGGTCACCAACACCCCATGGGGAGAACGTCACTGTTACGTCATCGACGCTTCGACGGCCGACGACGAAACGCTGGTGGCAGAACAGACCAAACAACTGCACGTGTCCCCGTTCATGACCATGGACTTCGATTATCACTGGCAGATCACTCCACCTGGCCGAACCCTGTCGGTCCACATCGAGAACTGGCGAACCGGACACCGGGCATTCGAGGCGACACTGTCTCTTCAACGCAGGCCGATCACGTCAAAAAACCTCGCCGCGGCGCTGGCGAGACATCCGCTGATGACGGCCAGGGTGTTCCTGGCCATCTACTGGCAAGCAGTGCGACTGTGGTGGAGAGGTGCGACGTTTCAACCGCACCCAAAACACACGGATGCGGCATCGCCAGGAAATGGCGAGCAGGCCACACCCGGGAGAGTCGGCGACATCGGCAAAACGGACACGAGCATCCCATGACATCTGCCAACCCGGTTACCGTCCCGTCGCGTACACACGGCAACAGAAATGCCGACGCCATCTCCCGGAAAAACCGCCGGACAAACTGGCTGGAGCGAAAACTGTCGTCGCTGCTGATGCGACGGTTGTCAGAGCTCCGCAACGGCTCGCTGACAATCCATGACAGTGACGGCTCTCACCGCTTTGGATCAACGCAGGATGAAGCCGGTTCGGCCGTGATGGCCGTCCACGACCCGAGGTTCTACCGCCGCATTGCCACGTCCGGATCACTTGGAGCAGCCGAGTCGTTTCTCAACGGAGAGTGGACAAGCCCCGACCTGGTCACCCTGCTCCGCATTTTGTCCAGGAACGCGGACACCCTGCGACGAACCGACGGTGGGCTACCGTCACTGGCCAATCGCCTGCTGAAGCTGGCGGCGCGGGCTTGCCGCAACACGCGATCCGGAAGCCGCCGGAACATTGCCGCTCACTATGATCTCGGCAACGAGTTCTTCGAATTGTTCCTGGATGAGACAATGATGTACTCGTCGGCCGTCTTCAAGACGCCCGACGACACCCTCGAACAGGCTTCACAAAACAAGCTCGAACGCATCTGCCAACGCCTGCAATTGCAGCCGTCGGATCACCTGCTGGAAATCGGTACCGGATGGGGCGGCCTCGCTCTGCACGCCGCGCAGAATTACGGATGCCGTGTCACCACCACGACCATCTCGCCCAAGCAGCATGATCATGCGGCCAGGCTGGTGGCAGCCTCGGATTCCCGTGAGGCCATCTCGCTGCTCCGGGAGGATTACCGGGACCTCCGTGGCGAATTCGACAAACTGGTGTCGATCGAGATGATCGAAGCCGTCGGCCAGGAGTTTCTGGAGCTCTATTTCCAGACGTGTCATCGCCTGGTCAAGCCCGGCGGCCGGATGGTGATCCAGGCCATCGTGATGCCCTCGGCGCGTTACGAGCAATACGCCAGATCGATCGATTTCATCCAGAAGTACATCTTCCCGGGAGGATTCCTCCCGTCTCTGTCGAGAATCGAGCAGGCGGTGGAGCGCTGCACAGCATTTCAAATGGTCGACAGCGAAGACCTCTCGGACAGTTACGCGAGGACGCTACACGAATGGCGGGCGAGGTTCTTCAACCAGATCGACAGGATCCGCGAAATGGGATTCTCCGAAACATTCATCCGCACCTGGGACTACTACTTCAGTTATTGCGAGGCGGCGTTCCTGGAACGAGCCGTCCAGGTATTTCAGTTGGAATGGATCAAGCCGACCGAGCCGTGAGCCGCTTCTCCCCGTTCAATCTCTGTCTCCGAGCTGCAGAATCGGGTTTCGTGCCGGACGGGATAATCCGTGCCGCGATCCGACGGCTCCTGCGAACGCGTCTGCGTGAACTCCTGGCCGGCTCGGCCGAAGAAATCCGGGTCCGCCAGCAGCGGTTTCTGTCGGATTCGAACTCCAGCCCAATCGCTCCGGTCCCGGATCTCGCCAACCGGCAGCATTACGAGGTGCCCGCAGAATTCTTCCGTCTTGTGCTGGGGAAACGCCTCAAGTACAGCTGCTGTCTCTGGGACGGCGCGGCCGCGACACTTGATGAGGCCGAAGAACAGGCATTGCACGAAACCTGTCACCGCGCCGAAATCGAGGACGGGATGAAGATCCTGGACCTCGGTTGCGGATGGGGCTCGGTCGCTTTGTGGATCGCCGAGCACTACCCCCGTTGCGAAATCACGGCCGTCTCGAATTCGCTGGCCCAGGGCGAGTTCATCCGATCTCGAGCCGAGGAACTTGGGGCCGAGAACCTGACAGTGATCACCGCGGACATGAACACGTTCGCCCCGCCCGGACAATTCGACCGGGTCGTATCGGTCGAGATGTTCGAACACATGAGGAACCATCGCGAGTTGCTGAAGCGAGTCGCAACGTGGCTCACTCCCGGAGGTCGCCTCTTCGTCCACGTCTTCTGCCACAGAAACTCTGCCTACGCGTTCGAATCCAACGGTCCCCAGGACTGGATGGCAGAGCACTTTTTCACCGGAGGCATGATGCCCAGCGAATCCCTGTTCGGGGAATTCGACGACGACCTGCGAGTCGTCAGGCAGTGGACATGGAGTGGGCATGATTACGCCCGGACCAGCAATGCCTGGCTGGACCGGCTGGATGCCCAACGGGACGCAGTCCACCGGATCTTCGACGACTGTTATGGCGCCTCCGAAAGTCGCATCTGGCTGCAACGATGGCGAATCTTCTTCATGTCGTGTGCCGAGTTGTTTGCGTTTCACGATGGCGGCGAATGGTACGTCTCGCACACGCTGTTTGCACACCAGGCAAACACACCGGAACCGGCCGTCTCCTCGCTGCCTGTCCCCCCCTCCTGACTGCCGAAGCTCCAACATGGCTGGCACCATGTCCCTGACAAACCTGCTGCTACTGAATTTTTCTGTCGTGTCCGGGCTGATGGTGGCTACCTGGCTGATCAGCCTGGCGATAAAAAACGTCAGCATTGTCGATATCGGCTGGGGACTCGGATTCGTCGTCATCGCCTGGACGACATTTGCCACGACATCCGCGGAGGGGCCAAGCCGCTGGCTGCTGCCGGTGATGACCACCCTCTGGGGAGTACGTCTCAGCGGACACCTCGCAGTCCGGAACCTCGGAAAAGGCGAAGACAAACGTTATGCGGAGATGCGTTCTCGACGCGGGCCGCGATTCGCCTTCACCAGCCTGGTCATTGTCTTTGGCCTCCAGGGTGTTGTGATGTGGTTGGTCGCGCTTCCCCTGCAGATTGGTATCCACGGTGCGGAGTCCAACTGGGAATGGGCCCACGGGCTGGGGTTGCTGTTGTGGTCCACAGGCTTCTTTTTCGAGGCCGTCGGTGACGCGCAGCTGGCCCGATTTCTCAGCGATCCCGACAGCGCGGGACGCGTGTTGAATCGCGGCCTGTGGCGGTACACGCGACACCCGAATTACTTCGGCGACAGCCTGGTCTGGTGGGGACTGTGGCTCACCTCGGTGGCTCACGGCCCCGGGCTGTGGACCGTCGTCAGTCCGCTGGTGATGACATTCTGCCTCGTCCGCTTCTCCGGCGTGCGACTGCTCGAACGGTCTCTTGTCCAGACCCGCTCGGGCTACGAAGACTACGTCCGTGAGACCAACGCGTTCTTTCCCTGGTTCCCTCGAACGTCGACCGCCGCAGACCACTCCACCAAAGCGGATTGAAGATGGGTTGACGAATCGAGGCCATTCCGAGGCCGCTGGTTGGCCTGGGTATTCGTCGGGATCATTGTCTGGATTCCCTACTGGCTTTCACGCGGTTGCCCCGGACCGCGTGTTGCCGATCCCTTGCGACAGACGACTTACCGTTCGCAGTGAGGTCCCGCTTGCCGACCACCGGCGAGCACTCCAGGCAGTCTCTGCAGCACCCACGCTCGGAAAAGACACTAACTTCCGTTTCGGTTGTTACCCGAGTTACCACTTCCCGATCGGCTCGAACCTCCGGACCCGCTTGACCCTCCCGAGCCACCAGAATCATCCGAGCCGGAGTTGTCCGAACCAGAATTGTCCGAGCCGGAATTGCCCTGGTCGTAACTGTCGTCACCGGTTTGTTCCGCCAGGCTCGCATTCAGCCGGTCAATGTACTTGGTGACGTTGGTGACGCCCTGGGCACCAGTCGCAAGTCCACCACGGACTGCCCCACCTGGCAACATCCCAGTCAGCCACGATACGAAGACGTCCCATCGTCCGACCTCGTCGTCCGTGGCCGAGTCCTCAGTGTTCTCTTTCTCGTCGTCGTTTTCGTTGGACAAGATGCGTGGTGTGTCGTCATCCGGATCCAGGCTCAACGTGAGCAGCTCTGCAGGTGAGCTCGCGCCGGCGTTGTCGGCAGGCGGGTTTCCTGCCGGCAATTCGCCGGGCTCATCATGCTCGTGTTCCATTCCACCTTCCAGAGAATGGGATTCGTTTCCCAAGTGCGATTCAATCGGTGCCGGTGCCTGGACCTCGCTGGCCAATTCCGCCGCCGCGCTGCGGTAACTGGCTTTCATTTCCGACTTCTTCTCGGCCGCCTCCCCGGCCTCAGGAACAAACGACGAAAACACCGCAGCAGCCGAGAGCATTGTCCGCTGCTCGAGTGATTCCGATCGAGCCGACACGGCCGCTGGTCTACGACGACGACACCGACGGTTCAAGAGCCAATTCCGAGAGAAGAGTCCGTATGACCCGGGATGAGAGAAATTCATTGCGTATCTCCGAGCGAGTTCCTGAGAGTCAACTGTTCACACAGCTGTTAACGCAGGCCCCGGTTGGCGCTCACGCAATCTGCCTGTTTTTTTTCGTTCTCCCGAAACAACAACCGCTCGGAAAGTTCCGTGGAGTTCAGGAACCGGGATTCAGACACGGAAAAACGATCGCCCAGACGTTGGTGGTGTGGGGAGCGGTCTTCACGTACTCGCAAAAGTTCCTCAGGTCCTCACCGGCCGTACGAGAATGCTCGTCGATCTCAACCCTGGGATTCCCCGGCCCCGGTGCAGCATCTTCTGCCAACAAGTTCAACATCTCGCCTCTCGTGCTGTTGTACTTCCACCCGACAACACTGACGGGACTCTTCCACACCAGCGAGGTGCCCGGGGTATCATGCGAGAGATTCAGGTTGTCCAACCATTCGGCAAACGGAACTCTCTCGCTCTCGATAACGACAAATCCACTCAACTGCCCCGGCCTGGAACCGACGTCACCGGGCTTCACCTCGATGTCAAAACTCACTTGCTCAGTCGGTGCCAACATCACGTCGGGTCCGGCCTGTGGATGCAGCAACTCGACACGGCCGTCGGATCTCAAACGCAACACAAAGGTCCGGGTGGGACTCGAGTGTTTGACCTGAACCCGCAGCTGATCTCCGACAAAGACCGGGCTGGGCAGAGTCATCAGGGCTTGGGCCCGTCCATTCGGCCCGCGGGCCGGTCGGTTGCAGGCAATCGCCAGGCACCCTGAAACTTCAAAGCCGGGCATCATCCGTTCGGCACTTGAACCGTCTTGCCGATGCCCGTCCCGATGATCTCCGACCATGGGACCACCGAATCCTGCCATGTCGTGCGGACCGAAGAACCACTCCCCGGCCATGAACAGGATCACGAACGCCGTAGCAACGACAATCATGATGAAGAGTCCAACGATTGCGGCGTTGGTCCTGGCGTGACCCGGTCCAGGTTCCACTACGGCCGTCGGCTGGAGTCGCTTCGGTGGCGACTCGGCGGAGACGGATGCCGGGCCCTGCAATGCCACCCGCATCTCCTCGGCCGAGCGAAATCGTTCGGCAACATCGTCGTGACAAGCACGTCGGAGGACGTTGACGAATCGCTCCACGAGCTGCGGGTCACCGGGGATCTCGAATCCGTGGTCAAGAAACTGGTCGAAGCGATCGAGCGGCTGTCCGGTCGCCAGCAGGAACAGCGTCTTGCCCAGCGCGTAAAGGTCTGCGATGGGGGAACTGGTCCCTTCGGGAGGCCAGAAGGCAATCGTGCCCCGGTTGCCGGCCAGTTGATCGTTGGGGGCCAACAACCCCAGGTCACCCAGCTTCCAGCGACCGCCAAACATCATGATGTTCGGCGGCTTGATGTCCTGGTGTGCCAGTCCAGCCCGATGGAGGATCGCGATCGAATCGACCAAGTCGATACCCAGAGAAATCACTTCGTCAATCGGCGGAGGTGACAGGTTGTTCAGGCACCACTGGAGAGTCTTGGGTTCATATTCTGCCGGCCCGCGGATGGTGGTTGACCCCTTCACGTCGTCGGCCAGGGGCATGACGTAATAGATACACTGGTCGGTTTCACCAACGTGCTCGATCGGGACCAGGCCCGGATGGTCCTTGGCCCGTTGTCGATAAACGCGGATGCCGTCGAGTTCGATGTCCTGGTGCCGTGCGACCAGTTTGACGGCACAGAACTCACCGTGAAGCCGGTGCCGGGCCACCCAGACCTCACCAAAACCGCCCCGGCCAACGGGGGCCAGCAACTCGAAATCCGGCACTTCGATCCCTGGAACCAGGTGCATGCTATCGGAGTCCGACGCTGCCGTATCAGGGTTCTCATCCGGATTGGCAAGAATTGAGGCAGTCGTGCGATCAGCCTCGTTGCGAGCCGCTTCGATCAGGGCCAGCTTCTCCAACTCGTCTTGCAGTTCCGGCATCAGTTCGGGATTGGCCGACGTGATGTTGTCGTCGGAGATCGGCTCGCCGCCGCTTCTTCGTCGCCGCGTCTCCTCGACAACCTGCCGGATCTGTTCAACGCGGTCACTCACGAGACAGTGCTTCCTATTTCGAGTCTGTGCCCTGGAGAGCGATTCAACGCTTGCTGAAAAACAACGACGAGTGCCCCATCGATTCTCGCAGTTTCTTCAAAGACCGATTGAGCAGCATGTGGACCGATCCTTCGGAACGGTGCATCCGCTCGGCGACTTCGGCGACGGGCAGGCCGTCAAGATAGCGGAGTTTCACCGCCTGTCGGTGTTCCGGCTTCAGGTGTTCCAGCGCAGCCGTGATGGCGTGCTCAGCCTCCTTCCGAGAGACCGCTCCGCTCGGTGTACTCAACCCGCCGGCCAACTGGCCCACCAAATCGACAACCGAACTGGCCCCGCCACCTCCAACGGCGCCAGCACGTCCGGCTCCCCGCTTGGCAGCCTGTTCGGAGCGAATTCGGTCGATCAGCTTGTTGTTCGCGACTGTCGTCATCCAGCGGAACAGCGCCTCCTCGTCCTCCCCTTCGAAGGTCGTGATGTTCTTCCAGACCTCGACGAACGTCGGCTGCAGAATGTCCTCGATCGAAATGACCCCCTGCAACGCAATGGGCAGCTTGCGGCCGATCACCACGGCCAGACGATCAAATTGTGCCCACAGCAGTCCTTCCAGGGCTTCGGGATCTCCGGCAACGGCCCGGGAGATCGGCGGGAGGCTGGAATCGACACGATCGGGCATAACTAGCGTCAGGGGTGAAGACGATCGCGACTGACCGTCGGACATTCGATGTCGAGGGACGGAAAACCCCGGTTCCCGGCGGACCTGATTGCCTGTCACCACGTGGCTGCCGCCGCCGGCCGCCGCTCTCACATAACACTCTAGTCAGTCCGGTGGCAAGGCATCCGCTCGTCAACGCCGGGTCCGAACTCCATTGGCTGGATCCGTGACATCTTTTCGCCCCCAAAAAAAACACGTTTTTTTCGTGAGGCAACTCCGGCACTTACGTCAGGAGTCATGTGCGACGTCCAACCGCGTCGCTTGACTCAAACCGCGACACACAGGCAGGAGAACCACGATGACCTCAACCCGCAAGAACCCGTGTGACCGTCACATTCGTCTGCCCGGCCACCTCACACTCGCATTCACGTGCGTGCTCGGAATTGTCCTCTCCACGGACACCGGAAACAAAGTCACCGCCGGCCCAAGGCTGGCCAATCGCAATCCCGTGGCCAAGGCTCCCTCCGAGAAGTTTCGCCGGAGACAACTGGAGCAGCTGAGAAAACGCATGCAGTCGCAGGTGGTTCGCGGCACGGGCAAAGCCGATCACATCATCACGTACAACGGAGACGACCGGATCATCGCTGGTGGCGGTGACGACGTCATCTCATCGGGCGGTGGAGACGATTTCGTCAGCGGCGGGGACGACAATGACAGGATCTACGGAGGAAGCGGGGACGACTTCCTCCAGGGAGACGGGGGCAATGACGTCCTCATGGGCGGTCGCGGGAACGACGTGCTCAAGGGGGAACAGGGAAACGACTTTCTCCATGGGGGCGACGGTGACGACGAACTGCACACTCGCACGGGCAACGACTATCTCGTCGGCGGCACCGGCGATGACACGTTTGTCGTTCGCCCGTCGAGCCAATCGGAAATCAACGTCATCCTGGACTTCACCCCCGGGGAGGACGTGATCGACCTGACACACCCCGGAATCCACGTCGTTGACTTCGCCGACCTGCTGTCGCTGGCCTACCAGACACCGCAGGGAGTCAGGATCGTCCTGCCCACCAACAACTCGGTCGGTGATCGGCTGCTGCTGATCGGGATCACGATCGCCGATCTCGACCCCACCGATTTCGACATCTAGCCCTCAACCATCCGGCCGGACTGCAACCGGCCCCTTACGGAAGAAGAGACCCGAAACTCCCGGGCCACGGTCGTGGCCTGGGAGTTTCCCGCAACAACAAGCCGGTTCGCGTGAAACCAATTCTCCGAAAGCTTACGGAGCAGGCCGCATCAAGCTGATTTCGCCAATCTTGACGTTGCTCCCACACATCTTGAGGAACACCGGTCCGCGGGAGGAGATGTTTTTCATCTTGTGTTCATACTTTCCGACCAGTGCGGATTCACGTTCATCGTACCCATCAAACCCCGCATACACTTCAACGTGCCGGGGGTCGAAATAGAACGTGTACCAGATGTTTCTCCTGGCCTTCTCTGACAGCGGAACGTCGTACCACCGGCCAGGCAGTTTTTTTCCGTCCTGGTGCCAGTAGGTCCGCAGCAGATCGGTTTTCTCGACGGAACTCGAAAAGACATGGGCAAACCAGAATCCCGAATCGCTAATGCTGATGGGAACGACACCAGTCCTGATTCCGCAATCAAAGG
>MDTE01106029.1_pt1 | contig 14059 bp, 10 predicted proteins | sample 811231 | NCBI WGS metagenome assembly MDTE01 (sample SAMN05326651, study PRJNA326480) | marine metagenome | isolation source: seawater | place: Indian Ocean: Red Sea | collected 2010 | reverse complement strand
AGAAGTCGATGTAGCTGGGGTGGTGGACGGGGTGGAACTCCCACGGCGTGGGGTGTCCCATGATCACGACGCCGCCCTCCCGCACCAGGGGCCGCCCGCGGTACAGGTTGAAGAAGTACCCGAGCCCGAGGCACATCACGAGGATCGGGTTCATGATCGAGTTGACGTTGTAGGGGCAGATGTAGGGCAGTCCCATGGTGAGGACGTCGGTCTGGCCCTCGACGGGGACGAGGTGCTGCCGGTAGACGTTGGCGGTGGTGACCTCGTGGACGGCCTCGACCTCGCCGGCCTGCACGGAGGTGAGTTCGTAGGGGGCCAGCCACGACGAGAACGCCTTGCGCTTGGCCGAGGTGGGCAACAGCTTGAGTCCCTGCTGCATGCCCAGGAACGCCGCCCGGTCCTTGGCGCTCCACTCCCACTCGCGCTTCTGGAGCATCGCCATCGGACCCTCGCGTCCGAAGGTGTTGTTGTTGACGGTGGTCTCGATCTGGAAGATCTTCACGCCGGCGTCGCGGATGACCTTGCCCATGCGCCAGTTGGAGGCGTGCAGCGCCGAGTTCTCGCGGTCCATGAAGGACTTCGAGTTGTGCATGGTGTGGACGTTGTGGTGGTGCCGGAGGCCGGTGTAGCCGGAGAGGCCGGTGGCGGTGCTCTTGTGGCCGCCGTCCATCGAGACGAGGTTGATGTTGACGTAGACGACGAGGTCGCTCTCGGCGGCCCGGCGGCTGAACTGGACGTCCTCGCCGTGCGGGGTCTGGCCGAGGACGACCATGCCGTCGGGGTCCTCGGCGTCGTGGTTGTAGAGGCGCCCGGACGGGGCGAAGGCGTCGTAGACGCGGTCGCCGACGGCGTGGCGCAACTCGTCCTCGGTCATGCGGCGGTGGATGGCGAGCGCGGCGATGAGGTGGACGTCGTCGACGCCGGCCTCGGCGGCCTGGTCCAGGACGGCCTCGATGATCCGCTGGCGGATGTCGGGTCGGCGCATGGGCGGCAGCGGGAGCGAGATGTCGTCGAAGGCGATGGTGAGCTTCATGCCGGGCCGCAGCAGGGCGTGCAGCGGCTCGGAGTCGCCCAGCGGGTTGTGGAGGGCGTGCTGGATGGCGCCGTCGGGGTCGGCGAGCCCCTCCAGCGGCTCGGCCGGGTAGATGACCCTCGAGCGGTCGGCCGGCAGCTTCTCGAGCCGGAAGCCCTCGCCGTGGTGGAACACGATCGGGGGGCTGGTCCGGTCGACGTCGAGGACGAATCCGGGTCGGGGGGCCAGGTGGCCGTTGCTCATGGCGTGCCCTCCATCAGGCGTTCGCGTTCCTTCTCGCCGCGCAGGTCGAAGGCGACCTTGACGGCTCCCCGGGGCCCGGCGGCGGCGGCGTGCTCGAGGGCTTCCCGGTATCGGCTCAGGGGGTAGGTGGCCGACACCAGTCGCCCCAGGCCGGCCTCCTGCACGAGTCCGGTCGCCAGGTCGAAGGTGCGGGCGGTGGTGCCGTCGGGCAGGGTCTCGGTTCCATAGGTGTAGGCACCGACCAGTTCGACCTCGCGGTGCCACAGGGGGGTGAGCTCGAGGCTGACCGAGCCGGGCATCCCGACGAGCACGATCCGGCCACGGGGCCGGGTGACGGCGAGGGCGTCCGTGAGGCTGGCCGAGGAGCCGACGCAGTCGACGACCACGTCGGCGCCCCCGCTGAGCCGGTCCACGGCGCCGTCGTCGCCGGACGTGCTGACGGCCCGGGTGCCGGCGGCCCGCCGGACCGCCCGCCGGACCTCGCCCGGGCCGACGACCAGGTCGGCGCCGAGTTCGGCGGCCAGACGGCGCTGGGCCGGGTACTTGGCGGTGGCCACGATCGTGCGGGGTGCGGCGAACGCCCGGACGGCGGCGATGGTGAGCAGGCCGAGCGTGCCCGAACCCAGCACGGTGACGACGGCGTCGTCGGGGATGTCGGCGAGGAGGGCGGCGTGGACGGCGCAGGCGGTTGGCTCGACCATCACGGCTGCCTCGTCGTCGAGGGCGTCGTCGACCGGGTGGAGCTGACTGGAGTGGGCGGAGAAGGCCGTGGCCCAGCCGCCGCCGGTGTCGTGGCAGGAGCCGGTCTGGATGCCGGGCTCGAGGTCGCCGAACGTGGTGTGTTCGCAGTTGCCGAGCCGTCCGTCGGCGCAGGAACGACAGGTGGGGGCGAGGTTGCGGCTGACGCAGCCCAGCACGGGTTCGAGCACGACGCGTGTGCCGTCCTCCCGGTCGCCGACGACCTCGTGGCCGGGCACGAACGGGAACGACACGAGTGGTTCGAAGTAGCGGGCGGAGCGGCCGTCGATGGTGGCCAGGTCGGAGCCGCAGATGCCGGACAGCCGGGGTAGGACCCTGACCCAGTCGGGACCGGGCGGCGCCGGCGGTTCGAGGTCGGCCAGCCGGAGCGGGCCCACGCCGGCACCGCCGCCGGGCGTGAGGCTGCCGGCCAGCCGTGCGGCGGCGTAGCGGGGCAGGTTGCGCCGGAACTGGAGCGCCTTCATCGTGCCCGGGCCTTCGGCGGGGCGAGTGGGAGGGGGTTGCGGTGCATGCCCGGTGACTTGCGGAAGTCCTCCACCAGCCACCCGCGCTTGCGGGCGATGGCGGCGAGGCGGGTCTCGGGGTTGACGGCGACGGGGAAGCCGACCGCCTCGAGCATGGGGAGGTCGCTGGCCGAGTCGGCGTAGGCGATGGACTCGCGCAGGTCGTGGCCGTACTCGTCGGCCAGGTCGACGAGGGCCTGGTAGCGGGCCTCGCCGGTGGGCGGGACGGCGGTGAGCTGCCCGTCGTAGGCACCGTCGGCGGTGCCGAGGCGCGCGCACACGACGTCGTCGAAGAGCGGCCGGAGGGGCTCGATGACGAAGTCGAGGGCGCCGGTGATGAGCACGGTGCGGTGGCCGAGCGCACGGTGCTCCCGGACGCGGCGGATGGCTGCCGGGAAGGACTTGGCGAGGAGCAGCTCGCTGACGTGCTCGAGGGCATCCTCGGCGATCTGGTCGACCGGGGCGCCGTCGTAGCGGCGGTAGAAGTAGCGCAGGAAGTCGCTGCGGTCCTTGCGGTCGAGGGCCAGCAGGCGGGGCGCCTCGGCGACCGTCTTGAGCACGAACCGGAGGCGGTCGCGGCTGTCCAGCCGCCGGCTGGCCAGCCACGAGTAGGACGCCACCACGTTGGAGGCGATCAGCGTGTTCTCGAGGTCGAAGGCGGCGAGGTGCCGGTCGGGGGAGAGGATCTGGCCACGCAGTCGTTGGGAGCGGCTCTGGCCGCCCCGGGTGGGTGGCCGCATGGGCGCCCGGGCGGCCTTGACGACCGACGGCAGGTGGACCTCGGGGGCGTAGCGGTCCCAGTCCACGACCCGGGGGTCGAAGGCGAAGGCGGCCCGGTCGGCCTCGTCGAGGCCCTCCCAGAGGGCGAGGAGGCGGTCCAGGCCGTAGACGGCCTCACACTCGGCATAGGCGCCGTAGAGGTCGACGTAGCCCATGGCCCGGTCGACGAGGTCGCGCTTCTCTTCGAGCCTGGCGGCGGTCTCGGCGTGGCGGCCCCGCACGGGCAGCACGTCGAAGGCCTTCTGGGCCTTGTCGAGCGCCGAACCGGCCCGTTCGAGCTGCTGCTTGACCCGGCCCCGGCCCGGGAACGACCACTGCGGCACGGAGATGGGTTGGCCGTGCTCGTCGTAGATGGGGTGCTCGGTGAACCACTCCCGGACGAGGTCGACGAGCTTGCCGTAGCGCAGCGGGTTGACGGCGCCGGAGGCGACCTGGACGATGTCGCCGCCCCGGGGGGCGTCGGCGTCGGGGCCGCGGCCGGCGACGGCGCAGATGGCGGCGACGACGAGGTCGACGGGGATGACGTCGATGGTGCCCTCGGGGACGCCGGGAAACTCCTTCAGGAGGCCGCGGGCGTAGGAGATGATCACCGGCTCGGCCATGCGGAAGCCGCGGATCCAGCCGGGGACCGGCTCGGCGAGGGCCGACTCGATGATGGACGGTCGGACGATGCTGACCGGGATGTCGCCGGCGATCTCGGTGAGGGCGACCTCGCCGAGGGCCTTGGTGTAGGCGTAGGCGTCGGGGAAGCCGAGCGAGGAGGCCCGGGAGCGGCCGGCCTCGGCCATGCGGTCGTCGACCCAGCGGGTGCGGAGCTGTTCGGTCTTGGCGGCGAGGGCGGGCGTGCCGGCGGCGCCGATCTCCTTGTGGGCGGCCTCGCGGAACTCGGCCAGTTTCTCAGGGGTGCGGCTGGCGGTCTCGGTCTCGGTGCGGATGCGTCGGGCACTGTCGACCTCGGTGCGCCAGTCGACGTCGACGAAGAAGGGGCTCTGGTCGACGGGTTCCTCGGGGGCGGCGCCGCGGCGGCTGCCGGCCACGTAGCAGGTGGAGACGGCGACGAGGTGGGGGGTGGTGCCGAGGTCGTGGAGGGTCTCGGCGATGCGGGCGGCGCCGAGCAGGTTGATCTCGACGGCCTGGTCGAGGGGGGAGTCGAAGCTGACGGCAGCGGCGGAGTGGATGAACAGGTCGCAGGTTGCCAGGACGGCCCGTCCGTCGTCGTCGAGGCCGAGGCCGTCCTCGGTGACGTCGCCGGCCACGGCGGTGATGCGCCGGTCGGCCATGGCGGCGAACGCCTCGCTGCCGAGTTCGTTGCGGAGGCGGTCGAAGGCGTCGTTGTGGAGGATGTCCCGGTCGACCCGGCGTTGGGCGCCCCGGCGGCCGGGCCGCACGATGAGGACCAGTTCGCAGTCGGGGACGCGGCGCAGGAGCCGTTCGACGAGCGCGGTGCCGAGGAAGCCGGTGCTTCCCGTGATGGCGATGCGGCGCCCCGCCAGCGACTCGGCGATCATGCCGGACTTTCTACCAGATGGTAGAGAGACTTACCAGATGGTCAGGAACTGGACTACGGTGCGTGCATGGTCGAGACGACACGGCTTCGGGAGACGGTGCGCGAAACGGTCCGCGACACCGTCCGGGAGACGGTGCGGAGCGCCGGCCGCACGACCGGCCGCGGTGTCGAGACGAGGGAGCGCATCCTCGACGCCGCCCTCGAATCGTTCGGCACGATCGGCTACGACGGCACCTCGCTGGACGACCTGGCCGCCGGCCTCGGCATACGCAAGCAGACGATCCTCTACCACTACGTCAACAAGCGGGGGCTGCTCGGCGCCGTCGTCGACCGCAGCGCCGGCGACCTGACCGCCGCCCTCCTCGAGGTGCTCGAGGGGGAGGCCACCGACTGGCAGCGGGTCGAGGCCCTGGTGCGCACGGTGTTCCGCGTGGCCCTGGAGCAGCCGCTGCTGCTGGGCCTGCTGCGCGAGGTCTCCCGACCGGGCTCGCCGGCCGCCCCCCGGCTGCGCAGCACGATGGGGCCGCTGCTCGACCGGGCCATGGCCTGGATGAACCGCGAGATGGAGGCCGGCCGGATGCGCCGCACCGACCCGCAGCTGGTTCTGCTCAGCGCCTACTCGACGGTCGTGGGCCTCGCCACCGAGATCGAGGTGCTGCGGGCCGCCGGCCTCGAGCCCACCGCGCGCACCGTCGTCACGCGCCGCCGCGAACTGCTGCGGTTCCTGCGCACCTCGCTCGATCCCCAGCGCTGACCCGGCCGGGGAACGCCCCGTCGCTCAGTGGCGGGTGTTGCGGCGCCGCCGGGCGTGGCGCTCCACGGCCAGGTCGACCAGGCGGTCGATGAGCGCCGGGTAGTCGAGGCCGGCCTTCTGCCAGAGCCGCGGGGACATCGAGATCGGCGTGAAGCCCGGGATGGTGTTGACCTCGTTGAGCACGGGGCCGCGGCCGTCATCGGGGAGGAAGAAGTCGACCCGGGCCATCCCCGAGCAGCGCAGCGCCTGGAACGCCCGGGCGGCCAACTCCTGGAAGCGGACGACGGTCTCGGCGTCGAGGTCCGGGTCGTCGACCAGCTCGGCGGCGTCGGTCTCGTACTTGTCGGCGTAGTCGTAGAACTCGGCGCCGGGCCGGATCTCGCCGGGTCCCGACACCTGCGGTACCCGGTCGCCCAGCACCGACAGTTCGATCTCGCGGCCGACGATCGCCTCCTCCACGACCAGCCACTCGTCGTAGGCGGCGGCAGCCTTGAGGGCCACCTCGAGGGTGGCGGCGTCGGTGGCCCTCGACACCCCGATGGAGGAGCCCAGGTTGGCGGGCTTGACGAAGACCGTCGGTCCGAGGTCGGCGAGCAGCGACTCGACGAGGGCGGCGAGCGTGTCGGTGCCCGGGGCGCCCAGGTCCTCGGCGTGCAGCCCCCGGTACCTGGCCTGGGGGAGTCCGTGCTGGGCCAGCACCTCCCTGGCGGCCAGCTTGTCCATGGCCAGCGCCGAGCCCAGCACGCCGGCGCCCACGTAGGGCACGTCGGCCACCTCGAGCAGGCCCTGGACGGTGCCGTCCTCGCCGAGGGGGCCGTGCAGCAGGGGGAACACGACCACTGGTCCGGCGGCGGCCAGTTCGGCGAGCCGGGGGAGCGGGTCCCAGGCTGGCCCGGAGGGATCGAGGGCATCGGGGAGGTCACCGGCGGCGTGGGCGTCGGCGGCCGCCTCGGCCAGCGACCAGGAGCCCTCGCGGTCGATGCCGACCGGCACGATGTCGAGGTGCGCCGTGTCCACGGCGGCCAGCACGTGCCGGGCCGACACGCACGACACGTCGTGTTCGGCGCTGCGTCCCCCGAACAGCAGGACGAGCGTGCGCCTCGGGGTGGCGTCGTCGGTGGAGGCCATGGCCAGATCGTACGGTCGGGGCGCCGGTCCGGGGTGGCACCGCTCGGGGCGCCGGGGCTGGGAGACTCCCACCCATGCGCTTCCGGGCCTCACAGGTGGCCACCGCCGTGGGCGGCGAGCTGGTCGGCGACGACGTGTGGCTGGACGGTGCCACACAGGACTCGCGGGAGGTCGCGTCCGGCTCCCTGTTCGTGCCGCTTCTCGCCGAGCGGGACGGCCACGAGTTCGTCGAGGCGGCCATGGCGGCCGGGGCCGGCGCCCACCTGACGGCACGCGACCCCGGGTCGGGCACCGCCGTCCGGGTGGCCGACACGGGGGCGGCGCTGCTGGCCCTCGGCGCCGCAGCGAGGGACTCGCTGGACGGCCCGGTGGTCGGCATCACCGGCTCGGTGGGCAAGACCTCGGTGAAGGACCTCACCCGGGCCGTGCTGGCGAGGGTCGGCCCGGTCCACGCCAGCGAGCGGTCGTTCAACAACGAGATCGGCGTGCCGCTCACGCTGCTGAACGCCCCGGCCCACGGGCCCGTGGTCGTGGAACTGGGGGCCCGCCACGTCGGCGACATAGCGTCCCTCTGCGGGGTGGCCCGCCCGGACGTGGGCGTGCTGACCACGGTGGCGGTCGCCCACACCGGCGAGTTCGGGTCGCTCGATGCGGTGGCCCGCACGAAGGGCGAGCTGTTCGACGCCCTCCCGCCCGACGGCTGCGCCGTCTACAACGCCGATGTGCCGGCCGTCGTCGAACAGGCCGGCCGTGCACGCTCGCAGCGGCTCTCCTTCGGGGACGCGGGCGAGGTCCGGGCCCGCGACGTCGCCGTCGACGACGACCTGCGGGCCTCGTTCCGGCTGGAGTCGCCGTGGGGGCGGATCGACGTGCGCCTTGCCGTCCACGGCGCCCACATGGTCCCCAACGCCCTCGCCGCAGCGGCCGTGGGCCTCGTGCTCGACGTGCCGTTGGCCGAGGTGGCCGCCGGACTCGCAGAGGGGCCGGCCTCGGCCTGGCGCATGGCGCTCGGCACGGCGCCCTCCGGCCTGCGGGTCCTCAACGACGCCTACAACGCCAACCCCGCCTCGACCGCGGCAGCCCTCGAGGCGCTGGCCGCACTCCCGGTGGACGGGCGGCGGGTGGCGGTGCTGGGGCTGATGGCCGAGCTGGGCGACCTGGCGGTCGAGGAGCACCTGGCGGTCGCCGCCCGGGTGGCCGAACTCGGCATCGAACTGATGGCCGTCGGCACGGACCTCTACGGCGTCGAACCGCTGGCCGACGTGGAGGCGGCCGGCGCTGCGCTCGACCTCGACGGAACGGACGCCGTGCTGGTCAAGGGCAGCCGGGTGGCGGGCCTCGAGGTGCTCGCCGAGCGCCTGCTGGCGGGCTGACCGGCCCCGCCGCCGGACCTCAGTCCCCGTCGACGGGCAGCTCGGCCGGCGCCAGTGGCGTGTTGGAGCGGTTCCACACGGCCAGCTCGTCGGCGTCGCAGGTCCGACAGAGGTGCACCACCTGCATCGACTGGATGGACAACTGGGTGCCCCGCGACTTGTCGACGATCGACCGCAGGGCCGCCCGCACGTCGTCGGAGCCGCAGGTGGGGCAGCGGGGCGTGAGGTCCCGGTCCCAGACGAGGCCGCAGCGGCCGCAGGTGACCGTGATGGTCTCGTCGCCCGACTCGCCCTGCCGGACGCCGGCCAGGTCCTCGTCCTCCCCGCAGCCGGGGCACTCGATCAGGCGCATCGGGAGCAACCGTAGCCACGCCCGTAGGGTTGGCGGATGGTGCCAGCCGGCCCGGACCACTACCGCACGCTGGGCGTGGCGCCCGATGCGACCGCCGACGAGGTACGCGACGCCCACCGTGCGCTGGCCCGCCGCCACCACCCCGACCTCGTCACCGACCCCACCGAACGCCGACGGGCCGAGCGACGCATGGCGAACGTCAACGCCGCCTGGCACGTGCTCAGCGACCCCGTCCGCCGTGCGGAGTACGACGAGTCCCGCCGGCCGCCGCCGCCCCGGCCACGTCCCGCACCGGAGCCCGTCCACGTCTCGGACGCCTTCCAGGAGGTCGAGGTGTCGCCGGCGGCGGGCTGCGCCCTCCGCCTCGGGCCGATCGTCCTCCTGGCCGGGGTCCTCCTCGGCATCCTGGTGCTCACGGCGCTCATGACCGGCGGTGGCGACAGTCCGACGGGCTTCGACGTCGGCGACTGCGTGCTCGTCGAGGAGTACGGCATGGAGGTCGTGCCGTGCACCGGGGCCGAGCCGAGGATCGTGGCACGCGGCGTGGCCGGGACCTCGTGTCCGACCGGTGCGGTGGCCGTGGTGCTGCCCACCCGCACCGAGCAGGTCTGCGTCCGGCCGCCCGGGGGCTGAACGCACGGATCGGGTATGGCATCCTCGTCGGAGCGCCGGGAGTCGGTGCAGGGGGATGGGGGAGCCATCATGGTCGAGCAGTACTTCGTGGAGACCGACACGTCGGAGCGCTATCCGCTCTGGACACGGGCCAACGTGGGCGAGGTCTTCCCCGATCCAGTGGCGATGAGCTCGTTCGACTTCGCCTTCTGCAACGCCGACGGGATCCGCCACGCCGAACTGGGTTGGCGGGACGCCTATGTGCGTCTCGGTGCGTTCAGCCACGACGAGTTCGACGCGGACCAGAACGTGATCCTCGGCGTCTTCGGCGGCTACGCGTACCTGAACGCCTCGGTCATGCGGATCTTCGGCGAGCGGGCGCCGGGCCTCTCGGCGGCCGACATCGACGCCCAGTTCTTCGGCGTCCAGCCGGGCATCCCCGACTACGAACCACACCCCGACGACGCCAGTCCGGAGGCCACGGCCGCCCTCGCCGAGACGTTCGGCTGGGCGCTCACGACCGACGCCCTCCACGAGGTCCTCGCCGACGAGGCCACGGTCGACGCCCTGCGGGCAGAACGTCCCGACTTCGGGACGATGGGTGACGCCGAGCTGCTGGAGTGGGGCGAGGGGGTGCTGGACCGCCACTTTCGACACCTGTTCAGCCAGCACCTGTTCGTCACGATGCTGGCCACGCTGCCCGCCGGCATCATCACGGACGTCTGCACGGCACTGGGCCGGCCCCAGGACGCCCTCAAGCTGTTGTCGGGGCTGGGCGACGTGGCGTCGGCGGCGCCATCACACGCCATGTGGGAGCTGGGCCGGCAGGCGGCGGCCTGCGAGGTCCTGACGGCGGCCTTCGATGTCGGGCCGGACGGCCTCGGCGACCGGCTCCGTGACCTCGAGGGTGGGGCGGTCGACGCGTTCCGGGCCTCGTTCGAGGAGTTCCTCGTGGCGTACGGGAGCCGCGGGCCCAACGAGTGGGAGACCCGCTGTCCGACCTGGGAGACCGAGCCGGACCTGGCCCTGGCGGCCATCGATCGGATGCGCCTCTCGCCGGAAGCCGCCGCCCCCGCGGGCAACCAGGCCCGCATGGCCGCCGACCGGGAGCGCCTGGGCGCCGAGATGTACGGGATGTTGGCCGCCGACCCGGAGGCGCAGGGGCAGTTCGGGGCGGCGCTGCGCGCGGCCGGCGTGTTCATGCCGGGCCGGGAGCGCACCAAGACCAACTGCATCAAGCTCATCCACGAGGTGCGCATGGCGCTGCTCGAGTTCGGGCGCCGGATGGTGGAGCGGGGGACATTCCCCGAGGTGACCAGCTACGGGATGCTCACGTTCGCCGAGTCGCAACAGGTGGCCGCCGACCCCACCGGGTGGCGCGAGGTGGTCGAGGAGCGCCAAGCGGTCTTCGACGCGGTCCGGGACCTCCAGGAGCCGTTCGTGGTGTTCGGCGAGGCGCCGCCGCTGTCCGAGTGGCCGCGACGCGATGCCGTCGAGGTGGAGCCCGTCGGCGTGGGGGAGTCGATCGTGGGCGTGCCCGGCTGTACGGGCGTGTCGCGGGGTCGCGCCCGGGTGGTGCTCGACAGCCACGACCCGACCGGCCTGGAGCCGGGTGAGGTGCTCGTGGCGCCGCTCACCGACCCGTCGTGGACGCCCCTGTTCGTGCCCGCCTCCGGTGTCGTGGTCGACGTGGGGGCGCCCCTGAGCCACGCCATCATCGTCAGCCGCGAACTCGGGATCCCGTGCGTGGTGTCGGCGACCGACGCCACGAAGCGGATCCCCGACGGGGCCCTCGTCGAGGTGAACGGCGAGACCGGGGTCGTGACCGTCCTCGAGGCGTAGGCCCGGTGGTCCGTCCCCCTCGACGGGAGTGCACCGGGCCGACGGCTGGATACCCTCCTCGGCCGACGGACCGTTAGCTCAGTTGGCTAGAGCGCCCGCCTCACACGCGGGAGGTCACTGGTTCGAGTCCAGTACGGTCCACCGCTCCGGTCGTCGGCCCCCTGATCTCGTCTGGCGCCGGAGGGAGCGCCGACCCGTTCAGGAATCGGCCCTCCGCCTGAGTTCGTCGATGAGGACGATCCCGGCCAGCACCACGGCGAGCCAGAGTGCGGAGACGTTCAAGGCGTTCTCGGCCGTCGACATCCCATCTCCGGGATGTCGGAGGTGGAAGACCGCGTGTGGCAGGGAGAAGGCCAGGTAGCCCACCGTGGCGATGATGGTCATGTCGCGGCGTAGGTACAGCCCTGCGATGAGCACCAGCAGTCCGGTGGCGAGGAGCCCGGCCCCGGCGTCGGCGGCGAGGTGCTCGTTGAAGGGTGGCAGCGCCGATACCAGCCGAGGGGACCAGCCGGGGAAGTCCTCGTACCAGTCGGCGGGGGCGAACACGGCCCAGCACCCCGACAGGACGTTGGGCACGGCGAGGCCGATCAGGATCAACCGCTTCCAGTTGCGTGACACGCCGACCTCCTCGTCTGCCTCCTGTCCGCCCCCAATGGGTAGCACGACGCGAGCCGCCCGTCCGCTGGCTGGAGTGCCCGCCGTGCACGTTGGAGATGACGGTCGGGCGCCGGTCCTCCATGCCGGACACCGACGACACTTGCCTGATCGGGCCGTGTCAACATGGGGTCGTGGTTTCCGCCCTGCCGGACTTCGGCGTCGACCCGCTGCCGGGTGAGGCCTTCCACCGGGCCTGCGCCGCGGTGCGCGACCTGGGGCCCGTCGTCGAGGTGCCGTACTTCGGGGGTACCGCCCTCATGCTCACCCGGTACGACGACGTGGTCGGTGCCTTCCGGGACAACGAGCGGTTCCCCGCCGGCGCCCACTACGAGATCGTCATCGAACCCGTCCAGGGCCGCACCTTCGAGAGCATGGACGGCGATGAGCACAACCTCTACCGACAACTGGCGCAGCCGGCCTTCCGTTCCCGGGCCATCGAGCGCTTCGACGCCGGCGGCCTGGCGGCCACGGCGCACGAGGTCGTGGACGGCTTCGCCGGGCGGGGGCGGGCCGAACTCATGGGCGAGTTCTGCGCCGTCTTCCCATTCTGGGTCATCAGCCGGAAGCTGGGCCTGCCGCCGGCCAGTGACGAGTGCCTCCGCCGCTGGTCCTTCGACCTGCTCGGCTTCCTCCGCGACCCGGAGCCGGCGCAGCGTGCCCGCGACGAGTTCGACGAGCACCTGGCGCCGGCGATCGGGGAGCGGCGCCGGGAGCCGACCGGCGACGTGCTGTCGGCGCTGTTGCACCACGAGGTGGACGGCCGCCGGCTGGACGACGAGGAGGTCGTCGCCCACGTCCGCATGTTCTTCGCCGCCGGTGCCGCCACGACCTACCACGCCCTCGGCAACCTGCTCTCCGTGCTCCTGACGCGTCCCGAGGTGCTGGCCACAGCGGTCGCCGAGCCGCAGCGGCGCCCGGCGATCGTCGAGGAGTTGCTGCGCTTCGAGCCGCCGTTGGGCGCCCTGCCCCGAATCGCCACGCTGGACGCCGAGTGGCAGGGTGTGCACATCCCCGCCGGATCGATCCTGCTGTTCGGGATCGCCGCCGCCAACCGCGACCCCGCCGTCCACGTTCGACCGGACGAGTTCGACGTCGACCGGGAGCCCGTGGGGCTCATCAGCTTCGGTTCGGGGCCGCACTTCTGCCCGGGCTCGCACCTGGCCCGCCGCGAGCTGCTCACCGGCCTCGACGTGCTCCTGGAGCGGCTCCCGGGCCTCCACCTCGGGGACCCGACCGGGATCGATCCGGTCTCCACCACCCTGCGCGCCCCCGAGGCCGTCCACGCCGCTTGGGACGCGACCTGAGCCGGAGACCTACCGCACGTAGGTGTGGGGGGAGGCGAACGCCGGGCCGGCGTCGCAGGAGCCGTTCTGCCACTCGATGCGCAGCGTCGAGGCGTCCACCATCTCGATGAGGAAAAGATCGGCTGCCTCGCCCGTCTTCGATGAGTCCTCGGTGAACGAGTGGTAGCAATGCAGGCCCGACCCGACCACGACGTCAGCGAAGTCGCGGTTCGTGGATCCTTCCGACGACCTGGTGAACACCCAGTAGCCGTCGCTTGTGATCGTCGAGGCCACCGAGATGACTTGGTGGGTGGAGCGCACGTTGTCGTCGACGAGAGCGAGTTGGTCCTGCCAGTCGCCCGAGGCCCCACCCTGCAGGTACCAGAAGCCCTTAGCTGTGCCCGCCACGTCCTGGAAGACCTTGCCGCAGCCAACGCCGGCATCGGCGTCCATGCCGTGGAAATTACGGCGAATGTCGTAGAGGTGGGTGCGCAGGTCATCGCTGAACCAGTCGAGTGGGCAGGTCACCCGCAGCATGTCCGAGGAGAACGGTGAGGCGTTGATGAGCGGGATCGGCGTGCCCGACCAGTCGAAGCCCCAGACGTCGAGCGCCGAGTTCGGGGTGTCGTAGCCACCGGCGGTACCCACCTGCTCGCCCTCGGCGATGGCCACCCGACCCTCCCACGAGCAGTTCTCGTATGAGTGTCCTTCGTAGCCGTAGGTGTTGCACCGGTCTGGTGTGCCTGCCGTGAGTGCCTCGATCGATGCGGAGATGCCCGTCAGGTGGCCGAACTTCATCTGGTAGTTGCCGCACAGGTCCATGACGAACTGGTAGTCGGTCCAGGAGCGGTCGGGTTCCACGTTGACGTTCCGGCGGAGGCGCACGACGGTCGCGTCGGACGGCGCAAACACGGGGTAACGGTCGGAAGCTCCATCCTGGTAGCCCGGCAGAAGGAGGTACACGTGATCCGATGGCTGCGTGTGGTTGGGGGGATTGAGGTGCCCCAGGGGCACGACCCCGGCGAGCGTTTCCCGGGCGACGGGCAGCGTCGTCAGGAAGCCCCCGGTGCACGCCGGCGCCGCGGTGGTCGTGGTGGGTGGCGTCGTGGTTGTCGGCGGGAGCGTGGTGGTTGGCGCAGCCGTGGTGGTTGGCGCTGCCGTGGTGGTTGGCGCTGCCGTGGTGGTTGGCGCTGCCGTGGTGGTTGGCGCTGCCGTGGTGGTTGGCGCTGCCGT
>MDTE01123036.1_pt1 | contig 14060 bp, 6 predicted proteins | sample 811231 | NCBI WGS metagenome assembly MDTE01 (sample SAMN05326651, study PRJNA326480) | marine metagenome | isolation source: seawater | place: Indian Ocean: Red Sea | collected 2010 | reverse complement strand
TACCAGAATAACTAGATATTGTATTTATAAAATATTGACCTATACTTTGTGCTTCTTCCCATGCACTAGCAGTTCCGTTATATACAAGTAATTTACCTGAGCCAGTATTAAAGAATAAATCACCACTATCAAGAGCAGTTGTAGGGTTCGACGACCCAACTCTATACCTTGCGTTAAAGTCATTTATATCATCACTAAGTTGTTTAATATCATCTTCTTTACCAAGTATCTTATGGTAATTATATATCTGACTAGATCCTGTAGAGCTGACCATTAAGCCAACACCAGCTACTAATGTTTCATTGTTTAAGCTAGAAGGAGCACCATTAATAGTAACAGTTGATCCACCTACAGTTCTAGCTGTAGTACTTGAACCTGACCCATTAAATACAACACCACCAGCATCAGATATAGATATAACTACACCAGCTTGTGGCTGTACATTAGGAAATGCCGCATCTGTTGCAACAACTTCAAGACCACCAAGAGGTGCTATTTGTGCAGCAACATAGTCTACCACAGCTCCTGATGTTGGAAGTTGGGTATCACTATCAGAAATAGTTGTTTGTTTTAAGTCATTAGCTAACTTTGCAAGTGTTATATTACTATTAGCTATTTTATCAGTTGTTACGTTAGCATCTGTAATTTTAGACTCAATAATTGAGTTAGATGCAAGAGCTGCTGAGTCTATAGAAGTAGGAGCATAGTGTTCGGTATCTAATGAGTCAGCTGCTATATGTTCTGAATCAACGGCGTCGTCTGCTATTTGAGCACCTGTTACAGCATCAGCTGCTAAAGCTGTTGTATCTACAGAATTAGGAGCATAATGTTCGGTGTCAATAGAATCAGCTACATAATGTTCAGAGTTTATAACATCATCTTGGATGTTGTCACCATCTATACAGTCGTTAGATAAGTGTGCATGATCTATACTACCATCTACATAGTGTTCCGAGTTTATAGAATCGTCAGCTATTTTTGTACCATCTATAGCATCGGCTGCTATTTCAGAACCGGCTATAGTACCACTAGATGCAGCTGTAATTCTACCTTGAGCATCAACTGTTAAATCTGTGGCTGTGTAACTTCCAGCTGTTACAGACGTATGTGCTAAAGCATCTGCATCTACAGAGTTAGGTGCGTAATGTTCTGAATCAAGAGAGTCAGCTGCTATATGTTCTGAATTAATAACATCATCTTGAATATTATCTCCATCAATAATGTCATTGGCTAAATGTACATGGTCTATACTACCATCAACATAATGCTCAGAGTTAATTGCATCGTCTGCTATTTTATCTCCGTTAACTGCATCTCCTGCTATCATTGCAGTTGCTACAGTTCCTGTATCTCCAGTTGTTACTACTGTACCTGTGACATTAGGTAAGGTAATAGTCCTATCAGCTGTAGGATCAGTAACGGTAAAAGTAGTTTCATAACCATCATCTGTTGCACCTTCAAATATAATTGTCGTGTCTTCACCCATTGTTAGGTGACCTGTCATCGTGCCGCCAGTAGAATTTAATTTACCTTCATCAAATTCCATTTGTTTACGCATAACTTGCTTTTGATTATTTGTTAAATCACTAGCAGTTATTGCAGATCCAGCAGTATATGGTGCTTTCAAAGTAGGTGAACCTAAATCTGTTTCTGGATATATAGACAAAGTTCCACTTGATAAATTACCTCCACCAACATGGATTGTTTTGTCTGTTAAATTTACGCTATATTGGGTGTTATCGGATGGTGAGCTATTATAAGTTAAAGGCGTACCGTTTAATTTGACTTTAACTTCAGATTCTTTGAATGTCTCAAAACTACCTGAATAGCTATATGTATTGGCTTGACTATTATATAAGTCGTTGTAAGCTCTTGTTAATGTTGTTATGTGTGCCATTTAGTTTATTTCAAGTAATTCATTTAATTCATTAGCTTGTTGAGATTCAGCAGCTTGATTAATTTGATTCAAAACATTGCCTTCCAATTTAATTCTATCATAAGTACTTAATCGAGGTTCAACCCGTTTCATTGATCTTCTTAATAAAGTTTCAATTTTAGAAACAACTCTTGAATACGATTCTAAACTTTCTGAAGTTTTACCAGTCCGTCTAAAATGCCTCATTATAGGTATAAAACCTTTAATTCGTTTACCATCAGGAGTAGTATAACGAACTTGTTCAGATTCTTTTATAATTTTTTTAAGACCTTTGTTAAAATAACCATCTTCTCCCATTAAAGCTTTTAATTCAGATTTTTCTGCACTGGTATATTCAACTCCATTAGATGCTACGTTAAAACGTGGTAACATATCAAATTCAATATCTATAAGAAATTGACTTTCTGGACTTGGAGAAGCTGTCCCACCAAAACCAAATATAGTTTTAGAAGTTCTAGCTATGATAGAATCTCCTGCTTTATTAATAGGTTTACCATCAACAAAATTAATTAAAGGAGCAGATGCACCAGCTGGATCAAAAACATCTAACCAATTATTTTTATTTCTTTGTAATTCTCTTACATCACTATTATTAACTTCTCTAAGCATTCCAAATAAATTTTTACCTAATTCATTTCTAAAACTTGCTCCGGGAAATAAAACGTTTTCCATAGTAGTTCGCCATCTAGCTATAGCGGCTGCATTTCCACTTAATATATCGTATAATGGTTCAATAGATCCTAATAAAGATTTATCAGTAATAGCAGCACCTAAAATGAAACCCATTTTCTTTTCCATTTTTTCAAAAGTAGCTGTACCTATACTATCAAAATTATCTGCAAAATCAACAGTCAATGCTAACCATTCTCCTAATGGTCCTAACGCTTCATAACTATACCATTTACCATCAGGTCCCTGAATAGTTTTACGTTCCCAACCTTGGTCATTTCTAACCTTCTGAACTTTTGGGTCCCAATGACCATTACCTCTAATACGATTTTGAGTTATTAATAGACCAGCTCCCATTACAGCTATGTTTCCGATTGCTGCACGACCTTGTACTATATTTCTAAGGTGATTCCATTTAGCATTAATAATTTCAGGAGCATCTGAAGATTTGAATTTATTACGTTTTTTTAAACTAGCAATTTTTTCTGCCATGGTAAAATCGTTTGTTGACTTCTTACCAAATGCTCCAAAAAATTCTGAATGTTCACTAGCAAAATTAAACCCAAGACTTCCAGTTTCTGTAAATCCAATTCGAGGTGAGTACTTACCAAAAATACTTAAACTATTAATTTGAGTTTTAGGAAACCATAAAATACTACGTAAAATTGGAACTCTTTTTAATGCAGGATTTAGGTATTCAGTTAATTTAGTATCTAAGTTTAAAGCAATTTCTCCTCTTGCATAATCAACAGCTTCATCTTTAATAAAACCTTCAGCGTCTCTATTTTTTTTATATAGATCTTGCCATAATTCTTGAAACTCTGCATCTGTCCATTTGCCATCAGGATACTTCATTAATAACTCATCAAATGCTTGTGCTTTGTCCATAGCAATTTTTTGAGTTGCTTGTGTAAAACCGTCAAATCCTGTCATAGCATTAGGACCAAATCTAAACCAAGGGTGATTAGCAAGTGCTTCCATTTCTTCTCCCCATGCTTGTATAGTTTGAGGACCTAATTCACCTTTTTTAGCTGCAGCGTTAGCAATTTCTTTATTTAATTCTTTACCTGTAACAAATGTATCAAAATCTTTTCTTGTAAAATTTCTTAAACTTTGTGGATCTACTGCAGCTTTTCTAAACATTTTACCCATGTATTTAAAACCATTTTGAAACGTATCGGAAAAACCAAAATACATATGTGATGCTCTTCTTAATTGTTGAACATCTCCACTACGTAACGCTCCATAAAAGACACTAACTGGTTCAGCTATAAAACCTCCAAAGTTACCATACAATGCTCTTACAGGTGTACCTAAAGCGGATAGCATACTATTAAATACATTACCCATTAATTGTTTATAAACATAAGATGGGATGTCTGGGTTTGCATCTATAAAAGCTTTATTAAATGTACCAAAACTATTTTGAATATATTTATTTAGATCTTTAACAGCACGTACATTACCATCTGACATTTCGTAAGCTAACCTTACAGCTTCAGCAAATTCAGGAGATGACTCTTGAATTCCTTCTAAATAAGCACGTAGTTGTTTTGCTTCTGGTACAATTTTAGATAATTTGTTAGTATATTTACTTTCTAATTGGTTTATATATCTAAACGCATTTGCAGGATCTGCTTGAATTTGAACTAAAAGATCTTTTCTTCCTTTAAAATTAAAGTCATGTAGTTTAGATTCAATATCAAATAATTCAATTCTATCTACAATTAATTCATTAGCTCTACCTACAGCATTACTATCTTTAACTAATCTAGCACCTTCAGAAATATCAGAAATTTGACCAGCTTCAGATGTTAAAAAATAAGCAGTTGCTTTATCAGTATTAATATCTGACCACATTGCTAACATTTCTTTATTAGCTTTACTAAGAGCATTCATACCTACTTTATTTAATTTAGATGTACCATCTCTAAAAGTATCTAAAATTCTAAGTAAATCACCTCTAGCTAAAGTAGGATCAGATATAATCTCTGCTAATATTGTACCTTCTTGATCTATAGTTTTCCAAGGTAAAACTGAACCGTCAGGTAACTTAACAGAGTATTTACCACCATTTATTAACTCTTCTCTTAAAGACTTAATTATAGTACGGTTAGCTATTACATCCTCATTTAACCCAGATTTACGAAAACCTTCAGTTATTACTGTACCTAATCTTCCAAAAGTTGTATTAGCATTATTTGCTATCTGAGCTTGATCTTTAGCTGCTCCAAGAATTCCATCAAAATCTTTAGAAATTAAACCTTCTTGAGCATTATCAGAAAATTTATGTATACCAACTGTTGGTTTATTGACATCTAAATTATCAGAGTTTTTATAATAATCTGTTAAAGTGTTAAGATCTCTTTCATATTTAGCTTCGCTTCTTAATAAACTATCTGTAGTTACATCTGATTCATCAAAGACTTTTGAGTCTAAAGGATCTACAGTTAAATTATCTAATTTTTTAGATTTTTTACCAGCTTCAGATAAAAATTCTGTACCAACTCTAGATACACCTCTAGATGCTTTTATTAATTTAACTAGACCTTCAGTAACATCTGTATAAAAACCAAGTCTTACACCTTCTAAAACGTTAGCTCTGTGTTTAGCGTCAGGACTTAATTTATCAGATGTCCATGCTTCTGGAATCAACTGATGACCCCACCATTTACCACGTTTCCATGATGTAGCTAATGTATCATTAACTGAGTTAGTTTGGTTGACAACATCAGTAAACACACCAACACCTTGATCTAAACCAATTTTAGCTAAGTGTTGAAAAGCTTTATTATTACCTAAACGATGTAGCCAAGGAGCATATTTAGCAGCTATTCCGGAAGCTTGCATACTACCTCCTACTTTAAAAGCTTGTTGTCTAAGAATTAAAAAAGGTACTACTAAAGAACTAATTTCTCTAAGTGCCTGAGCACCTTCATCATCAAACTTAGCAATTTTAGGAATGTCAGGAATTTTTAAAGGTTGTCGTACTTTTTTAGTTGCCCAATTTCCTAAATCAGCTAACCAATCTATAGCTCCTACAGCAGGAGACATCATTAAATCTTGATTTCCTAAAGCACTGTAACCTTGATAATATTGCCATGCATTTTGAGGTTTTTTATTCTTTTTTTCATATTCAGCATATGATACACCGTGGTGTTTCATTGCCCAATTATTTGCTGCATTATCTTTTTCTTCGCCATCAGGTAATTGCTGCCATGCAATTAACTCATTGTTTACTTGTTTTCTTGTAGCATAATTATCAACCTTATTAGTAGGAGTAGCTAATGCTATTTCCGTAGAAGTAGTTGCTTCAGTAGAATTAACAAGATTTTGATCTGAGACAGCATTTACAGTATCTGAAATTACATTTGCAGCTGCTGTAGGATCAATATCTAAATTCTGTACTTCTCCTATAATAGATTGATCTATACCCTCGTAAGGATTAGCCATAATTTATTCGTTGTAAGGATTGTCTAATGATTCATCAATAATGTTTGTAGAGGTGTCTGTGTTTATTAATTCTTCTTCAGATTCGGAATTTGTTTCTTCTTCAATATATTCCCAATATTTTTCAAGAGCTTTTTGACGTTTAAGAAAATTAGTTTCTCCTAATGTATTTTTTAATCCATCAACTACTGGTAATGTTGATAGATCTCCTGTCAAACTATAAGCATTAAAACCTGCTTCGTCACTACTGTCAATTAAACTATTTATATCTGTAGGAGTTGTAGTAGTTTTTAATAATTCAATAAATTGTTGTGAACCACCTTCCTGAAAATCATTATAAGCGGTAGGAGATATAGTAAATGGAATAGTTTCCATGAGTCCAGTAAATAATTTAGCATCTCCATCATTCGTTGTAAAATCTCCGTCGTCATTAAGATTAAGTTTTGGAAAACTTTCTGTTAAACCAAAGATGTATTTTTCAGCTGAATTACCAAAAGTCATTTTATTAACTACTCCAGCTTCCATACTGTTAGATGAAATAGAAGCTGGTATTTCTTCGTGAGTATATTGACCATCATTAATCTTACCTAATAATCTATTTTTCATAGCAAAAGGTAAAGTACTAACTTCCATTTCATTTAAAAACCTAGCATATTCTGGTTTTAATTCTTTTTTACCATTTGCTGTTTGACGATAATTAATAAATGCAGCTGTAGTTAATCCGTTAGCTGCTGCTAAATCAACAAGACTGTCAGGTATATAACCTATATCATCTAGCATTTTATTATAATCAATGGCTCTATTTTTAAAAACAGCTTTTTCTTCAGGTATAATTAAGTTAGTATTTGTAAATTTAGCTTCAGGATCTTTCTTAATCCATGTTGTAACTTCGTTTCCAAAGGTAGGATCTATAGTTGTAACAGCTTCTAATTCTGTTTTATCTTCTTTAGAAATAGTTGAAGGACCTTTAAACTCAACATCAGGAAGCAAATTTGGATAATATCCATTAGCATCTTTAACAAATAATTTAGATGTTTTTTTGTTCCATTCTTCTAATTCTGTACCTTCAAGACTTTTAGCTTCTTCTTCCCATTGCGAAAAATCCATATTAATTGTTTCTGAATTCTCTTCAATCCATGATTGAGTTTCTTTCCATATTTGAGAATTACGCATTGTTGGATTATCTCGTTTTAATCTAACAGCATAACCTTCAATAAGATGCCATTTTTCTTCAGCAGATGGATTGTTATATTCCCAAACTGATAATCCATTAACATCTTTAGATTCTGAAGCATAGTTTTTCTTTTCTCCTTTTAGAGAATTTTCTAATTCTTTATAGAATTTATCTTCATCTCTTAAAGCTTTGGTTAAAATAGGACTTTCTTGTACACGTATATCTTCACTTTTAATTAATTCACTTAATTTTAAACCTTCAGTATATTCATTATATTTGTTTAAAATTTCAAGTGCTCTTTCATCAGCTTGTGGTTTAGTTACTTTAGAATCTAATAAAGCATCTATTTTAGAGAAATCATACTCTCCAGAACCTTCAGCATTTAATTCTTCTAATACAGTACGTGCTCTTATAAGATCAGTTTCAGATGTAAACGTATCGTTATTAAAGTTTTTTATAAACTCTTCTGCAGCACCTTCTAATTTAAAATCTGCTTTAGCTTGTGATCGTTCACCTTTTTTCTTCCAGACCTCCATAGCGTCGTTGTACCATTTACCATCTTCTGACCATTCTGCTGGTCTAAGATCTTTTAAAAGAATTTCTTTTCCTTGAAAATTTATTGTAGTAGTTTCACCTATTTCTAAAATTTTATCAGGAGGTAATAATCCAGCATCAACCATCTGTGGTAAAATCTTATCATTTAATCTTTTCCAAGCTCCAGCATAATTTAACGGATTACCTTTTGTATCATAACCAGCATTTAATGAAGATAATAAATCTTTAAACGATTGAGAGTTTTTTAATGTAGCTAATTGTCTAGTAGCTAAATTAATATCAACTTCAGATAATTCTATTTTATAGGCGTTTCTTAAATCTTCAGTATTACTGTTATTAGTTTCTAATATAGATTTCATAAATCCACTACCACCTCGTTCAGTAGGTAAATATAAGAAATCTTTACTATATTTTTGAATGTCGTTTAGTTTTAAATATTCTTTAGTTAAATATTTTTGAGCTGCAATTTTTTCTTTAAAAGTTAGATTAGGATTGTTAACTTGTATTTTTACTTGTTGACCATCAATTTCTGCAAAGAAAATATCTTGATTATTTAGTAATTGATTTTGTAACCAACCCGGATACCTTTGAGCAAGGTTTGCTGTTTTAAGTTGTTCTCTTAGCCTTATATGCTTACCTGTAGACATTTTAGCTTCAGCAACATCATCACTAGGAGCACCAGCATTTTCTATATTAGTAAGGTTATCACTTAAAATATTTTGATTATTAGCATTACTTTTAAATAAAGTTTCAGCTGCTAATGCTTCTTCAGACTGTTCATATTCCTTAAATTGATTTTCATAGTAACTAATATACTCATCATTAATTGCATCTTTTTCTCTGTTAGCTGCAATTTTTTTAACAAGATCAGCTCCAAGATTTCCAGCTAACATCCATAGCTCACCTTGTTTTTGAAGTCTAGCTGACTCAAACCTAGCTTCATCAAGATTATAGGTTTTTATTTGTTGGGTAGTAAATCTATTATTTTGCCTTAGATTGGCGATTGTTTCTTCAAATGACATAATTTAAGGTCCTATAACTGTAGCTCTCGACCAATCGGTCATTCCATTTGGTAAAGTAGGTATTGAGTTTGTAACATAATCTGGTTGTGCAAATATATTACTTCCTCCTCCTCCTCCAAAAGCTCCTACAGCTGAACTAGCAATACCTAATATCATTCCAGCTGCACTAGGCATACCTTCTAAAGCTGGAGGTCTAGGTGTAAATCCATGAACTGGAGATCTCCATGTTTTTTGGAAAACAGCTCTACGTCTACGGTTAGCATCATTTCTAATAATTTCTTTTTGTAATATAGATTTATCTTTTGCCATCATTAGTTCTCGTTGAGATTTAGTAAGAGCCATACCTACCTTTCTCAAGCCTTCATTAGCTAAACGTGTTGCAGTTACACCTGTTTGAGTACCAGCGTATTCTTTTCTATATAGCTCTTGTAAAGCTTCTACGTTATAATTAGCATGTTTATTATAAGCTTGTTCTACAGCTAAATCTTGTTGTCTCCAAGCATCGGCTGCTTGTTGGTAGATATTATCATAAGCAATTTGAGCATCTAGCTGTTGATTTTTCCATTTAACATCATTAAGAATAGCATCGTTATAATATGCTATGTTATCTTGTCTAAAGTTTAATAGCCTAGCTCTGTTACGTGCTCGTACTGCGGCACGTTGTGACATATAGTTGCCTACTTGTCCGGCTGCTGAGAGTCCGAATTGGGCGACTGCGGGATTACACATTTACAAAATTCAATAAAGGTTAGTTGGTTAGGACCATACTTAAGTTCCCTTAAGAATTTAAATCCTAAAAATTGTAATAATTTTAGATGGACGGTGTTACGTTTGTCGACTATATTCCATAGTAACGGTTCCGTTCTACTGTCAACAAACTTCTTAGCTTGTCTAGCAAAGGTATGTGGATATTTTTCAACTACAGGTGTGCATAGCATCCAAATTAAACCACCTTGTTGTACTCCAGCTACTCCGGCAGTCTTGCCGTTAGGAGCGGTAAAATAAACTGTATCGCCGTTTAAAGCGTCTCTAGGGATCGAAACCAAAGGATTATCCCCATGACCTTCATAGACCTCTCTGAAGTCGTCAGGACGTAAATTGAAGGCTACTTCAGTAGCAGCCTCCATTGTAATTGGGTGAATGTAATTACTCATTTAATGTATGTTTCAATTTATCTATAGTATCTTGCATCCAAGATTCCCAAGGATTACCTAAGGGTAGATTCATACCTTTATACATACGGTTCTTTTTTAACCATTGTATGTATATACGTATTTCTTGTTCGGTAAGGGTGAGGTTATACACGTTGATAGAATTTAGGGTTATAATCTCCTTCCCAAGTCATTGAGTTTAACGTGGCTGGAGATGGGTGAGTTGATTGAAGATGTATAGTTACATTAGTATTTCTTTCATACACAGGTATTGTATGTATATATTCATCTACTATGTTTATTGTATTAGCTAAATAAGAATCCCAATCAATAGATTCATAAGTTTGTTCAAAATCTGTAGCTTTACCTTTACGTTTCATTTTTATATCAATTAGACCTACTGATCCAAAAGAGAAATTTACTCTATGAATAATTAACGAACCTCTGGTTTCAGATTTAATCTGTTCCCCAGCTGCTTGTGTAACATATATAGTAGGAAGTTCTACTTCAAATTCATAAAGATAACCTAATATGATATCTAGTCCAGACCAATCCCCATCCCATTCTATATTACTTCCATTAACAGAAGCTTTACTAAAACGTCCAACATTATTACCAGCAGTTTTGCAAAATACAGCAAGCTGTCCTGAGTTATCATAACCTGCAGGTTTAGTTATACTCGTTTTATTTGTATTAGCAGTATAAGTTAAAGATCCTGAACTAATTGATTTTTTAGTATCTAAATGTATAAGGTATTCTTGAGGAGCTGTACCAACTATTAAAGTGTCCGTAGCTTTCTTTATATCAAATGATTGTAAAGTGTACACACTTCCATTTTTTAATACGGCATAATAAACATCATCCATCATACAATGAAATGTTACTGTACCGGGAAGTTCCCATCTAAACCAAGCTGATTGTATTCGTTGTTCCCCTTGAGTATAATATTTATACCCCCATACTTCATTCTTATTTTCTGAAGCAAATAATACCATCTGGTTTTCTGTAGATTCTGCTACTAATGTTATGTCATCTGGGAATAATTTAGATATAACTTTAGTTTGTTCTAATACTTGAGGTTCACCATTTCGTTGGATACCAGCCATTTCATGGAATCTAGTACGTTTAGCTGTGCTGTTTAACCAACCTGCTGTAGTACCCATGTTAAATGGTTTAGTTTTTTCATTAAATGCATAAGAAGAAAGATAAGCAACAATAGCTGTTTCAGGTGTTAACTGTGCTTCATCTGTTTTTAATAAAAACTGTTGTGATGCACTAAACATTAAAAGACCTGCGTTAACTTCTAAAGCATCAAACAAATCTGTTGGATATGTAGAAGTAGATTGTAAATCAATAGGGTCAGCGTTAGCAATGGTAAAAGCAGTTTTTGCCCAAAAATTATGAAAGTCATTTACTCTTGATAATATAACATTATTACCACTTAACATTCCTATTCTGTTTCTAAAGAAAAATATTTTATTAATTTTTTCGTTTATAAATGACGGTTTAGGATTAGTAAGATCATCTCCTACATCTCGATCATCCCATGGAGGATAAGAAAATCTAAATGCACCGTTAGGATAAGATTGAGCAGATCCACCATTAATAGAAAAAGTTCCCGGTAAAACTCGTTTCATTTGAATAGGCATAGTAGCCGTATCAAATTTAATTTCAAGTTCAGGAGCTGGGCATTCTTCCCATACACCTTCACCAAAACGGTTAGGTGCATATTCCATACCAGTTCCTGTACTGATAGTACCTGAGGCAGAATCAGTTACTGTAAAAGTATTAGTTGTAACATTAGCTACAGTATACCATCCGTCTGTACCTGCACCACTTGTGAAGTCTGCAATAATAGTGTCACCATTAGATAAACCATGACTATTAGAAGTTACAGTTATAGTTGTTCCTGATCTACCGTAAGTAGCTGTAACTGAGTTATCAGAAGATATATTATTAACTCTAAACTTTAAGTAATAATCGTCTTGATCTTCACCACTATTTACAACTTTAACTACATAACCATGTCTACACGTTTTAGGTAAATCTTCAGCTGAATTAGCCGTAGAAGTAATGATATCCATTAACTGACTTTCAGTTGTCGTTACATTAAAAGGTGTGTCACGATGTATGTGCAAACCATTACCAGCTACTGTAATAGTTAAACCATGACCACTAATAGCTTCTATAGCATTTTTCATACCTGCTAATATACTTTCAGCAGAAACATTTTCTAATGCGTTTGAAGCTGTAGCTTCTGGTCTAACTAAAGCTACATTAGCTCTTGACGTAATGGCTACATGAGCTTTAACTTTAATTTGAGTTTGTAAACCTTTATTAGAAGTATAAGTATGTGTGTCATTTGTAGACCAACCTTCACCACCAAATAGTAAAGTAGGATGAGGTTGATAAGAATCATCGTAAGCATTGTTAGTAGAACCTTCTTGAGGTACTGGAGTACAACGTACATCCATTTCATACCTAAGGTTACTTTTACCTGTACCACCTTGACTGTATGGTGTACCTGAGTTAGTTGCGGTAGGACCTACAGTATGTTTAGACATACCTTCGCATTTACCATCATTTACATAGTTAGATATGCCAGAAGTATCTACATCTTCTTCAGCTTCAATAGCTGTAGCACGGTTATAAGTAACTGTACTATGATCAGTTGGATCAAATACATCTAATGCATATTGTTTACCATAGGTAATAGTACGTAAAGATATAAATGCTTCGTTAACTAAAGCTGGAGATTTATCAGCTGAGTCAGTTTTCATTGCTACAGTTTTAGTTCTGTTAGCAAAAAATGTAGTTTGGTTAATAGTTAAAGGTTGTATTTCATCTGAATTAGTATGAACTAAATATGTAGCTAAATTTGTACCAGCAACATCTGTATAATCTATTGGTATAAGTGCTCCGTCACTACATCTCCAAACATTAACTACTCCATTTGTAGCTACTTGTCCTATGTATTGTTCGTCTTGTTCTGTATAAATTGGAAACCATTTACCACCTGTACCTGCTGTACTAGGTGAGATAGATGCTACCAAATCACTTCCGGGTCTTTTAATACATCCACGGGTAATATCTGGTATAGCATTTTTAAGGTCAGCTACTTGTCCGGGAACTTTAAGTTCATCTGGTAATTCAGATATACCGGATTTATAGTTACTTACTTGTTGTGTAATACTAGCCATTAACGTCTTAATGCTCTATAAGGTTTGTAAGATTGATATGCAGATTCATCAGGCCAACCCATAAAGTTATGGTCACCTTGATTGCATTCATATTCCATACAAGAAGCTCTAGCTTGTGTTTCAAATACACCTAACATTTGTTGTAATTGAGGATTAGCTACTAATTGTACGGCTGCTCTACCAGCTGCTTTGTAAGTAATATATCTTTGAAATGGTGCAGGAATATCTTCAAACTTATATAATTTAATTATATTTACATGAAAATAATCATCATCTGGAAATTCAAAAGTATGGTTAACTTTATCATATATTTTCCAAACACCGTCAGAATCTTTTCTTCTTACAAAGTCTCTAGTTTTATCCCATTCATCTTCATTATCTATTCTAATATAAGAAGAATCTATAACAATTTTATTATCAGATCCAGTTACTTGTTTAACATGATTTTCTCTGTTAAAATGCCAACCTTCATTCTGTACATCTTGGTTAGTTTCTTTTAAAAGATTATATATAAATGCTACTTCTGGGTTGTCATAGTCTAAGACAGAGATTGGAGCCTGACCTATACTACCCAAGATAGTATTAACTGCGGATAGTTCGGTATCGAGATCAACTGTTGTGGGAGTAGAAGTCATAATGTTAATATTTGTGAATAAAAAAAAGGGAGGTCGTAAAACCCCCCCTTATGTGTGTTAAGTATATTGTCCTGAAACAACAGCACAAGTGTCAACGACACCTGAACTGCCTACAGTATTATATGCTAAACGTAAGTTTTTTGTTGTGGAAGCTACCGCTGAAGGTGAGCCTGATCCACTTGTATCTGAAGGAGATATACGAGTCTCTGTACCTTGACAAGATCCGTATTCTCCAACTGCTGTTGGAACTGCCATAATATTATATTGT
>MDTE01042837.1_pt1 | contig 14060 bp, 14 predicted proteins | sample 811231 | NCBI WGS metagenome assembly MDTE01 (sample SAMN05326651, study PRJNA326480) | marine metagenome | isolation source: seawater | place: Indian Ocean: Red Sea | collected 2010 | reverse complement strand
TGGTTAACATCTTCTCCGCCTCCAGTTGAAAATTGGGAAGGAGAAGCTCCATTAGTTGAAGAACCTTATGGTTATGGTAAAAAATTGTCCGAACAAAAATAAAAAATATGACAACTCTAGATAGCTCAAAAGAAATTCAAAAAAATAATTCTGAAAATAATGAAAAACATCAAGACTTCAGAATGTTTGGTCTTATAACTTTCTTAATTGCGGACGGAATGACTTTTGCTGGATTCTTCGCTGCTTATTTAACTTATAAAGCAGTAAATCCATTGCCTGATGGAGCAATATATGAATTAGAGCTCCCCATACCAACTTTAAATACAGTTTTATTACTTGTTAGTAGTGCCACATTCCATAAAGCTGGAAAGTCACTTCTGAAAAATAAGAACTCAGATGTCCAAAAATGGTTAATAATAACTGCCCTTCTTGGAGTAACCTTTTTAATCTGCCAATTATTTGAATATTTCCACTTACCTTTTGGTCTAACAGATAATTTATTTGCGAGTACTTTTTATGCCCTCACAGGTTTTCATGGTTTGCATGTAACTTTAGGGACTTTAATGATCTTAATTATTTCTTGGCAGTCAAGATTAAATGGCGGAAGAATAACAAGCCAAAATAAATTCCCTTTAGAAGCTGTAGAATTGTATTGGCATTTTGTAGATGGGATATGGGTAATTTTATTTATTATTTTGTATCTACTTTAAGTAGAATTATTAATCTAAATATAATTGTATTTTTTATTAAATTATATTGCCACAAATCTAATTTTTAGTAAGAATGTATAGTTAGAAATAGCCTATATAATGCTTGTAGGAAAAGAACTTCTTGAAAAATCTAAGTTACTTAGTAAGCACTCTGAAATCGAAATAGCAAGAAGATGTGTGTATGTAGGGCCAAGTGGAAGAGTATTGAGAAAAAGTTTTTACAGAGCACTAATTGAAGCTAAAGGTTATAAATTAGGAAATAATAGTCAAGGCAGACCAGGAAATAGATCTTCCAGAGGTAGGATAGTGGAATTTAAGACAAAAGTTCATGGTAATGGTAACTTACTTATTGGTCATGCTTATACTAAAAAATTAGGTTTGTCGCCTGGTCAGGAATTTAAAATTGATCTTAAAAAAGAATCTAAAACAATACATCTAATACCACTAAAGTAGATATATTTTTTACCAACCATTTTCTTTAAGCCAGTCATAGCAGATTTGATTTTTAGAGAGATTTACTTTATTACTTTTACTAAATAGCAACAATTTTTCAACATATTTAATTAAAGCATCAGCTTCAAGATTTACATTATCTCCTGGAGATAAATTCTTCAAATTTGTATTATGCCAGGTATGGGGAATTACAGCAATTGTAAAAATTTGTCCTTCCTCCTCAAAATCTGCAATAGTAAGACTAATCCCATTTACGCAAATACTACCTTTTTTAACTACGTATTTTGAAAAACTATAATCTTTCCACTTTATTGACATAAGCCATGATTTTTCTAATTTTTCTATATTCTGGACAATTCCTAGACCATCAACATGACCACTGACTATGTGACCGCCCAGACGATCAGATATTCTCAAAGCAGGTTCTAGATTAACAATATTATTTTGAGAGGACTTCGTTCCTAAAGTAGTTTTTTTTAAAGTTTCCTCACTAACGTCAACGGTAAATTTATTTTTAAAAATTTCTTTAATTGTTAAACAAATTCCATCTACTGCTACGCTATCACCAATCTGCATATCGAAATAGTTATCAATAACATCAATCGCTAGCAAATTGTTTTGCTTTTTTAATTTTCCTATTGACTGAACTATTCCTGTAAACATAGATTTGAAGAGATACTTTTTAAAATTCTTTTAAAGTTCATTTTAGTCCAATTTAAATAATATAAAAAGTAAAGGTATTTCTCAAAGTGACTAAAAATTTTTAGATGATTATTAGTTCATATAAAAGATCATTTGGAAAAACTTCTAAGGTGAGTTTATTCACATTAGGAACGATGCGTGCGACTGAAAGTCTCGAAAAAATGTATACTCTCATAAAAAAAGCACATCAAGTAGGAATTAATCATATCGAGACGGCAGCATCATATGGTGATGCTGAAATTCTTGTAGGAAGAGCTTTAAAAAAATTAGAATCCTCAGATAATATTTCAAAAGAAGATTGGATAATAACTACTAAAGTTCTACCAAAAGGAGACTTTCATTTCCTTAAAAATAATTTTAAAAATTCTCTTCGAAATTTAAAGCTCAAGAAAATAGATAATCTCGCAATTCATGGAATAAACCTAAAAAACCATTTAAATTGGGCATTATTTGGAGAAGGGAAAAAGTTCTTAGAATGGATAATTGAAGAAAAATTAGTTGAACAAATTGGTTTTAGTTCACACGGAAGCTATTCGCTTATCGAAGAGGCTATTAACTGTGAAGTATTTAGTTTTTGTAATTTGCATTTACATTATTTTGATCAATCAAAAATAAAGCTTGCAGAATTAGCATTAAAAAAAGGGATGGGAGTTTTAGCAATTTCTCCAGCTGATAAGGGTGGGAAATTATATTCACCAAGTAAAATACTTTTAGAGGCTTCTAAACCTTTCCATCCATTAGAATTAGCATATAGATTTTTGTTATCAAAAGGTGTCACGACTTTATCTTTAGGAGCAACAAGAGTAGAAGATTTTGAGTTGGCGAAGAAACTCAGAAATTCTTATCAAAAATTATCAAAATTTGAAATTAAGGCTTTTCAAAATCTCGAAAGTATTGCCAAGGACAGATTAAATACTACCAAATGTGAACAATGCGGATTTTGTTTGCCATGCCCAAATGAAATACCTATTCCTGAAATTCTTCGTTTAAGAAATATATCATTAGGCTATGGTCAAATAGAATTTGCCAAAGAGAGATATAATCTAATCGGGAGAGCTGATCACTGGTGGGAAGAAAAAGATTCTTCTTATTGTAAAGAATGTCAAAAATGTGTCCCAAAATGTCCCTGTAAATTAGATATCCCATTTTTATTAGGGCAAACCCATCATTTACTTGCCGAAAATCCTAGAAAAAGATTATGGGATTAAAGATTCATTCCAAGCATTTTCTAAATTAATTTTTTGCAAATTAGTTAAGTAAGGGAAAGACCAGCTATTTTCCCAACATCTTTGAGATGGCCCTGAAAAAGCTGAATTTTGATTACTGTACTTACTTTGAATATAACTACTATTAAATGGCAGATACCACCCTTGTTTAGCTAATCTGTCAGCAATCAATTTATTTTCAAAAGAGTTAATCCACTCGATCAATTGTTCATTATTATTAGACCTTCCAAGAATAAAATGCCACATTAAAGGCACCCCTACATTTGGGAAAACTATTGAAAGCCTTGTATCTATCTTTAAGTATTTTAAACAAAAAGTGTAAGGAATAATTGAAACACTAGCATCAGAATTAATTAACCAATTAAGAGAGTCTTTATCATCAAATAACATTGCTTGACTTTTAAGTTTTACTAAAGGATTATCAACATTGATTTTTCTGGCAATTGACATTATCAATCTAGGACTTTGGGGAAGAATAATTTTATTTTTTAATTGTTCAGACAAAAGAAAGTCCCAAGATTTTCTCGCCGAATTAATTAGACCTTTGTTATTTTTTATAATTACTGCATATGGAACTACCCCAATAGGGAATAATCTTTCTCGATAACTTTCATCAAAATTACTTAAAAAATCTCTTGATCTTAAATCCAATTTTTCAATAGGCAAAAATTTATTTATCTTATTAAATTCTTTTATATCTAAACTCGTAATCCACCCATCATTAATTAAGGTGTACTCAGAATCAATTTCTAATTTTTTATTTTTTGTTGCGTTTGCCTCCTCAAAATTAATATTTTTTTGATGCCAGACCTTAGGTAAGTTTTCTTTAAAAAAATCGGGATAGAAAGAACTTTGAAGCGCAACTTTTACTGTCTTTGATATATTGCTGCAAGAGTTTAAAAAGAAAGTTAAAGATAAAAATCCGTATTTAACAAATTTCCTTCTGGTTAATTCTTTAAAAAACATTATTAATCGTTCTTATGAGAAATTTGACTTACCTCCTTCATCTTTTCCAGATTTTGTTGACACAATGAAACTATTTGATCATTGCTGTAACCTTTTAGAAATGCAAGGATTGATATTCCACCAGCACCGACTCCCTCCTTAACATGACCCAATTCATAATCTTTCAATTCTTTATATTTGGATAGATTAAAGTTTAACGGACTAGCCAAACCAATTATATTTACATTAAATTTTTTGTTTATTAACTCTAATAAATCTCCTAAAGAATTATCATTAACCAACCATCCAGTAGTAGCAATAAAAACCTCTCTAGTAAAATCTTTTTTATTTTTAAAATTTAAAGAGTGTAATGCAAGTAAAACAATTGCTACCATTTGACTTCCGCCTGATAAAATAACAGTCTGATCAGCTAACCTAGCTCCAATTAATAATCCCAAAGCAAAAGCTTGAAAAGGGTCTCCTACCGATGAAATAACATCAAAAGAGTCAAAATTATTTTTGAGATTTGCATTCATGAGTCCAGTCTTAATTACTTTTTTTTTCAATTCTCTCGGTGCCTTAAATAAACTACTACCAACCAAATTAGAAACATTTAATCCGAAAGCCTCCATAACTGCCTGAGCAGTCGTTGTACCTCCAGGCACAGATTCGGCGATCATTACGGTTTCTTTAGAGGATTTTCCTATTTCAAAACCTTTTTCATAAAGATTCAAAACTCTATCTTTCAACATAGCTTTCCCAGTACTAATGCAGTTTGCAGGACCCAAGAATTGATCTTCAGCAACTAAATGACTGAAATAAGGACGGACTTCTATACCGAGAGGTACTACTATTGGATTTGCATTTATAAGTTTTGAACACACATAGCTTATTAAGGCTGGAGTTACTCCTGCATTAAGAAAAGGTAATTTATATTTATGATCTTTAAATGCTCCAAAAAGCAAAAATTCAGCATCAGCAAGTGCTGTTTTCCTTCTAGATTTTGCATTAACACCCGCTGCCGAAATGCCTTGAATCTGAGATGTATCAGTACCAGCAATAACAAGATAAATTTTTAGGTTGTTAACTTTTTGTTTTAGGCTTGTGAGAATTTTTTTAAAAGATTTTTTATGAATTTTATTTCCAAAAAAATTTTTTTCAAAATCAATATAATTCATACTAATTATTTTTTAAATATTTAAATCAACGAAACTATTTAATAGTTTAGGAGGATCCGGGATATTAGATTTTAATCTAGGGAACAGTGAATAAGCTATTACATGTATTGTGAGGACATAAACCATTTCTTGAAAAATAATTAATAGTATTGCAACTAAATAAATAGTCTGTATTGATGGAGTGTATGGAATATTAAATAATTCAATAATCTTATCTATTAAGCTATAACTTGCTCTGGTAATTAATATCCAAAGATTCTCGCTGACCAGAGTAGATAATGCAAGAACTCTCACAAAAAAACCTCCTGTTCCAAGCAAAACACCCACAAAAAAACTTATTCCCCAGTTCTTTTTTTTAAACCAACACCAGCCTAACCAAAAAGCCAAAATCCCATAAGGGAAAAGAAATAAAATTCCTCTAACTGGTCCCATGATTATAAATAATAAAAGAAATTGTATTAAAGTTCCTTCCGCTGCAGTTTTAGTCCCTCGCCTCAAATGTAATAATATAATTGGTAGAGGCAGTATCAATCTCAACAAAGCTCCACCAATTGGCAAATAATAAAGAGCTACCCATAACAGAGAGGAAAGAGATGCCAAATATGAAGTCTCAACAATATTTAATGCCTTAGATTTTGAAGATATTTTCATATTTAAAAATTAATTTCTTTTTATATTTTTGTTTATTGAATCTTGATAGCGCTCAATCTTTTCTATTTCAAAATTTAACTTGGAATTTCTTAATATTTTGCTTAATTCATCAATAGGATATTTTGGATCAACATCTTTCAAAAGTAACATTATTTTGTATGTTTGAAGCTTAATTTTTCTTTTATTTTCTGATTTTATAACTTTATTAATTTTTTTTGTTCTATTTTTTTTCTTCTCTAAAGTAGAAAATTCTATATTGTCTTGCTTGATCAAAGATTTCTCTTGATTTTTTATTACTTGAATCTTTTTTTTATCATTTACTACTTTTTCTATTTTTACTAAATCTAAATTACTTTTAGAATTTTTTTTATTTTCTTCTTTTTTTAACTCTTTAATTTTTATTGGGTTGCTTTCAACCTTATCAAAAGTAAGACCTTTTTTTTCAGGTATTGTTTTCTTTGTGAATGATATTTTATTTTTATTTTCCACCCCATCAAAACTTGATTCTAGAAAATTTCCAATTCTTCCTCCCGAACATGATTGTATTAAAATTAAAAAAATTAATAAAGAAAATCCTTTTATTTTAAAAATCATATTTTTTTAACTCTGCTTCTTCCTACTAGAACTCTTTTTGGCTAATTTCACTTTTTTTAAATCAGAACCTTTTTTATCTTTTAATTTTTCTTCTAAAAGAACTATTGCTTCATCTATTGAAAATTTTTCTACATCAGTTTCTTTTGTAAGTGAAACATTTGTATTCCCACACTTTATATACATTCCATATCTTCCATTTAATATTTGAATTTTATCTTTAAATTCTTTAGGTTTTCCAAAATCTTTTAAAACTTCTTGCCCCCCTCTACCCATTTTTGGCATTGCAAGGATTTCTAACGCTCGCTCAAGATTAACTGTAAAAACATTATCTTCCTTCTTTAGAGACCTATTTTCAGATTCGTTTTCATTTTTTATCCATTTAATATAAGGACCAAATCTCCCCCTATCAGCTTCTACAAATCCACCTTTAGGATGAACTCCAAGTAATTTTGGTAAGCTTAAAAGTTCTAAAGCTTGATCTAAAGTTAATTCATCAGTTTTTAAATCTTTGGGTAAAGATGCCCTCCTTGGCTTAGCTTTATCCTGTTCACTATTTCCCAATTGAACATAAGGCCCATAGGGACCAAATCTCAAAAATACTTTTTCTCCAGTTTTAGGATCAGTACCAAGATCTGAAGGGCCACTTAAAATTTGATCGACTTTCTTTTTATCTAAATCTCCAGGGGTAATATCCATAGGGAGATTGCCTTTGGCTTGAATTTGATTGCCAGATTCATCAACCTTAACCCCTTCTAGCCAAGGTCCATTCGATCCAATTCGCACAACACAGGGAAGGTCATCAAAGTCAACTTGTCTATAAGCTTTCCCATCAATATCCCCTTCTCTTTTTTGGACTTTTACCTCAAGACCATTTTTCCCTTTATAAAAAGTCTCTAAATAAGGAAGCCACTCAAGATTACCTGAGGATATTTCGTCCAAAGAAGATTCCATTTTTGCAGTAAAAGTAGTATCAACAAGATCAGGGAAATGTTCTTCTAGAAGTGCGGTAACAGCAAAAGCTGTGAATGTTGGAGCTAAAGTATTTGAAGAGAGAGTTGCATAACCTCTATCGATAATTGTTCCAATAATGCTTGCATAAGTAGACGGTCTACCAATACCCTCTTTTTCTAATACTTTTACTAATGCAGCCTCAGTGTACCTTGCGGTTGGTTTAGTTTCATGAAAAGTTGCTTGTTTGTCTGAAACTTTTAAGCTTGTCCCAGATATTAAATTTGGAAGAATTACCTCTTGCTGTTCAATTGATGAACTTGGATCATCACTACCTTCAACATATGCCCTAAAGAATCCTGGGAAATCAATACTTTTACCACTTGATTTAAATAATCCTTCCCCAACAAGAATTTCTGCATTAATCATGGTTAGTTTGGCCTCTGCCATTTGACTAGCGACAGTTCTTTTCCAGATCAAATCGTATAAAGATAACTCTCTACCAGATAAATTAGTATCTTTTGGGGTCTTAAAAATTTCTCCAGCTGGTCTAATAGCTTCATGTGCTTCTTGAGCATTTCTTGAGCTTGAATTAAATTGACGAGGCAATTTAGACAGATATTCATCTCCATATTTTGAACTAACACATTTTCTAGCAGCTCTTATTGCTTGTTGAGAAAGATGTACAGAATCTGTTCTCATATATGTAATAAAACCTCTTTCATATAAACTTTGAGCGCATCTCATAGTTTCTCTAGCAGATAACCGTAGTTTTCTATTTGCTTCTTGCTGCAAAGTACTTGTAGTAAAAGGAGGTACAGGTTTCCTAGTAGATGGTTTTTTCTCAATTCTTGAAACTATCCATTCCTCTTGAGAAAAAACTTTCAGAAGATTGTTCACTTTGTATTCATCTAATATTAAAGATTTATTGCCATTCTTTAATTTTCCTGTCTGCTCATCAAAATCTGAACCAATAGCAATTTTTTGACCTTTCAAACTGAATAATTTAGTTTCAAAATTTATATTATCTTTTACTAAAGAAGCTTTTATCCCCCAATAAGATGCTTTTCTAAATGCCCTTCTTTCTCTTTCCTTTTTTACGAGTAACCTTACAGATACTGATTGAACACGACCAGCAGATAATCGCGGAGCAACTTTTTTCCAAAGTAATGGAGATAATTCATATCCAAAAAGCCTATCCAAAATTCTTCGTGTTTCTTGCGCCTGAACCAATTCCATATCAATTTCTCTGGTTTCATCTAAAGCTTTATTTATTGCTTTTTTTGTAATTTCATGAAAAACCATTCTTTTGGTTGGGATTTTAGGCTTAAGAATTTGCAGAAGATGCCAACTAATACTCTCTCCCTCTCTATCTTCATCAGTTGCTAATAGTAATTGCTTCGCGTTTTTTAATGCATTTTTTAACTCCTTAACTACCTTTTTTTTATCTTTTGGAACAATATAAAGTGGTTCAAAGTCTTCGGTAGTATTAACTCCTATCCGAGACCATTTTTCTTTTTTGACGGCCGCAGGAATTTCAGCAGCGCCTTTGGGGAGATCTCTAACATGGCCCATTGAAGCAAGAACTTCATAATTAGAGGGCAAAAACTTTCTTATAGTTTTTGCTTTCGTGGGGCTTTCAACAATAACGAGTGTGTGGTCCAAGGTTTATGTCAAGAATTTGGTGATTTCGTTTAGTTAGGGCATATTATAATTATTTGAAACTTTCTCAAGGAATTCCTTTTAAGAATTTCAAAAATCATACCTACAAATTATAATCAAGTTAAGATTAACTCTTTCATCCTTACAATCAAACATCAAATTTAATAAAGTGCCCAACGAAATCTTTACAATTAATTTAAATGCGCAAGCTATTATTCCAGAAGCTTTCATTTTATTCGGTATTGTTGGAACCCTTCTTGTTGATCTGGCAGGAGAAAAAACAGCTTCAAAATGGGCACCAGTTATCTGTTACATTTCATTAGGCAGCTCTATTTTAAGTTTAGCTTTGCAATGGTCTAATCCTGTAAATAGCGCATTTCTAGGTTCATTTAATTCAGATAATTTATCTATAGCATTTAGAGTAATTATTGCTTTATCAACGTTAGTATCATTACTAATAAGTTGGCGTTATACAGAACAAAGTGGTAGTCCAATAGGTGAATTTGCAGCAATAGTTCTTTCTGCGACTTTAGGAGCCATGCTTTTGTGTGGATCCACTGACCTTATAAGTGTTTTTATATCATTAGAAACTTTATCGGTAGCAAGCTATTTACTTTCTGGATACCTCAAAAGAGACCCAAGGAGTTCAGAAGCAGCACTTAAATATTTATTAGTTGGTTCAGCAGCTGCTGCAATTTATTTATATGGTTCTTCCTTCCTTTATGGATTGAGTGGTTCAACAAATTTATCAACAATTGGAGTTGAGATCATAAACAAACCCTCATTTATTACTTCCTTGGCTCTTGTTTTTGTATTATCAACTGTAGCATTTAAGATTGCCGCTGTTCCTTTTCATCAATGGACTCCTGATGTATACGAAGGATCACCAACACCGGTAGTAGCATTTTTATCTGTTGGATCAAAAACAGCAGGTTTTGCTTTCGCAATAAGGATACTTAGCACTACATTCTCATCTTTCGATGAGGAATGGAAATTATTATTTACTATTTTAGCCATATTGAGTATGGCACTTGGAAATGTCGTAGCACTTGCACAAACTTCAATGAAAAGAATGCTAGCTTACAGCTCTATAGGGCAAGCTGGGTTTGTAATGATTGGTATAGTATCGGGTACACAAGATGGGCTATCAGCTGCAGTTTTATATTTAGCTGCATATCTGTTTATGAATCTGGGTGCCTTTTCCTGTGTAATACTTTTCTCCTTAAGAACTGGTTCAGACAGAATTTTAGATTATTCAGGACTCTATCAAAAAGATCCTTTAATTACTCTGGGCTTAAGCCTATGTCTCCTCTCACTAGGAGGGTTACCCCCTATGTTAGGTTTCTTTGGAAAAATTTATTTATTTTTTGCGGGCTGGGCTAATCATCAATATTTATTAGTTGTTGTAGGTCTAATAACCTCGGTTATTTCTATTTACTACTACATCTCAGTTATAAAAATGATGGTTGTTAAAGAGCCACAAGAAGCTTCAGAAATAGTCAAATCCTATCCTGAAATAAATTGGGGAATTATGGGATTGCAGCCCTTAAGGTTAGCTCTTTATACTTGTGTAGCCGTCACAGCTTTGGGAGGAATACTTTCAAATCCTATTTTCAAATTAGCCAATACGGCAGTGTCAGAGACCCCATTTTTAAAAGAAATAATTGCTGTAACGAATAATATCTCTTAGTTTTTCCAAAAATGGCTAAAGTAGTTGCAAGTTTAGAAAAAATATCCAAAACATACGGTAAAGGTAACCTTACTGTTAAAGCACTAGATAACATTAATTTAGAAATCCTTAAGGGTGACTACTTAGCAGTGATGGGGGCAAGCGGGTCAGGCAAAAGCACAGCCATGAACATTATTGGCTGTCTAGATAGACCATCTAAAGGTATTTATAAATTAAATAATATTCCAGTCGAAAATTTATCTGATGACGAATTAGCTGAGATGCGCAACCAAGAATTAGGATTCGTTTTTCAACAATTTCATCTTCTCTCAGATGCAACCGCACTAGAAAATGTAACTTTACCAATGATTTATGCTGGAGTAAATGAAAAGCAAAGGGAAAAAAGAGCTATCAATGCTCTTACAAAAGTTGGGCTTTTTGAAAGAATGAATAATCGTCCAAATCAATTATCAGGAGGACAACAACAACGTGTTGCTATTGCAAGAGCGATAATAAATAATCCAGCTCTTTTGCTAGCTGACGAACCCACTGGTGCGTTAGATTCAAAGACAACCGAAGATGTCCTAGATCTTTTTGACAAACTACACAAATCAGGCATTACTATAGTTTTAGTAACTCACGAGGATGAAGTCGCAAATCGCGCAAAAAAAATAGCAAAATTTAAAGATGGAAGGATAGTTGAATTAACAGTTAATTAAACACCAAATCTTGTTAATACTTTTTCTTGGTTTTGATTATATATCCTTAAATTTCCACTAATATCAATATCTTTGATCTTCCATTCTTCAGGGTTATAACCTTTAGGTAAAAAGCTTTTAGAAAGAAAATTATTAGCTGATTTCATGACATATTTTTTTCGTGAATTACAATTTATAGATTCATAAATAGCATTTAGAATTTTTGCGGTCCAATAATTTTCGCTGATATTTTTAGTCTTAAGTATTTTTTTTAATGAAATTCCCTCTGTAGGAGTTTTATTTAGTAAATTCATTCCAATTCCAACTCTTACATAAATAATTTCTCTTCCTCTGGTTATAACCCTTGGCAAAAAGCCGATCAATTTCTTTGAATCAAAAAAAATATCATTAGGCCATTTTAAAACAACTTCTACTTTTTCCTGCCTTAGCATTTCACACAATTTGATTGCTAGAGACAAACTAAAAATTTGACTTGAGAACTCCTCAGCAAATATTGGATAAACTGCACTTAACCAAATTCCACCTTTGGGTGAAAACCACTCTTTAGAGTTTTGCCCAAAGCTTGCAAATTGTTCCCTAGCAATTATTGCTATCGGTTGATTTTTCTTTATTTCTGAATATTTAATTATATTTGAAAGTTCATTCTCGGTACTTTTGCACTTTAATTTGTAATGTAGTCTCCAACTTGGATTGACTCCCTGAATTTTTTTTAAATAACAAGCGGTCTTGGCCGCAGATCCATTAAATTTCAAAATCCTTTATTAAAAAAACATGCAACTTTGGGAAGACTAGTCTATTTTAATATTATTAACATGTTTACACAAATTGGGGAATCATTATTCACCAATAATGAAAAGAAGAAATCCAGAATCATTAAGTAATTGTCTTAATGATTTCAAAAACTCTTGGGAAGAATTAGATAAAATTTCAAAAATTAGTGAAGACTGGATAAAAATTGTGGGGTTGGAATTATTTAAAGAATGCAAACCATTAAGAATTGAAAAAAATATACTAACCATTGCTGTAAATCATCCACAGTGGCGCCAAGCCTTAATATATAACAGGCATAAATTAAAAGAGAGAATCGAGAAAATTGGAATAACTTTGAAGCAAATAAAAATCATACAAAATTATGAAATTAAGAATGAAAATATTAAATCTACTAATGCAAAGATAGTTTGGGCAAATCATCCAAGCAGAATCTATCAAGATAATATGCGCATCTGTACTCTCTGTAATTCCCCAACTCCTGAGGGAGAAATCAATAGATGGGGAAAGTGTTCTTTTTGTTGGAGAAAAATAAATAACTAAATTCTTTATTTAGTTAAAATAAGTATTCCCATTTGCCCCCAAAAAATATCTCTATACTCTGCTTTTTTAAATCCAACTTCCTTAGCAATCTTTATAAGCTCATTTTTCTTTGGAAAGCTTCTAATACTTTTTTCAATATATGCGTACTCTGAACTTAAATTAAAAAGACGCGAAATGGGCACTACAATAAGTCTTAAATAAATTTTCTGAAAAATATTGGATAAAGAATTTTTTGTTGAGTGATTAAAGTCTAGGAATCCTGCCCTTCCTTTGTCCTTCAAAAGATAAAAAACTTTTTTTATTCCTTCTTCAATACTATTTAAGTTTCTTAATCCATAAGACATACAAATCCCATCAAAATTTTTTGAATAATCATTAATTTCTAAAACATCTTTAATTTCCCACTTAATAAATTCATTTTTTTTAAGCTCTGATTTTTTCTTTGCAATATTTAAAATTTCCTGTGCACTGTCGATACCAGTAATTGAACCCTTTGAACTTACTCTCTTAGAAATTAAGAATGCTAAATCTCCAGTCCCACAGCACAAATCAGCCCAATCTTCACCATTTGAGGGGTCTAATAAATTAACTAATTTCCTCTTCCATAATTTGTGCAGTCCAAAACTTAATAAATTATTCAAAAAATCGTATTTATAGGAAATTTTATTAAAAATGTTTTTAACTTCGATGGTTTTTGTGAATTTCATTTTTAAATTTTAAAATTATTTCTTGTTGGGATTAAATTAAATATTTTATTCATATGGTCTAATTGGGAGTTTTTTTTCGAGGAGGAAATTTTTTATTTCTTGTAAAGTAAGCTTCTTATCATGAAGTAATGACGCCAAAAGTGCTGCTGATGCTCTTCCTTCTTTGAAAACATCATAGATATCCTCTAGAGAGCCTGCTCCTCCTGAGGCAATTACTGGGATATCTACGATATTTGCAACAGATTTTGTCAAATGTAAATCATATCCATTCTGCGTTCCATCACCATCCATTGAAGTTAGCAATATTTCCCCTGCACCTAATTCCTCAACTTTCTTTGCCCAACTTAATACATCTATTCCAGTATTTTCTCGACCCCCCTTTACATATACCTCCCATTCGCCAACCTTATTAACTTTTCTTCTAGCATCAATTGCTATTACGATGCATTGAGTGCCAAATTCTATAGAACTTTTAAAAATTAGTTCAGGATTCCTTACAGCTGAGGAATTCAAGCTAACTTTATCCGCTCCCGCTCTTAAAAGATCATTAATAGAAGAAACGGAATCTATACCTCCACCTACAGT
>MDTE01020040.1_pt1 | contig 14060 bp, 11 predicted proteins | sample 811231 | NCBI WGS metagenome assembly MDTE01 (sample SAMN05326651, study PRJNA326480) | marine metagenome | isolation source: seawater | place: Indian Ocean: Red Sea | collected 2010 | reverse complement strand
TTTACAAAAATATCTACAAACATTGAATAAGGAAATAACATTGATATCAAATGAATTTTTCATATCCTCCAAACTAAAGTCTTGATAGGATTTTGCTTGATTAGCTTTACCAACATGTTCATTAATTGCATATAAATTAATTAACCCAAAACAAGTATTTGATTCAAAAATATCTCTTAATACTTCTTCTTTTGTAAAATCATGTCCAAGTTGATAGTCAAATTTAAAAACATTGAAATCATTTTCAAAAGCTGAAGAAATCTTAGATCCGATAACTCCCTCACTACCCATGATAAAAATATTTTTCTTCATAATTTTCAATCTTAATTTTTTTCTATTTCGTACTTTATCATTTCCTCTAAAAGCATCTCAAAAGTATAATTTGGAGACCATCCAGTTTTCTGAATTGTTTCAGTTGGATCTCCTGCCAAACCATTAGTTTCTAATTCTCTATAGTACCTCGGCGATATTGAGATAATTAGTTTTCCAGTTTTTTTACAGAATATCTTTTCATTCAGTCCTTCTCCATCAAAAACTAATTCAAGATTTAATATCCTTGCCGATAATTTTATAAATTCTCTCACACTCATTAATTTCCCACTTGCCAACAAAATATCATCTACTTTATTTTCAGAACTTAATGCTTCATAAAAACACCTTACAAAATCTTTAGCAGCACTCCAATCTCTTTTTGCATCAATATTTCCCAACTGAAAGCTATATTCATTATTTTTTGAAAAAGTTACTAAATTTTTAGTAATTTTTTTTGTAACAAAATAATGACTTCTTAATTCACTTTCATGATTGAATAATAATGCAGTCATTACAGGAAGATTATAATATTCTCTATACTGTTTAACAACATTAAATAAAAACAATTTCGATGCCCCATATGGGTTCTTAGGAGCAAATCTTGATTTAAGGTCTATTTTATTTTGGATATTTTCTGTATCAAATATTTCTGAACTTCCGGCGAAAAGACATTTTGTATCCGGCATATATTTTCTTAAAAAGTCCAACATAAAACATACTGGCTTTAAATTACTATCTGCAATTTCTAAAATCTCGCTAAATGAATCTGCAGTCTTTGTATATCCAGCAAGAAAATAAACATAATTAGGTAATACGGACTCTAATACATCTTTTAGTTTTGATAAATTTCTTATATCACATTTATGAACTGTAATTTCTTCAAGTATCTGTAAATATATTAATCTCTCTAATGAAAAACTAGTTTTATTTCTACAGGTAGTGTGGACATCAAATCCTTTTTTTACTAAATAATCTGCAAGAAGAGCTCCATCTTGCCCAGAACCTCCAATGATTAAATGCCTTTGTTTTTTCGTCAATTTCTTATCTTATTTAAATAACTTATTTCTTCTTTAAAACCATTAAAACCATTTAAGTGTCCCTGCCAAATTTCTACAACGCATTTTTTAGAGCTTTTCAACATTTTTTTAAGAATGCGATGTTCATTTTCTTTCAAACTACTTAAACCTTTACCTTCGCCATCTAAACCGTCAGCTCCTGATATATGAAAATGAATAGCATTATCTTCTAAGATTGAATACGCTTCCTCAGGGTCAAAATTGTAAAAATAAGAAGACATTAAAAGGTGACTTAAATCAATACAAATTGGGATATTATATTTTGAAATAATTTTATAATCATACATCGAATCAAAAACATTTACCTTCACACTTCCTCCAAAATACCATGCGAACGGGGGGAGTATTTGATAACAAATTTGAACTCTATCATTATTAAACTCTGTTTGAAATTCTTTTAAAAAAGAATAGAATTCTTCCTTACTATTATGATAAACCGAAAAACTTCCAACCACTACGACCTTTTTATTTGTTAGAGAATATAAATCTTCACCTAGCTTCTTTATATTTTTCATTAATTCTCTAGACCTTAATTTAATAGATTCATCTTTTGAAAAAGGATCTATAAGTTTTGTAGATGATATATAGTCAGGGACATGAATTGTATATGACTCATTAGAGTCAAATAATGACATATCTTGCTTTTGAAAAACCTCTCCAAATGAGAGATGGCACTCAAAATTGGAAATTTTAAAGTCATTTCTTATAGATTCAATATCATGTAATCGAACTGGAATGGAAACATTACTCAAATTATCATTTATTGCAATTTTTTTCTTATTGAGATCTCTTGAATTTTCTTTAAGAATATGTTGATGACCTAAAACCTCACCTTTTTCAATTACCTTCGAAACTTTACATCCCAATAATGACTGGAAATTTTTAAATCCGATTCCTGTTCTGGGTGATCTATATTCAAAGTCCTCATCTACTAATATTTCACCAGCAGAAATGCATCTCTTAGCATAATATGAACGTCCAAGATTTTGCAGATTCATTATCTCTCCTTGATTTGCCTTCCTAGGAAAATCTCCTTGCCTTTGATAAGAAACTTTTTTTAATTTTTTACTTAAGTCTACTAAATCATTTATTGATGAACTTGTTGAATGATCCAAACCTTCTGAATGAGTATCTATTGTTACATGCCTTTCAATAAAATCTGCACCCATTGCAGCAGCAACTATACAACCAACTTGATCCTTATCATGACTTGAATATCCCACAACACCACCAAAAATGCGTTTTAGGTATTTTACATAACCTATTATCGAATTAAATTCTTCTAGTGGATAATTTGATACACAGTGCATAGGTACAAAATTCTTGTTAACACTATATTTTTTGTTGAGATCATCTATATCGATTTGATCATGTGCACCAGTTGAACAGAACACAAGTTTTTCAGTCTCTAAAAGTTTGTCAATCAATTTAAAGTTATTCATTTCTGGTGAGGGGACTTTAAAAAAATCAAATTGATTTAATTCATCTTTGAAATCATCAATATCTTCAACACAAAAAAAACTTATCCCTACTTTTAGTCCTAAAGACTTTCCATATTGATTTAAAGATAACAAGTCCTTAGGTCTCAAATAACATCTTTTGATCTCTTTACTAAGAATTTCATCACCTATTTCTTTAGTTGATATGTATGTTCTATTAAGGTTTCTATATTGAAATTTTATGTATTCGCAATTAGCTTTATATGATCCATCTATTAATTTTTTGCATTTATCTAAACTCCCATCATGATTAATTCCTATCTCAGCAATTAGCTTTACAAAATTCATTCCTAAACAAACTTTAGTTAATTATTATAACTTATTCTTCTCTCAAGTATTTAATGTATTTAGAAATTGTAGAATCTAAGTTAAATTGAAAACTTAATTTCAAATCATTTTGTGCTTTTGAAATATCAGGGACATAATAGTCTCTCAATGGATTTGAAAGCGTAACATTAGACTTTCCAAGAACGATTATTTCAGATTTAGAATTAGCTATGATTTTTATTCTTTGAGCTAATTTAAATATTGATATCTCTTCATTAGAACCAAAATTGTAAATATTCGAATCTGATTCAAAAAACAATGCTCGTGAAAGCCAAATTGCTAGATCATCCAAATCCATATAACTTCTTACAGCCATGCCATCACCTTTTATAACAATGTCGTTATTTTCAATAGCTTGAGCAGCAAAATTACCAATTGCATAATGCAAATCTGTTGGTATGCCTTCTCCACAAAAACTGAAGCATCTGGCTATTTTAGTCTCCAAATTTTTAAATTCTCTAAAATAATTACATATATACTCAGCTGATATTTTCCCTACTGATAAACTGTCTGTTATTGAGGATATACCATTCACCTTTAGGATATTTTTTTCCTTTATAGGTTCACAACTTGAATTAGGTCCATATACACAACCACTACTAGTAAAAAGTAATCTTTTTATATTCTGCGCTTTACCATAATTACAGATATCAAGAGTTCCTTTGTTTAGAAGCAAATATTTTTCTAAAGGATCAATTTTATTAAAACTCTCCTTAGCTGAAACACTAGCCATATGAAGGATATAATCTACTTCTGGCAAGTTTTTAAGAAAGTTTACTTCTTCAAAAGGTAAGCTCCCCTGAATTACTCTAATTTTTAAGTTATTAAATTTATTTTTTAATAATAAAGATTTATCAAGTTTCCTAGAAAGAAGAAAAATATTAAAAGATAAATTTTTGGAATTTAAATATTTTAAAAATGCTAGTCCAAAAGGGCCTGTGCCTCCAGTTATAAAAATATTAGAACCTTCAACTTTCTTTAAATCCAAATTTAAAAACTTATAGTATTTACTTTCTCAATTATATATCGTTTGCGAGATGAATTTTCATTAATGATTTTTTTAAATCTTAAATGTTCTTTTATTATATTTTCAGGGCATTTTTGGTGATAAGCGATATCTCCATGTCTGTATACTTTATTTTCGTCAAAAAAAGGAAACTTATTATTTTTTTTCGATAATTTAACAAGATAAACAAAAGACAAAAAATGACTTCTTAAGATTTTTTTTGAATTAATTACCTCAACACAAGATATTAAACTTAAAAGATTTATATCTCCTTTTTTGATATTTAATTCTTTTGCAAGAGTTATAAGAATTCTTGATTTAACTTTTTCTCTAAATCTTATAATCCCACCTGGCAGATGCCAGCCTGGACCATAAAAACCGTCATCTCTAAATATTAATAGTGTTTTATTAAAATTATTTTTAACTACTAATTCAACATTACATATTGGAGTTAATTGACTAACTATTAAAAATAATCTTTTTCCTAATCCATTTATTGGAGTGAATATTTTATTGATAATGTAGTGAATAATCTTCCACATTTTGTTACTTAACTAATTCGATAGTTCCTTGAGAAATGGTAAAAATTTTTAATTTTTTGCTGTATTTATTTAACAAAAGATTAGTAACTTCAATGTTATATCCTCCACAACAAACAATTATATTGCCATTATTAATACCTTCTAAAGCCTTAGGACTCTTAATTTCATAACCCGATCCTGGACAAAAATACCCTTGTTTGAAGGGGGCGCTATCAATTACAAACTTAATTTTGGTATTCTTGCCTATCATGCTTAAATAAGCTAAAGCTTGATGACCTGCCCCCCAGAAATAGATATCTCCATCAATTCTATTTATTATTTTCTTTAATGTATTTTTATCATATTCGTATAAATTCTTTATCTTTTCTATATCAGATTTGTAAGTAGGTTTGCAGTAACATGAGATTATATATTCATTGTAAAAAGTTTCTAATTTTATAATCTCGTAACCTGCTTTATTAATTAAGTAAGAAAAACTATTTACATCGAAATAACTTAAATGGTCAGGAATAAATTCAGCATATAATCCTTTATCTTTAATCATATTAAAATTTGGAACTTCAAACAAACATAATGAATTTGAATTTAATAAGTGCTTAAGTTGCTTAAGTGAATCTAAGGGATTTGGCCAATGTTCAATAAAATTTAAGCAGTAACATATATCAATATTAAAATCATCCCATCTTCCAAAGATATTAGAACTTATCGCTTCTATTTCATTTTCTCCGATAAATCCCTTAACTATTCGATCAGAAAAACCTTCTGAATTTTGAATATTCTGATTACTATCTTCGATACCTAAGACATTCCAGCCTAGTTCATCACAAATTTTCATATATTCACCTTTCCCTGCGCCAATCTCTAAAGCAAATAAATTATTTTTTTTCTCTTTATTTTTAGAAAAATTTGATTCAAGCAATTTAAATTGTTTTAATCTTTCCAATCTCATATCTTCTGAATATGCTGAAGCCCTTCTAACTTCTTTATAGTAAGAAACGGGTTCATTTGAGATTTGAGTAAGTCCGCAATTACAACATTCAAAAACATGTAAATCTGTTTTCGAATTCATTGACTCACTTCTACTTTTGCAAAAACCTTGAGCTGATGATGGAAAGTCTGAGATGGTAAATGCATCTTTTTTTTTATCGCTTTTACAAACTCTGCAAAGAATCATTTTCTTGCTTCCTTAGATTTATTATTTAAAGGGGTATATCTCATCCAATAATCTAATTCACTTAACGGGAGCAAAGGTGTCATATCTTCAATTGGCATTGTTACCATAGTTCCTTCTTTAGTAGGCCTTGAACTAACTTTTGGTTGTAATTTTTCGTCTCTAAAAGTCGATATTTCAATAATAGATGGCCCTTGAGTTTTCTCTTCGGAATTTAATGCTCTTTGAATTTCAGTAATATTGTGGCATTTATAAAAAGGGATTGAATAAGCTTTGCTAATCTTATGTAAATCAGGAATAAATAATCCACTTTCTGTATCACTTCCTATTCTTCTACCCTCAAAATATCCATCCTGAGTATTACGGATAGAACAATAACCATCATTATTTACAATAATTAAAATTACATTTAAATTATTTCCTTTAATAGTTGAAAGTTCTTGAATGTTCATTTGCAGACTTCCGTCTCCCTCAATAAGAATAACTTTCTCATTTGTAGCATTGCTAACACCTATTACTGCAGGTAATCCGAATCCCATTGATCCTAAACCAGAATCAATTAAGATCCTTTGATTAGGACTATTTTTATAAAGAACATAAAAAGCTTCTATGCAAAAACCTGAACTACCTGTAACTATATATTTAAAAGCTTTTAACAATGAAGAAAGTCCATCCATAAGCTCATAGATACTTAACTTATTTTCTTCTTTGGATAAATTATTTGATTTAAATGCATCATCATGTTCAAAAGAAAATCTTTTTTTCAAATCTCTGCAGTAACTTAACCATTCAGAACAAGTTTCTTTATATCTAGAACCAAATTTTTCAAAGGCTTTTTGCAATTCATTTATGGCCTCATCTGCAGAAGATTTTATTTTTAAAGAGTTTGGAGGCAGTGCCTTTGATAACTCATTTTCATCAATATCAAAAATAATTTTTAAAGCGTTTCTTGCAAAATCAAAGCTATTATAAGCAGTAATAATATTATTTAAACTACACCCGATAGAAATAAGAAGATCACAGTTTTGAATAGCTATATTCGCAGATCTTTTTGCAACGGTTCCTGGATGACCTATAAACAATGGATTTTCGTATGGGAAACAATCTTTACCTGGGAAGGTACATGAAACAACAATGTGATTATTAGAAGCAAATTTATTCAATTTTTCCACGGCTCCATCCAATCTTACTCCTTGACCTACTAACAAAATTATTCTTTTTTTTGAAGATATCTTAGGTGCCCAATCATCAAACTTACAACTTTGAAAGGATTTATTTTTATTAAATTCAACTGGTAATTTTTTTTCTATTTGATTTTCATCAATATATTCAGATCCTTGAATATCTAATGGAACTTCAATCCAGGCAGGACCTTTACGACCACTCAACATTACTGAAATTGCTTCTTGCATTATAGATTTAATTTCATCTGGATTTTGAACTACTTTTCTATACTTTGTGATTGGCTTAACCATGGATAAGGTTGCAACCTCTTGAACACCAGTTTGTCTTACATCTTTCTTAATTTTGTAGTCAGAAGTTTTTACTTGTCCTGAAATAACAAGTAAAGGAACAGATTCTATAAATGCACCTGCTACAGAAGTAAGCGTATTTGTTGCTCCAGGACCATTCGTCACAATAGCTACTCCAAATTTATTATTTTCGACCCTACCCCAGTATTCGGCTGAAATTGCTACAGATTGTTCATGTAAACAAATAGTATTTTTAATGCCGCTTTTATAAAGAGCATCATTGAGGTGCATTGCGCCCCCACCAGGTAAACAGAAAACGTGATCTATATCACTTTGTCTTAAGAATTTAAAAATGAAATCTGCTACCCGCATTTTTTAGACTGAACTTTTTTTATAATAAATTAAATTACTCAAGAATTTTATGCTTTATGTTATTTTGATACTTCGTGTCTCCAGTTAAAAGACGAACATCAACCATTAATCTATATATTAAGTTGTGGCTAACACAATAAGCTAATCCTGATTTTCCATCTAAGAATCCCAAGCAAATTAAATATTTGAATAAAAAAAGAATTATACATCTCAGAAACAAGGGGGATTTTTCATAAAGATTTTGTATAAAACCAATATTAAGATTTTCAAAGCCAAGTTTTTTAGACTTCCTAGCTTGATTTATTGAATAAACTGAGTGCTTATCTAACCAAACACTATAATTATTTAGGGGCAAATCTATAATTTCACATGTAGTTTTCAGGTTTTTTCCATATAATTCAACTTTTTCATCAATTTCAGAATCTTTGTAGAAAGCACAGTTTGCCTTGAAAAATCTCAATTGATCAGTAGTATTTCCTCCATAATTCATAACTTTCCCAAGGAATGAAAGCTTTCTTTTTACGGAAATTGCAGAAAAACTTTTGTATTTATTTTCCTTTAATTTTTTTATTAAATCTTTTATTGATGATGTAATTAATTCATCTGCGTGAATGATAAAAACCCAATCATAACTATCATATAAAAAAGTTAATCCATAATTTAACTTTTGAGCAAAGGATCTAAATTTTTTTTCATGTTGAATTAAATTTACATCATAAGATTTTATTAAATCAATAGTTTTGTCAGTGGAGTCAGTATCAAGTATATAAACAGAGGGGAAAACCTTTAATTGAGATAAGCAGCGATTGATATGTATCTCTTCATTGCATGTGGGAATAAGAATAGCGACGTTTGCCAATTTATATTTTTTTTTTATATATTAACTCCTTCCATCTATTTTTTACAGTAATTTCTGAATATGGATGTATAAATGATATTTTCTCTTCATAAAATAATTCATTATTTTTTAGTAAATCCATAATTTCAAAAAGTATCTTCTTTAGGCTTATATCAATACAGTTTATATCTAAATTAAATATTCTTTTTGCAAGCCATTCATCTTTAGAGGTTGCAATATTATTTGATACTATTGCTTTTTTGCCTAATAAAATAGACTCCAGAAAAGATAAATTGAAATTATCGCTTATTGAAGGGAATATCATAATCCCATTTATTCTTTTTATTAATTCCATAGCATTATCTCTGGTTAGCCATCCATGAAAAGTAAAACTCAAATTAACACTTTTATCTGCAATTATTGCTTTAATAGAATTTAAGTATTCTTTTTTTCCATTTCCAATGAAATGAAGATGTATATTTGGAAAACTATCATTATTTGATAGGATTCTTTTTAAAGACTTCAAGAAAATATCAATTCCTTTTTCCCTAGAAATTCTTCCAAAATAAATCAAATTCAAATTATTTATATCTGAATAGTAAAAAAAATCATGAGTATTTTTATCTTTCGAATTTTTCACTTCCAAATTTATTTGACTTTTTCTAATAATAGTTTTGGGCAATTTATTAAGGTAATAATTTAAAGATTCAATCTTCAAAATGTTTGGTATAAAAAAGTTACTATGAAATACTTTTTTGTTTTTAACCAATAAACTTGCTTTATATTCTTCTTGATTTGAAAATACAAATATTGATTTTTTGTGCAAAATTCTTAAAAAAATGTACGCAAATTTTTTGACTAAAATATTTCGAGAAATACTTACTCTGTTCCTATCTAATGTCCCATGAGGAATAACATAGACCTTTACATTAAAAAAAATAAATATTAATGAAACAAGAATGTAGGGAATATTGTAAACACCGTGAAGTATAAATACATTTGACTTTTTATTGAAAATATAATCAAATATTTTTTTTATTAAGAATAGATATCCAAAAAAATTTGATTTACAAAAATAATGTTGAGTAGATGTGAAGATAGTTTGTTTTTGATAATAATTTATATCCCAATTTTTTTTATTTATTCCTTCATCAAAACTTATGATTTTTGAACTGCCAATTTTATCAATTTCATCAAGCAAGTCAAACCCACAAAAAGAAGGGCCCCCAATATTATCAGCAGGCATAAAAGAACTACAAATATTAATAATTTCCTTCATACTCAAATATTTATAGTACTAAAAAATCTTTGATATCTATATTCTTTTCTTTTAGACCATCTTCTAATTCTGTACAGTAACCTAATGCATCTTTTTGGTAAAACAATTAAAATCAAAGAAAAGAATAATAGTTTAAAATCGAAACTACTAAAAAATAGTAACAATCCTTTAAAACCATAATTAAACATATCTTTTTCTGTAAATGACCAATAAATTAATCTTGCTTTATGTTGCACCATCCAAAGAACAACTTCTTTGTGAAAAGCCACTTTTGAAGGGGGACAAACTCCCGCATATTTCTCTTGACATTTGCTCAATACAAGAGCACTATTAACATAATAATCTAATGTGATTCCCCTTTGTTCTAAAGCAGAGCCCTCACTTGAAACTGCCTCATAAAAAATACTTGGCGTATGGCTTACCCACAATTTAGAAATTGGAGAAAATGATTTTAAAAAAATAATTGCATGCAACCATGCGTTAGAGAGTTCACTTGGATTTAATTTTATTTTTTTATTTATAAAAATACAGCTAGAAAGCAAAGCGAAGGGGCTTTTATTTTTTTCAAATAAGTTATTTAAAGTAATTGAATTCGAATCTCTTCCAAGTACTTTATTACTATTAAAACTTTTGTCAGATAAATAACTAAAACAAGGCAAAAAACCATCATAATTTTGTTTATTTGAGAGGACAAATTTTATAACTTTTAAAACTTGTTTAATATCGTAGTAGTCATCATCGCCCCAAAACCAAATATATTTTCTAGTAGCTAACTCTAACAAAGTTTTAATATTGCCATGATATTCTAGATTTTTTTCGTTTACGAGGTAATCCACGTTATTTGGCAATTTGATATCTCTATCTAGTGGATTTTTTATATTTTTTTTCCCTGTATTATCCCTAATAAAAATTTCAATTTCTAATTTATATTTATTAGCTACTGGAATAACAACATTCTCTACTAGGTCTCTCAATATTTCAGGTCTATTATAGGTTGGGATCAAAATTGATAATCCAAACTTTTTTACCATATATTTTTAATTTTATATTTATATACATACCATAATAATTTTTTTCTTATAAACACCTATTAAATTTATATATCTTAAATTAATAAAATATATTTAATATTTCAAATATTTTATTAATTTGAGTAATTTAATATGCAATCTAACTAACTTAGTTAATGTAAGATCATATTAAATAGTTTGTGTTATGGGAATAATTAATTTATTCAAAGATGTTTTTAACCCCATAATTAATCTCTTACCTAGTAAAAGAATTAGAAGTATATATTTTTTATTAATTCTTGTACTTTTTTCGGCTTTTGCAGAGGTTGCAATTATTGGTTTTTTGTATAAAGCCCTATCAGAGGAAAGTTTTTTAAATTTTGGCAAGACAATTGAGGATGGGCTAGGACCCCAATTAGCTTTTATAGCTTCAGTAGTTGTAGCAACTTTTCTTAGATTATTTTGTCTTAAATATCAATTTAAAATTTCTGCAGATATAGGAATGGATTTTTCTACAAGGCTTTTATCTACAATTTTAAATAAGGAACTTTCTTGGCATATTAAAAATAATTCAGCTTTATCTTTATCATTGATTACTAGAGATACTGAACAGTTAGTGGCAGCTGTTCAGTCAGCTTTAACTTTTATATCAAACTTAATATTGACATCCGTTTTATTTTTGGGATTGGTGATAATCTTAAAGTTTTTAATAGTGTATGTATTGGCTCTGCTATTAGTTTACTATGTAATAATTTACTCTTTTACTAAATCAAGAATAAACAAAAATGCAGAATTAATGACTTCCTCATATGCAGAATCGGTGAGAATAGCTCAGGAATCTTTGGGAGGAATAAGAGATACAATTCTCTCTTCAACGCAAGACTTTTATTTAAAACAATTCATAAACCACACAAAAAAATATCGATATTCACTAACAAATATTCAATTTTGGCAAGCATCTCCTCGTTATTTAGTTGAGTCATTCATACTTATATTATTTTTATTATTCATTATTTTCTCATCTAGTGTATATTCAAACAATAACTCTTTTATCCCTATTGTAGGTTCATTAATAACTGGAGCATATAGGCTTCTATCTCCTATTCAGCAATCCTTTTTATCTTTAACTACTATCGAAGCTAGCACTGCTGCAATTAAAAAGTTAAATAAATTAAAAATTAAAAATACAAATACAAATACAAAAAAACAAAATTCCTATTTTTTAGAAAAAAAAGAAATAGCATGTTCGCCGAAAATAGAGCTGAAAAATACTACCTTTTCTTATGACAAAATAAAAAACGTAGTTGAGAATATAAACTTAACGATAAATCCATCAACATTTGTTGCGATTGCAGGCATTTCAGGTAGCGGGAAAAGCACATTAGCAGATTTAATGCTTGGATTAATAAGTCCTACAAGTGGAGATATATTATTTGATGGTCAAAAAGATCCACGCTATTTAAGAGAAAATATTTGGCCAAAAAATTTTGTAGGAATAGTTCCCCAGGAAATTTTTCTATTTGATGGCGACCTTTATCAAAATATTACACTAGAAAATTCAAATGATAATTCTGAAAATAAGAAATTTGACAGGGCTATTAAGTTATCAATGTTAAATGATTTAGTTTCTTCAAATAAAAAAGGGAAGTTTTTAAATGTAGGAGAAAGGGGAGACCAGATTAGTGGAGGACAAAAGCAAAGAATAGGGATTGCAAGAGCTATTTATAGGAATCACAAGATACTTATCCTGGATGAATCAACAAGTGCTTTAGATTCTTATACAGAGAGAGCAATTTTAAATAATTTAAAAATACTTTGCCAAGAGGAAAGTATGACAATAATTTTAATTTCTCATAGATTAAGAACTTTAAGAATTTGTGATGAGATCTTCTTTATCGAAAATGGAAGCTTAAAAGCTAATGGTAATTTTGAAGCTTTATGTGAAAAATCTGAAAATTTCAGAAATCTTTTAATTGATCCATAAAAATAAACTAGAAAGAAACTATAGAGTATTTTTCTATAATTTGATAAAGTTCTTCAGAATAAAGTTTATTATTTTGTTCAAAATCAACGATACTTTTAACAGAAGTTCTTAGTTGCTTTTTTGTTCTTGGACCAAGAACTACATGAGAAATAGTACTATCGTTTAATAGAAATCCATAAGCCAAATCATAAATATTTATATTTTTTCTTTTTGCTAAATTATCCAATTCAAGAATAAATTCATCTGATCTATTTTTTGCGTATCTATTAAAGTAATTTGGATATTGAAAGAATCTTGAAAATTTATCAATTTTTTTATTTTTTAAAAAATCTATTTTAGATTGTGTCAATAAACCAAAAGCTAATGGGGAATGAGCTTGAACCGATATTTTTTCTCTAAAACAAATTTCTTGCAGAGTAATTACATAAGATGGAGACAATAAATTAATTGGATTTTGCAAATAAAGCTTTCCATTATAATTAAATCGTTTAATTTCTTGAATAAACTTCATAAGGCCATAAGGGGTCTCATTTGAAATGCCAATATTTCTTATAAGACCCTTGTTATAAAGCTCAAAAATATTCTCTATATAAAAACTATAGTCACTAGCTTTAATATTCTTCTCATGCAAAAGTTTTGGATTTGCTGAAACTCCCAATCCAAAATTATGAGTTTTTCTTACTGGCCAATGTAAATATAAAACATCTAAGTAATCTACTTTTAAACGGGATAAATTTTTATATATTTCCCCCATCAAGTGCTTCTTACTAAAAATATTTGAATAATCTTGATTTAGAAATTTTAATTTATCTGATTTACCGGCAATCTTTGAACTTATAAAAAATTCAGATCTTATATTATTACTAATTAACCATTCACCAATTATTGTTTCAGTCAAGCCAATCTTTTCTTTACTACATGGAACTGGATACATTTGAGCAGTATCAATTACCCTTCCTCCTAAATCATAAAATTCGTCCAGCATCGAAAAAGAATCAATCTTATTTAATGTTGTACCGAACAACATAGTCCCAAGAGAGACTCGAGATATTTGCATATGATATGAATAGTTGGACTATTTAGAAATTACCTTATAAAAACTTAGACCTCCAGTCCATTGTTCTGAGACTTGGTCTACTCCTGGCATTAATTGATTGCCTAATCCCCAAAAC
>MDTE01131921.1_pt1 | contig 14063 bp, 6 predicted proteins | sample 811231 | NCBI WGS metagenome assembly MDTE01 (sample SAMN05326651, study PRJNA326480) | marine metagenome | isolation source: seawater | place: Indian Ocean: Red Sea | collected 2010 | reverse complement strand
GGCTACGGAATGGCTGTAGCTCAGGCTCAGCACGCGGTGCGCGATTTGGCTAATTTGCTCGAGGAGCGCGGGGTCGAGGTCGAATATGCGATTCATCCTGTGGCCGGACGGATGCCCGGCCATATGAACGTGCTTCTGGCCGAGGCCGAGGTTTCTTACGACAAGCTCGTCGCCATGGATTTGATCAACCCCTCTTTCCAGCAGACCGACGTGGCGCTGATCATCGGTGCTAACGATGTGGTCAACCCGCTGGCCCGCAATGCCGATTCGGGGCCCATCGCGGGGATGCCGATTCTCGACGTGGACAAATCGCGGACGGTAGTGGTGATCAAGCGGAGTTTGAGCCCGGGCTTTGCCGGGATTCCCAATCCGCTTTTTGCCGCGGATAATTCACTGATGTTCTTCGGCAGCGCCAAGGAGGCAGTACTGGATTTAGTGGCCGCAGTGAAAGAGAATTAAAGTCGCTGCGGAGCTTTAGGCCGAGCCTGTTTATTTGACACATTCTTGCTCGGTCCGGTGCTGGCGTTTTCTGGTCGGTGGGCGGGGAGAAGATGCAGTCTGGCAATGAGCCTGTTCTGCTGACGACGATCATCGCCCTATTTCCCTGGTAAACTCAACCATGTTCAAACTCGAACTGGCGGGTACTACGCCTGCTCGCGAGGTACGCGCTGGCCTGACGACCTTTGCGACGATGGCCTATATCGTCGCGGTCAACCCGTTGATCCTCGCCGATGCGGGGATGCCTCGCGAGGCCGTGGTGGCTGCGACCTGTCTGGCTGCGGCTTTCGGCTCGATTCTGATGGGGCTTCTGACCAACTACCCCTTCGCGCTGGCTCCCGGCATGGGCCTCAATGCCTTCTTTTCCTATACCGTCGTATTGGGGATGGGTCTTTCATGGCAGGGTGCGCTGGCGGCGGTCTGCGTCTCGGGGCTGGTCTTTCTGGTGCTGACGTTGGCGGGAATTCGCGAAGTGTTGCTCAATGCGATACCCACCAGCCTCAAGTGCGCGATCAGTGTCGGCATCGGGCTCTTTATAGCGTTGATCGGTCTCAAGAACGCCGGCATTGTGGTCTACAACCCGGCGACGGGTGCCCTGGGGCTGGTTCACGCGGGGTATTTCGCCGATCCAGAACTGGTGTCGCTCTTGCCCTTCGGCACGTCCAAAGAGAGTATCGGTTTGGCGATTTTCGGTCTGGTTTTTAGCTGCGTACTGGTGGTTCGCCAGGTGGCGGGGGCTCTGCTGGTGGGGGTTGTCGTGTGCACGCTGCTCGCGCTGCCGCTGGGTCTGGTCCACCTAGGAGGGCAGTCGTATTTCGGCCTGCCTTCGGGTTTGGCACAGACTGCACTGGCGCTGGATTTCGCCGATGTTTTTTCTTTTGGTCTGGTTGCTGTGATCATAACCTTCACCTTTGTCGATCTATTCGACACCGCGGGTACCCTGGTCGGCGTGTCGAGCAGGGCGGGGCTACTCGACGCAGAGGGCCGACTGCCCCGAGCTCGTCGGGCACTCCTCGCTGACTCGCTGGCCACGATCTTTGGTGCTGCGGTCGGAACCAGTACTACTACGACTTATGTCGAGAGCGCGGCCGGGGTTGCGGCAGGGGGGCGCAGCGGACTTACGGCTGTGGTCGTAGGCGGGTGTTTCCTGCTGGCGTTGTTCTTCGCCCCGCTACTGGCTTTGGTGCCGGCGGCAGCTAGTGCTCCGGCGCTGATCGTCGTCGGGATTTTTATGATGGAGCCGGTTCGGCGTATTGACTTTGCCAATTATCTGGAGGCCATTCCCGCCTTCTTTACCATTGTGATGATGCCCTGGGCCTTCAGTATTGCCGAGGGAATTGCCGCCGGTATTATGGCCCATGTCGCGTTGCATCTCCTGGGTGGGCGGATGCGTGAAGTTCCGTTTGTGCTCTGGGGACTTGGTGCGCTCTTTCTCTTGCGCTACTTCCTAACTTGACAGTTGTAATAACTAGCAGTATGATGGGAAATATGAAACCGAATCTTGTAGTTGGCTTATTGCCGACTCTGCTGCTCCTTGTCTTTGCGAGCGCTTCCTGGCCGCGCGATGTCGAGTTTGTCGAATCGCCATCCGGGTCGTTGGGCAAAACGCGCCAGTTGTTGGATGCGGTAGATGTACGGATCATGTTGCCGCTGGGTTATGATCGTTGGTACGACGAAGGCGTGCTGGATACGCGTGATGGGATAGTGGAGAGTCGGGTCTGGCGCCAGGGAGAAATCGAGATAGAAATCGCCATCACCGAAGGGATCGGGGATGGGTACGAGTTTTTGCTCACTGGTGACGCCGAGGCGCCGCTTGCCGAGGTGTACGACCGCCTTGAGATGCTGGCCCGGAAAACTAAGAATCGCCGGGGTGCTGCTGATCCGGAACTGGCCTATGAGATGTTTCGTCTTGGCCATATCGAGGCCGACCGCGCGTTGGCACTGCTCAAATCGCTGGGGTATCACACCATCGAGTTCGAGGAGAAGTCGAGCAAATCCGCTCGTTACGAGAAGATTTTCGATCTGGTACAGGGTCGAGAAGCGACGCTTCCTTGGGTGGTCAAGGTGGCTAATGCCTCGAAGACCAGCCTACTGGAATCCAACCCGGTCTCTTCCAAGTCCAAGTCTTCCTCGTCCAAGAAGACGCAGGGGGCGCCGCAGTTGGGAGGTTCGCATCTGCACAACGCCACCACGGGATCGCCCGAGGAGCGTCTACTTTTCGTCTATGATCTCAACGATCTCGAGCCGCTCGAGATCCTGGTCAACCTGCTGCGCACCCAGATTGATCTGCCGGCGCAGCAGATCGTGATCGAGGCACAGGTCATCGAGGTCAACAAAAGCCAATTAAATGATCTGGGTGTAGAACTCAGTGGTCGACAACAGAATGCACAGGCATCGTTCCAGCGGGGCTCGTCGGGTAATAGCCTGACCACCTTTCTTTTTTCACGCGATTCCTTCGGTGATTTTATCGACTTTCGCGGCAAACTCGAAGCACTGAAGGAGACTGGTGATGCGGAGGTGCTCTCGAGTCCTTCAGTGCTGGTGCTCAACGATCGCCAGGCGCGGGTTCAGGTCGGTCGGCAGATTCCAGTCGCCAAGACCACTGCGACCACCTCTTCGGTGAGCAAGGGCATCGAATATTTCCCGGTCGGTATCGTCCTCAACCTCCGGCCGCGGATCAACCGCGAAGCCACTGAGGTAACGATGCAGGTCGAGACCATTATTTCTTCGATTTCGGTCGAATCGGCGGCGCGGTTGGAACAGTCGGTCTCGGGGATAGAATTTTCACCGATCATCGACAATCGGTTAGTCGAGACCTACGTGCGGGTAGCGGATGGCACGCCCTTTATCATTGGTGGTTTGCTATCGACCGAACAACAGAGTTCGCGGACCGAAGTGCCACTGCTGGGTAGCTTGCCCCTCTTGGGGCGATTTTTCTCGCGCGAGCGACTCGAGACCCAGCAACGCGAGGTGATTGTGGTGATCACCCCGCACATCGTGCCGTTGGAAGACAATAGCTTCAGCTACCTCATTCCCAAGGATTCGCAACGGTTCAATCGTTTTGACAAGGAACTATTTCGCAATGCCTACCGGGTGCAGGACGACGACGTTTGGGATCTGAAATTCGTGCAGGAAAGTCCGGCATTGCTCGAGTTGCAGGAGCGGGTGCGCCACAGTGCTAGTGGGGATGTGATGTTGCGGCGCCAGGAGCCTTTTCACAGTCTCCTGCAGGGGCGGATTCCAGGCGAGGACGTTCTGGTGCGCCGGATGCTCTTCGAAATCGTTGGCAAACTGGGTATTGCCTCGGAGATCAGTACTGACCAGGTGTTTTTCTTCTCGCCGCCACACGATGAAAAGAGCGTGCGGCGTTTTAGCAATGACCTGACTTTGGTCGATCTGCTGCCCAAGGCGCTGGCTTCGCCCGAGAGCGCGGTGATCATCAGCTTTCAGGCCAAACCTTCTTTAGAGCCTGGTCATGCCTTTGGTCTACCCATTGCTACCGTCCGCGATACGATGCTCTCGGTGGATGAGCACGATGAGTTGTTGTGGGCCACGAATCGCTACGATGGTGCGGAACCGCAGCAATGGTCGATTTTGTTGGCAAATCAGAGCGATATCGACCGTCTTTGTCAGGTGCTGATTCTCAAAAGAATGCTCAAACTCAATCAGAATATGGCTCAGACGCTGCAGGGTTTTCGCCCGGGGGTGCAGATCCTCTTTCCGACTCGGCAGGATATGAGAAGCCGCTGGCACGCCATCGATGGCGAGGTGGCTCGGCTCTTTTACGAGACCAAGTTTGAATACTTGGTCGCCGAGCGGGTATTCGAAGCAGCAGTGCGCCAGGTCGAAGGGCGTTTGCGGGGAGCTAGACGATGAGACGCTGGATTCTGTGGTGTGCTGGATTGCTGTGGCTGGGATGTGCCGAGGAACCGGAACGACTCGTCAGCAGCACGACGGCCGACGATCGCTTTAAGGTGGCGATGGAGGCGGCCGATGACTGGGTACGACCAGGCCACAAGCTACCGATCAAGGTGCGGGTTGAGAGTCTGGTGGGGCCTCTGGATGAGTTGTGGGAGACCGAACTGAAATTGATGGCCAATAATGGTTCTGTCTCGCCCTCGGAGCTTCGGGTGTTATTCGACGGGGCCGAGAATGCGGCGTACACGGTGGAAGACTCCGTCTATGAGAGGTGGGTTACCTTTAGTGCCGGAATCAGTGATAAGCCATCGCAGGGCGAAGTCCACGCATTGTTTTTGGGTCAGCACGCTGCACTCAAAATCCGAATTATCTCCTTCCTGGATGAGTAGGTCCTAGTTGGTGGTGGCGTATCGGAGCTATTATTAATGTCCGGATATGCTCAGAAATGCGGGTCTGCTGAAATCCCGAATTCGAACGAACCAAAGCCCTCACCTCATTCGACGAAAATCGCGTCGTCGGGCCAGTCCTCCATCACAAATCCCTCTTTCATATTGACGATCGGCAGGTAGTTGTGCAGCCGGCGGATCGGGTCGAGTAGGCGCACGGTCTTTAATTCCTGGATGGAGTCCTCGCCGTGGTTTTTTTGTAGCGAGGGGATGATCTTGCCCTGGACGTTCTCGGCCACTTCGCTGTCGGATTCTCCTTCGACCACCATTACCAGGGCGATATGGCCGTCCATCTCGGCGATGTAGCTATCGCGAATCAACTCGCTGAACACATCGGCGACATTGGGCTCGGAGCGGATTTCCTGCACGATCTGGTGGCGGGTGATGCCCAGTTTGAACTTGATCGTGAGCATGTGCTGGGTTGAAAAACGGCCCGTGCCCTGCGCTTGCATATCCACTGCCGCGTAGTAGGAGAGGATGTTTTCCTTTTCGAGGCGGGCACGCTTGCGGCTGACGGTGCGAACCGGCACCCCGGTCAGGGCACTGACGCGGTTGTCCGAGCAGCGGGGGTTTCGAATCAGGGCGCGAAGAATGCGCCGTTCTTGATCATCAAAGTGTCTCATGGCTCAAAATCTCCATTTACAGAGTGTCTATTGCACAATTTAGGCCATTTATATCATTCGTGACAACTATGTCAGGGAAAAAAACAAAAAAAAATGACTAAGCATCTTTGACAAAGCACAGTTATTGCATATATTAAAATTTTCTTATACAAAAATATCGGCACAACAGACCGAGACGACGGTCCTCTCCACTTGCCTGTTTGCGTCTTCGCGATATCGACGCGAGCACGGATCTTTTGCTGTACACGATGGCAATTTCTGAGCGAGACCACGGGTAGGTCATTCCCTGGGCGGAGTGACCCGTGTATCTCGTATTCTTTTTATCGTCGTTTACCCGGACTGGACCCCGAGCACGGGAAGGTTGGAAATGACTCATATCCCCGGATATCCACAAAAGCAAGGACTCTACGATCCAGCAAACGAAAGCGATGCCTGTGGGATTGGCTTCGTGGTCAATATCAAGGGTCGTAAATCGCATAAACTGGTGCGTCAGGGTATTGAGGTGCTTTTGCACCTCGAGCACCGTGGTGCCTGCGGCTGCGAGCCCAATACCGGCGACGGGGCCGGCATATTGTTACAAGTGCCCCACGCGTTCTTTGCCAGCGTCTGCGACTTCGATCTGCCTGGCCCGGGTGAGTACGGGGTGGGGATGCTTTTCTTGCCACCTGACCCCGATGCGTGCCGGGCTTGCGAGGAAATCTTCGCGCGCATCGTCGATGAAGAAGGACAACGACTGATCGGCTGGAGGGATGTGCCCACCGACAACAGCGCTCTGGGCCACACGGCCAGACTGCGTGAACCCCGGCAGCGCCAGGTTTTTATCGGTCGTGGTGCGTTGAGTGCGGACGACGAACTGGCCTTCGAGCGCAAGCTCTACGTCATCTGCAAGCGCGCTGAGAATGAGATTCGCCATAGCGGTACGGTAGAGGGGGGCGACTATTTTTATCCGGCCAGCCTTTCGGCGCGGACAATCGTCTACAAGGGCATGCTGATTTCCAATCAGGTGGAGTCCTACTTCACCGACCTGTCCGACGAGCGCTTCGAGTCTGCGATCGCGTTGGTTCACTCGCGCTTCAGCACCAATACCTTTCCCAGCTGGGAGCGAGCCCACCCCTACCGCTACGTCATTCACAACGGTGAGATCAATACCGTACGCGGCAACGGCAACTGGATGCATGCGCGCGAGGGGATGTTGGGCTCTGAGCTTTTCGGCGACGATATCGCCAAACTCTTTCCGATCATCCATGAGGACGGCTCCGACTCGGCCAAATTCGATAACGCACTCGAACTCCTGACGCTGGGAGGTCGCTCGCTGGCACACGCGGTGATGATGATGATCCCCGAGCCGTGGGAAAACCACGAGACGATGAGCGATGAAAAACGGGCCTTTTACGAGTATCACAGCTGTTTGATGGAGCCCTGGGATGGACCGGCATCGGTGGCTTTCACCGATGGAACGGTTGTCGGCGGAGTGCTCGATCGCAACGGATTCAGACCCTCGCGTTACTACATCACTACCGACGATACCCTGGTGCTTTCCTCGGAGACGGGTGTGCTCGAGCTCGCCCCGGAGGATGTGGTTACCAAGGGCCGACTGCAGCCGGGGCGAATGCTGTTGATCGACACGCGCGAGGGCCGTATCATCAGCGATGAGGAGATCAAGCACCAGATCGCGGTCGAGCATCCCTACCGCGAGTGGCTCGATGCCAATGTTGTCGCTTTGGAGGATTTACCCGAGGCTCGCGGCGCAGCGCTTTTGTCGAGTCACGAGGAAGTTCTCCACTGGCAGCAGGTATTCGGTTACACTTTTGAGGACCTGCGCGTCTTTCTCAAACCAATGATACAGGTGCTCAAGGATCCGGTTGGCTCAATGGGTAACGATGCGGCGCTGGCGGTTCTTTCCGAGCGTCCGCAGCTGCTGTACGGCTATTTCAAACAGCATTTCGCTCAGGTTACCAATCCTCCACTCGATCCGTTGCGCGAGGAGCTCATCACTTCGGCCGAGACCAAGATCGGTCCCGAGCGCAACCTGCTGGTACCCGAGCCGGAGAGTTGTCGCCAGATCACTTTGCAGCGGCCGATCCTCAAAAACGACGAGCTGGAGAAGCTGCGCCAGGTCGATTGCTTTGGCCACAATGCGGTGACCATACCGATTCTCTTCAAACGCGCCGACGGTGAAGCGGGCTTGGCGCAGGCGATGGACGAGCTTTTCGAAGCTGTCGACACGGCCATCGCTGCGGGGCACAATCTGATCATTCTTTCCGACCGAGGCGTCGACGCGGACAACGTGCCGATCCCGGCGCTGCTCGCCGTGGCTGGAGTGCATCACCACCTGGTGCGGTTGGAGACTCGCACCCAGGTTGGCTTGGCGCTTGAATCCGGCGAACCGCGCGAGGTGCACCACTTCTGTCTGCTGTTGGGCTACGGTGCGCAGGCGATCAATCCCTATATGGCTTTCGAAGGGCTCAACGATATGATCCGCGAGAATATGCTCGAGGGTTATAGTTACGAGGAAGCCGAAGAGCGCTATGTCTATGCGGCGATCAAGGGAACGGTCAAGGTGATGGCCAAAATGGGTATCTCGACGATCAAGAGCTATCGCGGCGCCCAGATATTCGAGACGGTGGGTCTCAATCAGGAAGTGGTCGATCGGTATTTCACCTGGACCACGACTCAGGTTCAGGGCATGGGTATTGAAGATATCGCTCGCGAGGCTTTGATACGCCATCAGGCGGCGTTTCCCGAAATCCCGACCAATGGGCGGACCCTCGATGTGGGGGGCCACTACCAGTGGCGGCAGGGCGGCGAGCACCATCTCTTCAACCCCAAGACGATTCACCTGCTGCAGCGGGCGGCGCGCACCAATGAATACGAGGTCTACAAACAATATGCCGCGCTGATCAACGACCAGTCCGAGCGCCTGGCGACGCTGAGGAGTCTGCTGGAGTTCAAAAAGGCCGCTGGGCCGATTCCGCTCGATGAGGTCGAGTCGGTTGAGGCGATTACCCGGCGTTTCAAAAGCGGGGCGATGTCCTATGGCTCGATAAGCAAAGAGGCGCATGAGGGTCTGGCCATTGCGATGAACCGTCTGGGCGGCAAGAGTAATACCGGTGAAGGGGGAGAGGATCCTGCTCGCTATGTGCTCGAGCCCAACGGCGATTCCAAAAATAGCGCGATCAAGCAGGTAGCTTCCGGCCGCTTCGGTGTCACCAGTCACTACCTGACCCAGGCCCAGGAGTTGCAGATCAAGATGGCCCAGGGGGCCAAACCCGGCGAGGGCGGCGAGTTGCCCGGTCCCAAGGTTTACCCCTGGATCGCCAAAGTGCGCCACTCCACGCCAGGCGTCGAGCTGATTTCGCCGCCGCCGCACCACGATATCTATTCGATAGAGGACCTGGCACAGCTGATCCACGATCTCAAAAATGCCAACGTCGATGCGCGGATCAACGTCAAGCTGGTTTCCGAGTTCGGGGTTGGCACTGTAGCGGCCGGGGTGGCTAAGGGCCACGCCGATGTGGTGCTGATTTCCGGGCACGACGGCGGCACGGGAGCATCGCCCCAGACCAGTATCAAGCACGCCGGCTTGCCCTGGGAGTTGGGGCTGGCGGAGACCCATCAAACCCTGGTACTCAACGATCTGCGCAGTCGTATCGTCGTTGAGACCGACGGCCAACTCAAGACCGGCCGCGATGTGGTGATCGCTGCTCTGCTCGGTGCGGAGGAGTTCGGTTTTGCCACTACGGCGCTGGTGACGATGGGGTGTATCATGATGCGGGTTTGCCATCTCGATACCTGCCCCGTCGGCGTAGCGACTCAGAGTCCGGATTTGCGCGAGAAGTTCACTGGCAGCCCCGATCACGTGGTAAACTTTCTGCGCTTCATCGCCGAAGATATGCGCGAGATCATGGCTGAGTTGGGTTTTCGCACCGTCGACGAGATGGTCGGTCGCACCGACCGACTCGAGCCGAAGAAGGCGATCGCACAGTGGAAGGCCGCCGGCATTGATCTGACGCCAATCCTGCACAGCCCCGATGTCGGTCCCGATGTCGGCCGTTACTGTCAGATAGCTCAGGACCACGGCCTCGATCAGGCGCTCGATAATACCACGCTCCTCGAACTGGCCAAACCGGCTTTGGAGCAGGGCGAACGAGTCGAGGCGACCTTGCCGATCAAGAATACCAACCGCGTTACCGGGACGATTCTCGGCTCTGAAGTAACGAGGCGATACGGCCCGGATGGCTTGCCCGAGGATACGATCCGCCTCAAATTCGAAGGGGCTGCCGGCCAGAGTTTTGCCGCGTTTACCCCCAGAGGCATGACCTTGGAAGTCGAAGGCGATGCTAATGACTACTTTGGCAAAGGGCTTTCGGGGGCCAAGGTCGTACTCTACCCGCCTGCGGGTTCGACCTTCGTGCCGTGGGAGAATATCATTTGCGGCAATGTTGCATTCTATGGGGCAACTGCTGGCGAGGCCTATATCCACGGTATGGCCGGTGAGCGCTTCTGCGTTCGCAATAGCGGAGTGCATGCAGTCGTAGAGGGTGTGGGCGACCACGCTTGCGAATATATGACCGGCGGTCGAGTGGTAATACTGGGCAAGACCGGGCGAAATTTTGGCGCTGGGATGTCCGGCGGTATCGCTTATGTCTTCGACGAGGAGGGCGATTTTGAGATCCATTTCAACGACGAGATGGCCGATCTCGGCCCGGTCGAGGACGCCGAAGATATCGCCGAACTGAAGGCGATGATCGAACGCCATGTGGAGCATACGCGTAGCGAGCGCGGGCGGCAGATCCTGGACCAGTGGGAAACCACGCTGCCCCGGTTCGCCAAGGTGATGCCGCGCGATTATCGCAAGATGATCAATGCCTTCAAACGCGTCGAAGAACGCGGATTGAGTGGAGACGAAGCGGAATTGACCGCTTTCCGCGAAGCGATGGCCGCGACTTGAGTACGAGAGTGAAGAGGAAGGTAATTTAAATGGGTAAACCCACCGGTTTTATCGAATTTGAACGCGAATTGCCGCGAGACCGCGATGCATTGGAGCGGGTTAAGGATTGGGACGAGTTCCACGAGCATTTGGCCGAAGAGCGGCTGGAGCAACAAGGCTCGCGCTGTATGGACTGCGGAATTCCCTTCTGCCATCTGGGCGATGTGGTCAGTCAGGGCGATAAGGGATCCGGCTGTCCGATCAACAACTTGATTCCCGAATGGAACGACCTTGTTTATCGCGGGTTGTGGCGCGAAGCGCTGGAGCGTCTGCACAAGACCAATAACTTTCCCGAGTTTACCGGTCGCGTTTGTCCTGCGCCCTGCGAAGGCGCCTGCGTGGTGGGTATCAATGGCGATCCTCCGGTGACGATTAAGAATGTCGAGTGTGCGATCGTCGACAAAGGTTTCGCCGAAGGTTGGATCGTTCCCGATCCGCCCGCGAAACGCTCCGGCAAGACGGTCGCCGTCGTTGGTTCGGGGCCGGCGGGCCTGGCCTGTGCTGCCCAGTTGAATCGCGCCGGGCATTTGGTGACGGTCTACGAGCGTGCCGATCGCATCGGTGGCCTGCTGATGTACGGGATTCCCAATATGAAGCTCGAAAAAGAGGCCGTGGTTCAGCGGCGGGTCGATCAGATGGCCGCCGAGGGAATTAACTTCGTCACCAATACCGAAGTGGGTGTCGATTTGCCAGCGTCTCAGCTGGCGGCGGAAAACGATGCGGTGGTGCTTTGCGGCGGAGCCACCAAGCCCAACGACTTGCCGATCGAAGGTCGTGAATTCAAGGGCATTCATTTTGCGATGGATTTCCTGCGCGCCAACACCAAGAGCCTTCTCGATTCCAATCATCAGGACGGCAACTTTATCTCTGCTAAGGATAAGCACGTGATCGTCATTGGCGGCGGAGATACCGGCACTGATTGCGTCGGTACTTCGATGCGCCACGGTTGCCGGACGCTTTCGCAGTTCGAGATCATGCCGCGCCCGCCGGACGAGCGCGCACCTGGCAACCCCTGGCCGCAGTGGCCCAATGTCTACAAACTCGACTACGGTCAGGAAGAGGCCAAGGCCCGCTTTGGGGATGATCCGCGGACTTATTTGATCATGACCCAGAAGTTTGTCGGTGACGACGAGGGTCGAGTCAAAGAGCTGCACACGGTGGATATCGAGTGGGACCAGGACGAAAATGGCCGTTTCGTACCCAAACCGGTCGAGGGAACCGAAAAGGTCTGGCCAGCCGATCTGGTTTTGCTGGCGATGGGGTTCCGCGGTCCAGAGGACGCAGTGATCGACCAGCTCGGTGTCGAGCGGGATGAGCGTTCCAATGCCAAGGCCGAGCACGAGGAGTACGCCACCAGCGTCGATGGCATCTTTGCCGCTGGTGATATGCGGCGTGGTCAGAGCCTGGTGGTCTGGGCGATCAATGAGGGTCGGGGGGCTGCTCGCGAGGTGGATCGCTATTTGATGGGCAATACTCAGTTGCCCTGATTCTGGGGCGTAGTCCGCAGCACAACACAATGATCTGGGATAGGTACCACAACCCGTCGAAATCTCGAACTCGACGGGTTGTGGTTTTTATGGCCAGTAGGTTTGGAGTATATCGCGAGCGGCCTGAGAGTTGCTTTTTGCCAGCACCTTGAGACTGGCTACCGCGCCGATCCGCTCGGCCTCGTCCGCGCCGAACTGGGCAATCCCCTCGGCATAGGCGGTTCGGGCTTGTTCTGTATGTCCAAGCGAGAGCAGGGCTAGGCCGAGACTGAATTGCGCTGCGATATTGGGTTCGCGATCGAGCGCATAGCGGTAGTGTTCGACAGCGCGTTGAGCGTCGCCGAGTTGTCCGTACAAGTTGCCCAATTGCAGGTAGAGGTCCGTACTCGGTCGCAGGGCTAAGGATTTTCGTCCGAATTCGAGTGCGCGCTCCGGCTTCCTTTGTAAGCGGAGAGTCAGCATCGCTTTGTATTGTGCCTCGGGATCGTTCGGCGAGAGGGTTGCGATCTGAGTTAGAAGGTTGGTTAGCTGAGCCTGCTGAACAATATCTCCCTGTTTGACCAGTGCATTTACGAGATCCTTCATCACCTTCACTCTATTGGGCAGAAATTCGAGCGATCTCTGGTAGGCGTAGATCGCTTGATCTATCCTACCGGCATCAAAGAGACCAAGCCCCAAATTATAATAGCACATGCCGATATCTTTTGCGTAGGTTGGATCGTAGGTGCACAAGGACTGCAGTTGTGTCTCGTGCATGCGGCGCTCTTTGACATCGATGGTATTATACACAACAGAGAAGAGGTTTAGGGTCGTGTCGTCGGGATATATTTCCAGTGCTGATCCGATGAAATCGGTAAAGTGTTGCGGGTTCCTCAAGTGGATCATCCCCAGTCGCTGCAGCGTATTGGACATATCGATAATTTCAGGTGCGTGGTCGATCGCCCGCTGCAAGAGTGCACCCCCCGTGTTTAGGTCTTGAGATGCAATATAGTGGCGCCCCGCGGTATAGAAAGTCATTGCCTGGACTTGGTTGAGGCTGTGGTAGCTGCTGGCAAGAATGCTCAAGAGAAGAGCGGCTGCCGCATATACATGGATGCGGCGGCGTATCCAGTCCAACCCCAGAGCCAACAGGATCGACGAGCCGGCAGCGGCGAGGTAGAGATAGCGCGAGGGGCCGGAGGAAGCTATGGTCCAGATATAGGCCGGTGACATGAGCAGTTGCGGAAGTAGGTGGACAAAAATCCACGCCTGCCAGAGGCCAAGCGGAAAGCGGTAGTAGCACTGCGACACGACAAAAGCGAGGAATCCGAATGCGCCGAGAAAAAGCTCCCAGGTTTGGTAGTCATACAGGTTGTGAGGCAGCCAATGCGCCGTGCTGAATAAGCGACTCCAATTCACGAGCATATTCCCCAGTGCGCCCGCAGGGTCGAAGCTCGAGGCGACAGCGATAGCTTGCGGCGCCCGGGGATAGCCGAGCTTGATGGCGAGAAGGGCGGGGCCCAAGAGCAAGCCCAACGGGAGATAGCGGCGGAGCGTCATGCGATCGCCTTGTCGCCAGGCAAGGTACAGCAGTAGAAGCCAGAAAGCGGCCGCGCTGATATGGCAGAGGACACCGAGCAAGAGCAGGGCATAGACCAGGAATGGCCGATTGCAAGAATAGGAGATCAGTGCCAGACCGCCGCAGATCAGTACGAGTGGATAGCACTGCGCTGAGATCCAGTGCACGGCGTTGAAGTGGCTGACATTAACCAGGAAGAGCAATCCAGCGAGCATAGCAGGAATAAGATCCAGACCCATCGCGCGACCGGTGCGGGACAGGACCAGGGCGGCGATGAGGTGAAGCAGCCCCGAGAACAGGTGGTAGGCGGCTGCATCCTCACCCCAGGCGATGTATTGTAGTAGCAGGATCAGCTCGAGACCGGGTCGCCCGGGCATGCGCTTATCGGGGGAAAAGAAAGTGGCAGGCTCAGTCAGAGCGTCAGCGCTGTCTTGGAAGTAGTCTGCATCGTGGGTGTCGAGCGGCAATCCGGAGAGGTCGGAGAAAAAGTACAGGGCGACGACCGACATCACGGCGTAATACGCGATCCAGGTGGTTCGGGAG
>MDTE01043439.1_pt1 | contig 14063 bp, 14 predicted proteins | sample 811231 | NCBI WGS metagenome assembly MDTE01 (sample SAMN05326651, study PRJNA326480) | marine metagenome | isolation source: seawater | place: Indian Ocean: Red Sea | collected 2010 | reverse complement strand
GGTGAACCAGATGTCACCTTTGCAAATATTTCAAATATAAAGAGAAAACTTAATTGGAAACCAAAAATTAAAATAGAGGAAGGTATTAATTTAATGTTAAAAGATATACAATATTGGCAAAATGCACCTGTGTGGACCCCATCAAAAATTAAAAAAGCTACCAAACTCTGGTTTAAATATTTAAAATGAAAAATAAGATATATAGTCTTAATTCGTTACAAAAAATTTTGAAAAATGATAAGAAAAAATCCTTAAAGATTGTTCTTTGTCATGGAGTTTTTGACCTACTTCACGTTGGTCATATAAAACATTTAAAGAAGGCAAAAGAATTAGGAGATAAATTAGTTGTGACCATTACCCCTGATCAGTTTGTAAACAAAGGTCCAGGCAGGCCTGTGTTTAATCAAATTTTGCGCAGTGAATCAATTTCTGCATTAGAATTTGTAGATTATGTTGCAATCAACGAAACTCCAACTGCAGTCCACCCTATAAGACTAATTAAGCCGAAATTTTATTGCAAAGGAAATGATTATAGAAATCATAAAAATGATGTTACTGGAGAAATAAAAAATGAGTTAAAAGCCGTTAAGGCTATAAATGGAAAATTAGTACTTACTAATGAGATGACTTTTAGCTCGAGTAATTTAATTAATTATTCTACAAATTTTTTCTCAAATCAACAAAAGAAAATTATAAAAAACATTTCTAAAAAATTTGATTTTTCCAAATTAAAAAAAATTATAAATAATTTTAAAAAATTAAAGATATTAATAATAGGTGAAACTATAATCGATCAATACAACTTTTGTGAGGCAATTGGTAAATCAGGCAAAGAGCCAATGTTGGTATTAAAAGAGATAAAGCAGGATCAATATTTAGGAGGTGTTTTAGGAATTGCCAGAAATTTATCACAATTTTCAAAAAATATAACAGTCTTATCTATGTTAGGAGAGAAAAAAGATTATCTAAAAGATATAAAAAAAAATTTACCAAAAAATATAAAAATTAATTTTATCTATAAAAAAAATTCTCCTACAATTGTAAAAAAAAGATTTGTTGACAGTATAAGTCAAAGCAAAGTCATAGGGACTTATAATTTAAACGATGAGATATTAGACAAAAAAAATGAATTAATTTTTAACAAAATTTTAAATAAACAAATAAAGCGTTATGATTTAATAATTGTTTCTGATTATGGTCACGGACTGATCTCAAAAAAAAGTGCCATCACAATATGTAAAAAATCTAAATTTTTGGCATTGAACGCACAAATTAATGCTTCAAATATAGGTTATCATACAATTAGGAATTATAATAGATTTAATACCTTAATAATAAATGAGAAAGAAATTCGCCACGAAATGAGGGATAAAATCGGTAAATTAGAAAATTTAATGAAAAAACTTTCTTTAGAAAAAAGAATAAAAAATTTAATAGTTACTAAAGGTGAAAGTGGATCAATTTTATATAACAAAAAAATAAATAAATACTTTTATGCTGACGCATTTGCAAAAAAAGTTGTAGATAAAATTGGCGCAGGAGATACAATGCTCTCTTTAGTTGGTCCTTGCTTAAAAAACAATGTAGACCATGAAACAACTTTATTAATTGGATCTTTAGCCGCTGCTCATTCTGTCGAAACTATTGGTAATAAAGACACAATAAACAAAATTAATTTTTTAAAAACTCTAGAAAATATATTAAAATAAGATATAACATGGTAATGAGTTCAGAACTTAATACTAACTACATAGGAAGTAACAAAGGCAGCAATCTATTTGCTAAGGAGTGGAGCAAACAAGAGAAAGAAAAAAAAATTCCATCTGCATACAGAAAGTTGGTTTTCGTAGATTACAAGGAATTTGCATCTAAAATTGTTAATCCAGATCCCAAATTTGTTAATGATGTAGTAACAAATTTGTATGCTGGAGATATGTATATATTGAAAAACTCTATAGATAAATCCAGGGTAAAATATATAATTGATGAAATTCACAAGTTTACACAATCAAGTCCATCAAGCTTTCATAAAATGCTAGAAGGCATTCCAAATTTTCATAGATGGATTGGAAAAGATCTTGTTAATGCATACTCTATAAAATATACAAAACATTCAACACACATTTTTCCTTGGAATGAAGACATCTCTGATGTAAGAAAAATTATAATGGAAGTTTGTAGACCATTAAAGTTTTTAGCTGGATTATCATTTGATGAATTTAAGCAAAATACACCAAAAGATCTTATTGTTGAAAGGCTGCAAATAGCAAGGTATCCACCAACAGGATTCATAGAACCACATATTGATGCAAATACTCTGTTAAGATTGGTAATTTCTGGTTACTTAACTACGAGGGGTATTGAGTATAAAAAAGGTGGCTTCTATTTAATTGATAAAAATAATGATAAACATGATATTGAAGATCAAGTTGAAGCTGGTGATATCGGACTATTTTATGCTTCAATAAAACATGGACTTGATGTTATCGATCCAGACAAAGTACCTGATATTAAGAAAAAAAATGGAAGATGGTGGTTTGGATTAAACGTGCATAATTCAGACGAAATGCCAGAGAAACATCGTAAAACTACCAAACCAGTTCACATAACAAATAAGTTATAACTCAAATAGATAAAAAAAATGAATATTTTAGTAACCGGTGCAACCGGTTCAGTGGGATATGATCTAGTAAATTATTTGTCTAAAAATCACAAAGTCTATGCTTTATATAGAAAAAAAACTCAAAAGACTAAAATAAAAAAAAATGTGATATGGATAAAAATTAAATCTTTATCTAATTTTAAGTTTCCAAAAAAATTAGAAATTCAAAGTTTAGTTCATTGTGCAGTTGATCAAAGGTATTTAAATATAGATAAAAATAAATATTTTGAGTCTAATATCAGTATGACTAAGAATTTATTAAAGTTACTAAAAAAACAAAAAAAAGGGCTATTTTTTAACTTTTCTACAATTGAGGTTTATGGAACTGTAAATAAAAACATCCTTAAAGAAAGTTATAAACCATTAAAACAAAACATTTATGGCATGATGAAATTTAAGTGTGAAAAATTAATTGAAAAAAGTGGTCTAAATTACGTTAATTTAAGATTACCAGGAGTGTTAAATACCTTTTCAAAAGAAATAAAAAACAGACCTTGGATTAATTTAATTTCTAACAAACTTATTAATAACGAAGAATTTTCAATATATAATTCTAGACAAAAATTTAATAATATAATCAATACATCAGAAATAGCCAAACTTATAATAAAGCTTAGCAAAATGAATAAAATTATAAAATCAAACTTTAATTTATCTGCGTCAAAACCAATAAAATTAAAAAAATTAATTAAATTAATGATATTAAAGACCAATTCAAAAAGTTTTGTTATTGAGAAAAAAAGTAATAAAAAATCATTTTTGATTTCAAATAAAAAAATAGAAAATTTTCTTAATTATAAAATCAAAAATACAAATAAAATTATCTTAGAGCATCTAAAAAATCTTAAAATCACAAAATATGACTATAAAAGCAGTTAAAGCTATAATTTTGGTAAATAAAAACTATTTACTTCAATTAAGAGATAGAAAAAAAAATATTTCTTTTCCTAATCATTGGGGGCTATTTGGGGGAAGAATAGATAAGAAAGAAAAAAATACAATCGCATTAAAGAGAGAGATAAAAGAGGAAACAAACTTAAATATAAAGATTAATCGAAGGGTTTTTAATGTAGATTTCGATATTATTGGTTTAAAAAAAAAAAGAAATTTACAATATTATGAATGCGAAATCATAGGCAAAAAAAAGATAAAACTATCTGAGGGTAAAAAATATAAATTTTTCTCTTTTCAACAAATAAAAAAACTAAATATGGTTCCAATGGATTTTGTAGCATTAAAAAGTCATTATCTACACAATAACCACTTTATTTCAATTTATAGATGAAGTATATTTTTAAAAATTATGAAAAAAACTGAAAGTTTAAGTAGAGAACAATTACAAAGAAAGTACCACCAAAATTTGGTATTTAATTATAGTGAATACCCAACTCTAGATCACTGGGATTTTAATTATAGAAGCGATAATTATGTTAAATCTTTAATTGATTGGCTAAAAAGAAATCCCGATGAAGGAATATTCTTTTATGTGCATATACCGTTTTGCGAACAGTTGTGCTGGTTTTGCACATGCAGCAAATTTATTACAAAAAGTTATGAACCAGTAAAAGATTACATGGTTTCTTTACACAAAGAGGTAGATTTGTTGTTCTCAATACTTAACAAAAATAATATTAAACTAAATGTAAAAACAATTTATTTTGGTGGTGGATCACCTACGATCCTAAACAAAGATGATTTAAAGCTATTTGTTGATAAACTGAAATCATACTTTGATTTTTCAAAGGTGAATGAATTTACAATCGAGACAGATCCAAGGCGAGTTGATGAAGAAAGACTTATATGGAATCATGAAAACTGCGGTACCAATCGAATATCTTTTGGAATGCAAGACTTTGACGATGAAGTCCAAAGAAGAGTAAACAGAGTCCAGCCATTTGAATTATTTGATAATCTTTTAACAGAAAAAGTAAGAAAATGTTATGAAACCATCGCATTCGATCTTTTAGTAGGCCAACCCGGCCAAACCATCGAAACAATGCATGATACTTGTGATAAAATTATAAAATTAAAACCAACAGTCGTGCAGACATCTTTATTAGCTTATAAGCCTTGGCTAAATAAAGCATCTATAAGAATGGTCGAGGATGGGCCATTGCCAGATTTTATGGAGAGAAAAGATCTCCTCGATGTTATAGATCAAAGATTAAAAGAAGCCGGATACCTAAGAGTAGCATTTGAGAGTTATGCTTTACCAAGTGATAACATGATTAAAGAATTAAAAAAAAAAAAAGTGCATTACGCAGCTGCAGGCACACAAACTGGAGGTAGAGTTAATTTTGTTGGCGTCGGAACTTCAACAAAAGGTAACCTCGGAGATGAGTACTATCATCAAAATCATTATGATTTAAAAGCATATAAAAAATGTCTTGATAATGAGTTATTCCCAATATTTAGAGGAATGAAATTATCTAAAGACGATAAAATTAGACAACATGCTACCCAACAGTTAAGGACTTATTGGGAAATCAATTATGAAGATTTTAAAAATAGATTCAATATTAATTGTAAGGAATACTTTAAAAAAGAAATCGATGATTTAAATGATATGAAAAAAGATGGTTTAGTAGAAATTCATAATGACAAAATTATTATTACAGAACTAGGAAAAGATTTTGCTCAATTTATTACTAATAGATTTGATGCATACGATCCACCATCTAAAAGTTATAATGATAGGCTAAAAGACATTAAAGATGCCAAAGAAGCTCAAAAAAAATTTTTAGAGTTTGTAAACAATCTATAATTACTTAATTAAAATGAAAACTAAAAGTAACAACAGTTTAAAAAACATTAATAAGGATATCGAATTTTATAACAAGAACGGATATTTAATTATTAAAGTATTTAAAAAAGAAGATATAAATTCATTTGAAAACCTTATAAAATCTAAAGTTGACAAAGTCATAAAAAAAAAAAGATGGAAATTAAAGTTTTATCATGATCATGTTAATAAAAAAAATAATACAAAATTAACAAAGACATCTAAAAGATACATTAATGTTAATAAAAAAATTCTTAATCGAATAAAAAAAAATAAAAAAATTTCTAATCTACTCAAGTTTAAATGGTCACATTCGAATTTTGTTATACCAGACCAAAATTATTTGCTTGGTAAAACAAATACTACAAATTTTACACGTATTAATAAGAATGAAGTGCCTTTTAGGATTGTTGTTCCATATAAAAAAAAATATTCAATTAGCGCAGCACCACCTCCACATGTTGATTTAAATGCTGGTAAGGTTATTAAATCAAATAATAGGAATAAATCCCCAATTTGTTTTACTTTGTGGACACCTCTAATAGGCTTTTCAAAAAAATATACATTACAGGTGGCCCCTGGATCACATCGTATTCGTCATCCAATAAATAGAATAGAAAAAAATTCTAAATATATTTCTCCTGTATTTGAAAAAAAATATTATAAAAAATTTAAATTTCGAAGATTCAATTTAAAAAAAGGAGAAGCAATATTGTTTGATGTTAATTTAATTCATGGTGGAACAGAAAATCTAGGAGAGCAATCAAGAGTAAATCTTGAATTTCGTCTATATAATCAAAATAGAATTGGGTTATCTTCTTAAAAAATTGTGAATATTCTAGTTTTAGGTGGAAATAGATTTTTTGGTAAAGAAGTACTTAAAAAACTTTTATCTAAAAATCATAAAGTTTATTTAGTCAACAGGTGTTCAAGAAAAAATTTACATCATAAAAATTTAAAGATTATTTGTACAGATAGAAAAAATTTAAAAAAACATTTCGAAATATTTGAAAAATTGTACTTTGAAAAAATTTTTGATAATATTGCCTATAGTCTTAAAGAAGTAAAGCTTCTTACAAATTTTCTTAAAGGAAAATTTAATCATTACATTTTAACAAGCTCTTCAATTAGTTATTTAGACATAAAGACAAATTATGAAAAAAAGGAGACTGATTGGAAAAAAGGAAGAGTTACGAAAGATTTTAAAAAAAAATACAATTTTTCTGAAATAAAATATGCGCTAAATAAAAGGAAAATAGAGAATTTTTTAATCAAAAATAAAAAAATTTTATCAACAATTATTAGAATTCCAAATGTCATTGGAAAAGGAGATTTTTCAAAAAAAACACAAAAATTAATTAAATTTAATTATGACACAAAAAAAAAAGATAAATTCGGCGATCAATTTATTCAATTTATTTTCAAAGATGATCTAGTAAAAATCATATTGAAAATAATAAATTCAAAACCAAAAAAAAAAAATCAATATAATATTGCTAATAAAAAAGTTAAAATAAAAGATTTTTATAATTTAATTTTGCAAAATAAAAATATAAAAAGAAAGTATATATCTTTCGTTGGCAATGACTTTCCTGTACCAATCAATACTCTTCTAAACTGTAAAAAGATAAAAAAAAGATTTAATTTTAAGTTTTCAAATTTAAATAAAATTCTAAGCTCATTATAATATTTGACTATGAAATTTAGAAAATTCTCAAATACAGGATGGCGTGTATCTGAAATTGGTCTTGGTTGCTGGGGTTTAGGAGGCAACTGGGATGATGTTAAGGATGATCAAGCCAAAAAAGTACTTCATAGATCTTTAGATAAAGGAATAAATTTTTTTGACACTTCTGATGTATATGGTGATGGAAGAAGTGAAAAATTTTTAGGTAACTTAAAAAACTCAACCTCAGAAAAAATATATATAGCAACTAAAGTAGGACAAAGGCTAAGACCATATCTTCCAGAAGGATATAATTTAAAGACTATAGAAACTTTCGTAGATAGGTCTTTAAAAAATTTAAAAACAGACAATATTGATTTATTACAATTGCATTGTCCACCTCCAGAAATATGTTCAAAAAAAGAATTATACGAAATGATGGACTCTTTAGTAAAAAAAGGAAAAATTTCTTATTACGGAGTGAGTGTTTTTAAGATTTCTGAAGCTTTAGCAGCATTAAAATTTCCCAATGTAAAAAGTGTACAAATAGTTTTTAATATTTTCAGGCAAAGACCTGCAGAAGAATTTTTAAAAGAGGCAAAAAAAAAAAACGTAGCTGTAATTGCAAGAGGTTCTTTAGCAAGTGGTTTATTAACTGGTACAATAAATAAAAATACAAAATTTAATACAAATGATCATAGAAATTATAATTTTAAAGGCAAATCATTTGACATAGGAGATACTTTTTCGGGGGTCAAATTTAATAAAGCTTTAGTTGCTGTAAATAAACTTAAAAAAATTCTTCCAAAAAAATTTAACCTTGTAGATTTATCCCTTAAATGGATTTTAAAACATGAGGAAGTTAGTGTCGTAATTCCAGGTGCCACAAATAAAATTCAGGTTGATATGAATACTAAAGCTACTGATCTACCTAATATTTCAAATTTATCCTCAGATATAGAACATATTTACAATAAATTTATTAAACATGATGTGCATCACAAATGGTAATAAAAATTAAAATAAATTTATGAAAAAAAAAACTTACAAAGAAAAATTTTTGAATAAACCTTTTTATAATTATAGTTTTTATAATAAGGTAGTGATTATAACTGGAGCTAGCAGAGGTATAGGATTTGAAATTGCAAAAAAATTTTTAATTTGCGGATCTAATTTAGTAATTTGTTCAAAAAATGTTAATAGATTAAAAAAATCTTTTAATAAGCTTTTGAAGATTAAGAAAAAAAAACAAAAGATTTATTATCGTAAAATTGATGTATCTTCTGAACGGGATGTTAAAAAATTAATAAATTTTACAATAAATAAACTAAAAAAAATTGATATTCTTATTAATAATGCTGGAATATATGGACCAAAAGGAAATATTGAAAGTATTAATTGGCAAAAATGGAAAGAAACTATTGAGGTAAACTTATATGGATCAATAATGCTATGTAAGGAAATTATTCCACATTTTAAGAAAAGAAATAAAGGTAAAATTATCCAATTATCAGGTGGTGGTGCTGCTGCACCCCTACCAATGCTAAGTGGTTATGCTGTTTCTAAAGTCGGAATTGTAAGGTTTGTAGAGGGATTATCTGAAGAATTAAAAAATTATAGAATAGATATCAATGCTGTAGCACCGGGCACAATTAACACAGGCATGTTAAATGAATTATTAAAAGCTGGACCAAAAAAAATCGGTAAAAAAGCCTATAAAAAATCTCTGAGGCAAAAAAAAGACGGAGGAACTTCATTTGAAGAGGCCTGTGATTTAATTTTATTTTTAGGATCTGAATATAGCAATGGTATTAGTGGAAAACTAATTAGCGCAATATGGGATGATTGGAAAATATTTCCTGATTATAAAAAAAAAATAACTAATAGTGATTTATTTTCAATAAGAAGAATAATTCCGAGAGATAGAAATTTAAATTGGGGTACAATAAAGAAGAAAAGTAATTACGATAAGTCGTTAGTTCCATCAAATAAAATTAAATAAAATAAGTGAACTTGAATAAAAAATTAAACTTTAAATTGGAATATACTGTCAATTTCAAAAATCTTCCGTATAAAATCAGAAATAATAGACAATTAGCATTAGAAGCCGTTCAATTAAACGGTTACAACTTGGAATATTTAAATGATGATTTTAAAAAAGATACTGAAATAGTTTCAGCTGCATTGAAACAGAATGGTTATGCTCTCGAATTTGTAAAACCGGAGTTAAAAAAAAATAAAAAGATTGTTAAAATAGCAATCAATCAAAATAGTTATGCACTAAAGCATGCGCACTTAATTATAAAACGAGATAAAAAAATTGCATTAATGGCAATAAAAAAATATTGCTTTGCATTAAAACATACAGGCAAAAATATCAGAGATAATAAAAAAATTGTTTTGGAAGCAATAAAAAAGTCTGGTTACTGTTTAAAATATGCAAGCAAAAGGTTAAAAAAAGATCATGAAGTTGCTCTTAAAGCTCTAAAAAAAAATGTTTTGTCTATTTTATATGTTCATAATTCTTTAAGAAAGAATAAAAAGTTTATTATTAAAGCTCTAAAAAAATGTGATTGGGGCACATTCGTAGAAAAAATTCACTATAATTTAAAAAAAGATAGAGAAGTGATTATTCAAGCAGTTAAAAAGTGGGGTATGTCTTTGCAATTTGCTAGTAATATTTTAAAAAAAGATAGAGAAATAGCATTAATAGCAGTTAAACAATATTGCAATTCTTTAGAGCATGTAGACTTCAAGCTAAAAAAAGATAAAAAAATTGTTTTAGAGGCGGTTAAACAAAATGGTTACGCACTTCAGTATGCAGATAAATCACTAAAATCTGATCGGAGTTTCGTATTAAAACTGGTAAAAATTAGTGGAAACGCACTTTCCTATGCCTCTGAAAATTTTAAAAAAGATAAAGAAATAGTTTTAGAGGCAGTTAAACAAAATGGAAATTCTTTAATACATGCTCATGAAATCCTCAAGAAAGATAAAAAGATTGTTTTAGAAGCAGTCAAAAATAATTGTTATTCAATCCTATATGCCAATAAGAAATTATACAAAGATAAAGAAATTTTATCTAATGCAGTAAAAAAAGATGATTATTGTTATAAATTCTTATATTAATATAAATAATCTAAATATTTAAAATAAATTTTATGGATATTGTTAAAAAAATTAACTCAGGTCCAGGATACGCGATTTGTGATGTAGAAAATACAATTATACTAAAAGAACTTAGAGAATCTTTCATTAGAAGCATGACAAAAAAAGATAAAACAATTAAAGACATCAATGAAATTAGAAGAGAAATTGCGAAAATGTCGAAAGGTGAAATAAATAAAATTATGATAAATTTTTTGACCCATAATAAAAATTTATCTGAAATGATGGTCTCATCTTTTAAAAATTTAATTAAGAAATTATGTGGCAAAAAACTTTTTATACAAAGAAGAGCTCATACCACAATAAATGCTCCTGGTGATGACCAAGCAAAACAAGTTGCACACTACGAGATGATTTCTGGAATATCCCCATTCACTTATATTATATGGGTTCCACTACATGATATTGATGATGAGGGTGGGACATATCACATTGATTTAAAAGAATCGCTAGCAATTATGAGAAAAGAAGAAAAAAAAGGATTAGTCAGCGGTCCAGATGTTTTAAATTTTATGGGCAATAAAAAACCTCCAAAGATTAAATTTGGACAAGCAATTATATTTAATCCATTTGTAATCCACGGAAATATTCCTTTTAATTCTGAATTTGCAAGAATAGCTTGTAATGTAAGATTTCAAAGTTCTAAAATGCCTCTTTTACAAAAGAATACTGATTATTTAAAGTATTACGAGCTAAAATAATTAGATCTTTATGACAATAGCAATTGTTAATACTGATATGAATATAGGGCCATTTAAAATACCTGGAAATGGGCAAAATATGATTTTGAACAATTATGCAGAAAGAAATAAAATGATCGTTGAAGAAATTATTCCTGAGCCCTTTAAATCAAATGCTTTAGCTACTACTCAATGGGTTCATAAGAAAAAAAAATTAAAAAAAATTATTCTTTGTTCTATTCATCAATTACCACAAAAAAAAAATAGAATTAATGATTTAATAAAAAACATGAATCAAGTTGAATTTCACTTTGCCCTTGAAAATATTTTTGGAAAAGGAAAAATCTTTTTGTTGGAATGTATAAAAGAAGCAGAGATATTTAATAAAGCTGAAATAATAAATAGTAAAGACACTTCTTGGACAGACTTGTACCAAATGAAAAATCAAAATTAGAATTTTATTCTATGAAAATATTAGTTACTGGAGGTGCTGGATATGTGGGTTCAAAATTAGTTCCAAGCCTTTTAAATACTGGATATAAAGTAACAGTTTTAGATTTAATGATTTATGGTGAAGACGTGCTAGATTACAATGAACAATTAACAAAAATAAAAGGTGATATAAGAAATCAAAAACTTTTAAAAAAAATTCTACCTGGCCATGATGTTGTAATTCATTTAGCGTGTATCTCTAACGACCCAAGTTTTGAATTGAATCCAACTTTAGGAAAATCAATAAATTTTGATGCTTTTGAACCTTTAGTTAAAATAAGTAGAGATTCTAAAGTAAATAAATTTATTTATGCATCCTCATCTTCAGTATATGGAATTAAGAAAGAGAAAGATGTTACTGAGGATATGAAACTTGAACCTTTAACAGATTATTCAAAGTTTAAAGGGCAATGTGAAAAAATTTTAAATAATTATAAAGCTGATGATTTTATTACAACAACTATCAGACCTTCTACTGTATGTGGCTATGCTAGAAGACAAAGGTTAGACCTAGTAGTTAATATATTGACCAATCATGCATTTCATAAAAGAAAAATTAAGGTTTTTGGTGGAGAACAATTAAGACCCAATGTGCATATTGATGATATGGTAAATTCATATTTTGCGATTCTTAATGCTGACATTAAAAAAATAAATGGTGAGATTTTTAATGTTGGTTTTAAAAATCAAACCGTAAATGAATTAGCTAACAATGTAAAAGAAGTCATTGGTGACGATATTGAAATAGTGAAAACTAAATCTGATGATAATAGATCTTATCACGTAAGCTGTAAAAAAATAAGCGAAATACTAGGCTTCAATACAAAACATACTATAAAAGATGCTGTGACAGATCTGAAAAAAGCATTCGAAAATAAGTTGATTATTAATTCTTTTGATGACGAAAAATTTTTCAATATAAAAAGAATGCAATCAATAAATTTGGTTTAATAATGGAAAATAAAAATAGTTTTTACTCCAAAAGATTAGTGATTAAACCTTGGGGATATGAATATGTTATCTACAATGATTCAAATAAATTAGCTGTAACTTTTTTATATATTAAGTATGGTCGCAAGACTTCCCTTCACTCTCATCCTCAAAAAAAAACAGGTTTTATAATACTCGAAGGCAAAGCCTCTGTTCAAATTGGTATTTATAAAAAAAATACAAAATTATTTAGTTCATTATCGAGACTAGTTTTTAGACCTGGATTATTTCATTCTTTAAAAGCGACCACAAAAAAAGGGCTCTATGCTCTAGAGTTTGAAGCACCATATAAAAAGAATGATTTATTAAGATTAAAAGATAACTATGGTAGACAAAAAAAAAAATATGAAGGCAAAAAATATACAAAAAAAATTTTTGGAACAGATTTAATAAGATTCAAGAAGCCACAAATAGGAAAGAAGAATTTTTATCATTTTAACAATATTGAGGTCTTAATTGAGACTTGTAAAAATTTAAAAGGATTAAAATACGATAATTCTTCTTCAGCAATTTTAAGTGGTAAAATAATTGATAATAAAGGACAGGAAGTTATTAAAGCTGGAGAAGTTGTTAAAACAAGCACATTAAAAATTCTATCTAAACAATTTAAAGTTTTTAAAAATATTACAATTTTAAAGGTGTCAAAAAAAAAAAATAAGAATATAAAAAAAAATATATTTATATAATGAAAGTAAGATATTCATACCTAAAACAACAGTTTTCAAATTGTGAAGATTTGTGGACAAAATTAAAAAAATTTGTTCGTACTGGAGATTTTACTTTGGGCAAAGAGCTAAAAATTTTTGAAACAAAATTTGCAAAATTAATTGGTTCTAAATATGCAGTTGGCGTAAACTCAGGTACAGATGCAATTAAATTATCTTTAAAGGCTTTAAATATTAAAAATGGAGATGAAGTAATTACAGCTGCTAATACTTTTGTTGCTACAGTAGGAGCTATTACGGAAATAGGTGCTAAACCAATATTCGTTGATTGTGATAATACCTTTTGCATGAATATTTCAGAATTAGAAAAAAAAATTACTAAAAAAACTAAAGCAATAGTACCGGTTCATTTTACCGGTTACATGACAAATATGCCAAAATTATTAAGATTAGCAAAAAAATATAATATTCCAATTATTGAAGATGCTTGTCAGTCAATACTTGCAAATATAAATAATAAAAATGCTGGCACTTGGGGAGATTTTGGAGCTTTTTCATTACATCCACTTAAAAATATAAATGTTTGGTCTGATGGCGGCATAATAACTACTAATAAAAAAAAATTTTATGATAAATTGATTTTATTAAGAAATCACGGATTAGTAGACAGAGACACTGTAAAGATTTGTGGATATAATAGTCGTCTTGATACTTTCCAAGCTGTAGTAGGAAACTGGTTATTGCCAAAAGCTAAACAAATTGCTTTAAAAAGAATAGAGAATGCTAATAAATATGATAAAGAATTTTCGAAAATACCACAATTAACGATACCACCAAGACCCAAAAATCAAAAGATTGTTTTTCACCTCTATATAATTTTTGCAAAGGATAGAAACAAGCTTTTAAATTATTGCCTCAAAAAAGGTATTGAAGCAAAAGTTCACTACCCAAAACCTAT
>MDTE01189208.1_pt1 | contig 14067 bp, 12 predicted proteins | sample 811231 | NCBI WGS metagenome assembly MDTE01 (sample SAMN05326651, study PRJNA326480) | marine metagenome | isolation source: seawater | place: Indian Ocean: Red Sea | collected 2010 | reverse complement strand
GGAAAAATCAGACTACTACAGTTCCTACTATGATGAAATGAGAGCAGGTTTCGAGATATACTTCCGCAAGAGATTATTCGAATTGGTTGAAGGTCGGCTTTTTTACAGACTGGAGGATGTTGTAATTGATGATGTGAGTACCAGCACTTCAGTTCCAAGTTTTATCAAAGAAGAAGACCTTACAATTTCAAAAGTTGGTCTTACTTTAAGTCGGGATACTCGTGATAGTATATTATTCCCCACTGAAGGAAGTATTCTTTCCCTAAGAAAAGAATTTGCTGGAGGATTATTTGGAGGCGACGCTGATTATGGTAGGTTGGAATTACAGGGTGCAAGATTCTTTCAGACATTCAAACCTATGGAGCAAGTTTTCTCAATCTCCGGTCGTACTGGGACACTGGGAAGATTCGACGGGGAAGACTCAGATGTGCCTTTCTTTGAAAAATTCTTTCTTGGAGGTCCTTATAATTTAAGAGGTTGGGACTACAGAGAAGCAGGCGTTAAATCCGCACTTGGAGAGCCAGAAGGTGGGAACTCATATTCTTATGCAAGTTTGGAGTACACTTTTAAAGTTGCTGACCCTTTGAGATTAGCCATCTTTTATGATGGTGGATACCTTCGTAGTGGAGACTTCAAATTATTCCCAGGTGATGATCATGAAGGATGGCATGACAATTGGGGACTTGGAGTGCGCATTATGGTAATGGGTATGCCTTTGAGATTAGACCTAGGTTTTCCAATAACTGATCCATCTGATAAAGGTGGGTCTCCGCAATTTCACTTTTCTGGTGGATCCCGCTTCTAATAATCACTTTTTCAAAAAATAAGAAAATGACTATGCAAAATTACTTAACATGCATTCTACTATTCATGCCTTTATTGGGATACTCACAGAAAGTTGCAGTTGTAGATGTCCAAAAAGTTTTTGACGGCTACACAAAGGTGAAGGAAGCAAGAGAGCGCTTAGAAAAATCCAGTTCAATTGCGAAGGAGGAAATCGATATATTTAAGGATGAGCTTGGAAAAATTGTCAAAGAATTGAGAGAAATGGAAGAAAAGCTTAAAAACCCCAATATTGACAGCTCTGCATTGAAATCAAAATATCAAGAAAAGGTAAAGCAGGCTCAATCAAAAAGAGAGGACATGCTTGCTTATGAGAAGAGGGCCAGAGCAACAATTGCTCAAAGGCAAAAAAACTTATTAGTTGAACATTTGGGTGATATTCGAACAGCCATTGAGAAAGTCTCAAATTCGAAGAAGTTGGATTTGGTATTGAATTCTTCCGAGACACAACTTGGTGTCTTTTATGCTTCTGAAAAAATGGATATAACACCAGAAGTTATTAATGTATTAAATATTGCGTTAGAAAAAAATTAGATCTCGTTTTTACGAGTTTTCTTTAATCGTTAAGATTGATGAAGCTTCTGCTAGAAATCTCAGAAATATTAGAATTGATTCCAGAGGCTGTTATAGACGGAAATTGTAATATCTCCTCAATTAAAGGTTTAGCGTCTCTACAAAAAGCACAAACTGGAGATTTATCCTTTCTAGCAAATCCTAAGTATCGCCAGCATGTTCCAAAAACTAATGCATCAGTTGTTATTCTACATGACGAGTACGAGGGACTGCCCCAAAGGGAGCAAATGTTTTTGAGATCAAAAAATCCATCTCATTGCCTTGCTAAAATATGTAGAAAAATTTACCAAAAGACCTTCCCTCAACCTAAACCAGGAATTCATCCAACAGCTTTTGTAGAGCAAAGTGCCCTTATTGACAAATCGTGTTCCATTGGGGCTTTTTGCTACATTGGAAAGGGTGCTAAAATAGGCAAAAATTCGGTTATTGAACCAAACAGTTATTTAGGAAACGAAACTAGGGTTGGCGAAGATTGTCATTTTTTCCCAGGAGTTAAAATATTAAGTCACTCTTACATTGGTGACGGTGTCATTTTGAATTCTGGCGTTGTTGTTGGTTCTGAAGGATATGGGTTTGACCAAGTAAAAGGAGTTAATAAAAAAATACCTCACCTTGGAAAAGTAATTATTGAAGACGATGTGGAGATTGGAGCAAATTCTTGTATCGATCGAGCTAGAATCGAAGACACTAGAATTGGAGCTGGAACTAAAATAGATAATTTGGTTCAAATTGGACATAATGTACAAATCGGCAGAGGTTGTTTGATTGTTGCACAAGTAGGTATCGCTGGGAGTGTTGAGATTCAAGATAATGTTGTTGTTGGTGGACAGGCTGGTTTTGCTGGGCATATTAAGGTGGGAGAGGGGGCAAAGATTGCTGCTCAATCAGGAATAACCAAGGATGTTGATGCGGGTGCATATTTGAAAGGCAACCCAGCCATGCCAATTCACCTATTCAATAGAATTGCTGTTTTAGAGAAAAAACTTCCAGATTTATTCAAAAGGTTTGCCCAAGGGTCAGACAAAAAGTAATCCCATAGTTATGGAAAAAAATTCCAGCATAAAAATCTTTAGTGGGACATCAAATATATCCTTGTCACAAGAAATTTGCTCCTACTTAGGAATTAAACTTGGAGATGCACTAGTTACAGCATTTCCAGATAATGAAAGTTTCGTTAGATTTAATGAAAATATCCGTGGAACTGATGTTTTTTTGATACAGTCTACTTCTTCACCAGCTAACCATAATGTAATGGAATTACTGATTATGATAGATGCTGCACGACGTGCTTCTGCAGCAAGAGTAACTGCAGTCATTCCATTTTTTGGTTATGCGAGACAAGATCGCAAGGATCAACCCAGGGTTCCGATAACATCAAAATTGGTAGCAAATCTTTTAGTTGCTGCTGGTGTTAATCGAGTGCTTACAATGGATTTGCATGCTCAGCAAATACAAGGTTTTTTTGATATACCTGTAGATCACCTTTATGCGTCGCCCGTGTTTTTCGATGAGTTACAATCTAGAGATGTATCAAATATGACGATTTTTTCTCCTGATGTTGGAGGGATGAAAATGGCAAGTGCATATTCTGAATTACTTGGATGTCCCCTTGGGTTTGTTGCCAAAAGAAGAACCGGAGCTAGCACTGTTGAAGCCATGAATTTGGTCGGTGAAGTAGAGGGGCGAGACATTCTTTTAGTTGATGACATGACTGAAACAGCTGGAACTCTAACAGCAGCAGCAAAATTGCTCAAAGAACGAGGAGCCCGTAAAGTAAGTGCGATAGTTAGTCATTGTGTATTAAACGAAACTGGTCGTGAGCGATTAAAAAATGGCATGTTAGATGAGCTTATAACCACAAATTCCGTAGGAATCGAGTATCATGATTTGCCCATAAAGCAACTTAGTGTAGCGAATCTATTAGGAGAAGCGATAAAAAGAACCCATACTGATAGTAGTATTTCAAGCTTATTTCAGATCAAGGGCTTTTGATTACTTTCTCCTTTGGCTGAAAACAAATACTTGTATTTTCAACGCCTTAAGAAATATGAGTGTTTATAAATCACTTCCACTATTTTTTGGTCTTTGTTTACTTTTTACAGTTAATCCTGTCAGTTATGCAAAAATACAGATAAAGGTCGATGAGTCTCCAATTAATCGATCTTCTTCAGGAGTCGTGCAGTCTTTTGCACCAATATTGTCTAGTTCTACCCCTGCAGTAGTTTCTGTTACTACCCAGCAAATAGTAAGAAGAATTTTTCCGGGTAGCAGAAATCCAATCGAAGAATTTCTTAGAAGATATTATGGTTACCCTGATCTGAATCAACCTAGAGTCGAGGAAGTACCTGTACCTGCCGGAATTGGTTCCGGGGTAATTGTTACGCCTGATGGATATGTAATTACAAATGCTCATGTCATTACTGCTGACCAAAGGACTGGAGATTTAGTTGAAGAAGTCTTGGTTAAAGTCTCAGAAAAGGAGGAGTATAAGGCGAGTATTATTGGATTCGATAGAACAACTGATATTGCTGTTCTAAAGATTAATGCAGAAAACCCCCTACCCTATGTTGTTTTAGGGAATAGTGAGAATCTTCAGGTAGGAGATGTAGTTTTTGCAGTAGGTAACCCCCTGGGAGTTGGTAAGACAGTTACTATGGGTATTATTTCTGCAACGAAGAAATCTGAACTCGGTGTTCTTGGTTCCGATGGAGCTTACGAAAGTTTTATCCAAACCGATGCCTCAATAAATCCAGGAAATTCGGGTGGAGCACTTCTAGATGCAAAAGGCAGATTGATCGGGATCAATACAGCAATTATTTCTCAGACTCGATCTAGTATTGGTATTGGTCTAGCCATCCCCGTTAATATGGCCAAAAAAGTTTTAATTGATTTTGTGGAGGGCGGTGAACTCAGGAGGGGTTTTCTTGGAGTGGAGCTTGATAGCGTAGATTCAAAAGGAGGTGCTGTAATTGTTAAGGTCATTCCAAGAAGCTCTGCGTCACAAGCAGGTTTGAGAAAAAATGATGTCATTTTATCGGTAGGAGGTAAAGCTGTGAATTCTGTCAACCAAACAAGGGTGGCAATCTCTCAGACTACGCCTGGCACTAAAGTTCCCATTTTAATATCAAGAGAAGGCATCAAAATGACCTTTTTTGTTACTTTAGGTCTTTTGGGCGAAATGGATAAAAGTTTATTGCCCGGTGTGGATATCCGTCCATTGGATGCCAAAAGTAGAAAAACTTACGATATTCCAAGAGATGCATTTGGTGTAATCGTTACTAAGTCAGTGGGAGAGCAAAATAACTTTAAGGAAGGGGTTTTAATTGTGGAAATAAATGGTGCTCCAATCAGAAACTTAGATGATGTGAGGAATAATCTACAAAAGGGATTTAATAGATTCTATGTGTGGTACGCGGGCAAATATCGGTTTGTTTCATACCGTATACCTTAGGTTGTATAGTCTTTGCCTATTGTCTTGTTATTTCCCAACTATCCAGCCCAAGTTTATTTCTGGACCCATATTCTTTATCTCTGAAGTTGTGTTCCTTAATTCAAGGCCGAGTTTTTCAAGTTCATTATCCTTGGCTTTTTCAAGATCTATCAACTGTTCCGAAACTCTAGTAAAAGTAGAGGAAGGTTCGAAATTCGTGATTTTCGACCGATATGAAGCTGAATCCTTATCGAACTTACCTTTGCAATTTGCACAGCAAAATCCTACCATCCTGCCTTCAAAATTCGTTGATTTGCTTATGTCTACTGGTTTGTTAGAAACAGGACATTTATCATTTATCGGTTGCTGATCGTCGGTGGAAGATGAAAGTACTTTAACCTTATTTTCCAATTCATTGATTTTTTTAGCGTAGTCTTGTTCGGTTTTTTTAATTCTATCACTCAAGGCATTTTTTTTATCCGAAAGTGAGGTAAATATTTTTGAATCTACGAAATTATGCCTGAGTGCCTCTGCTCCCTCTTGGGTAACCTTAGTTTGCCACAAAAATACCTTCTCAAGTTTTTGGAGCTTACGGAGGTTCTCAATGGATGCGTCAGAAATTTTGGTGTTGTACAAATTTAAGTATTTTAAATTACCTAACTTAGATATTTCCGGAGTTGATGCATCAGAAATCGAAGTATTTTCAGCATGCAAACGCTCAAGCATATTTAATTTAGATATAAATTTCATTCCATTATCACTAATGGATGTCCTGGCTACATTTAGCCATAAGAGTTGAGGAGCAAGAGGTAAAATTGCTTCCAACTCTTTATCATTAAATTTTTTACCAAGGTAGGAGGCATTTAAGTATAGTGCATTTGTATTTTGTGCAATAGGCATAACAAGCAATCCTTTTGCTTTGAGTTTTGATAGGATCGCTTGATTTGCTGCTGGTACTTCTGGTAAGCGAGGAATTAGCAAGGCAGTAGCAGAAAGCATTTTCTTTGGGAGATTATTCAGAACATGATCAGCGGCTTTTTTTCCTACATCATCTAAATCCTGAAGAAGCATATCGAAAGATGCACCCAGATTTATCCAAGATTTAAGAACCATTAGCTCTTCTTCTGTTACTGGATTGTAATGAGCTTCATCTTCCATGGGCGGCATTGATTCTTCATCTTCTTTTGGAAGTGTAATCCGATATATTAACTCACTTGCTTCAATATCTTGTTTAACAATGATATCACTACCCGCTCCTCTTCCACCTTTAAGCAAATCCTCTTTGGTGTGCATTCTAAGCTTACCTTTATCTTTTTCTGCACCGTGGCAATTGATGCATTTAGCATCTAAAATAGGATAGATAACCGAATCATAAACCTTTTGGTTATTATCAATATCCTTAGGGAATGTGATTAATGGGTAGAATAATGTAATTACGAGAAGAAATTTTAGTATGAATTTCATTTTAAATTTGGGATCTATTGACTAAAAATTAGACTAATTGTAAATATTTCAGATGCAAGTGAGCAGTTACGCTACAGAAAATAATTTTAATTTAAGTAAAGAACTTTGGTTTTTTCTCTTATTCAATTGTGTCGGTTTCACAGTCTGGCCACTAATGATTTATTATTTAGGCAGAACGCTTTCAATTAGTTATTTCTTAGATCTTACGTTAAGGGTTTGGGCAGAACAAATCGTCTACGGACCTCTGGCAAACCTAAGTTTACATACAGTTCTTTCAATACTCATTTTGTTTACTCCTTATTCTTTGTTCTGGGGAGTTCGAATATGCATAAATTTATCTAGGCAATAGCTTTTCTGCCTGTATAAAATTTTCCTGGTAACGACAGAATCTTGCATACCTGGCATCCAATTTCATCAATTCATCATGAGTACCTCTCTCAATGACAGATCCATTATCCATGAATAATATTTGATCTGCATTGCGAATGGTGCTTAGCCTATGAGCAATGATCAAGGTGGTTTTGTTTTTAATTAGCATTTCGAGGGCATTCTGAATATATCGCTCCGTTTCAACATCAACACTTGCAGTTGCTTCATCGAGGATAACAATTGATGGGTTTTTCAACAGAGCCCTAGCCAAGGTCAGCCTTTGTTTTTCTCCCATACTAAGACGCACTCCTTTTTCTCCTATTTGCGAATACTCTTTATGCTGCAAGTTATTTACGAAAATGTCAGCAGATGCAATTTCTAAAGCCTTCCAAATTTCTTCATTTGTGGCATCTGGCTTAGCAAGAAGAAGGTTTTCTTTAATTGTGGAATCAAATAAAAATGGATCTTGCGACACATAGCCTATATTTTTACGAAGATCATTTAAAAAAATTTTATCAATATTTGTATCGCCAATATTTAGGTTACCACTTGTTACATCGTAATATCTAAGAAGCAAGTTTGCAGTAGTACTCTTACCTGCACCAGTTGGACCGACAAGTGCAGTCGTTGAACCTTCAGCAATATCAAAAGATAAATTCCTTACTATTTGTTTATTTTCTTCATAGGCGAATGAAACATTTTGAAATGTGACTTTGCTAAAATTATTGGGGAATGAAAGAGAAGCTTTTGTGTCATTAATCTCTACAGGTGTATCCAAGATTTCAAATACTCTTTCGCCAGAAGCCTTACCAGCAGCGATTAGATTATTGATCGAAACCAATTGTCTCACTGGTTCATAGAACATGTTTGCGTAAAGTAAGAATGCGAAAAATTTTCCTGAAGTGAAATTCGGATCATTTTGCAGCAAAAAAGCTCCCATGCCAACTACAGCTAAAATTCCCAGCGAAGATAGAAAACTGGCTCCAGGTCCTTGTATGGACCAACGATACATTGCAGTTAAAGAGCGCCTCTCAAGAATCTTACCAACTTTATCAAATCGATCTCTTTCTCTTGTTTTTAGAGCAAAAGATTGAATTAGTCTATTCCCTTGAATATCTTCGACTAGTAATGAGTTAAGATCTCCAGAAGCCTCTCTTACTGCCTTCCAATTCTTTTTAGAAATTTTAGCGTAGTTAAAACCCAAAATAATTAGTATAGGAAGCGGAAGAAACACCAAAAGTGCTAATTTTGGCTCCTGAATAAACATCATGGTCGTTACCCCTGCTAATGTTAAAAAAGAGATTACTCCCTGTTCAGTACCGTCTAAAATCGCTCTTTCAACATTTTGAACATCTTCTACTACACGAGAGGCAATTTCCCCACTTTTTCTTTTATCATAGAAACTTACAGGTAAATCTAAAAGTTTATCATGTAGGTCTTTTCGAATATTGAATATTACCTTTTGCTCCAATTTATTATTGGTTCTAATCCTTAGGCAATTAAGTACTTCTTTTACTAAAAACATGGCTCCAATAATAATAATTCCTGAGATGAGAATGTTCTTATTGAAGGATTCAGAGTAAAAAATTCTATCAAGCACTTCTTGAATCACTGAAGGGACCAAGACGGAAAGGGTTGTCATAATGCATGCCAGGATCAATGTTGTTGCAAAGAGCAATTTATACTCAAATAAGTATTTTGAGATTCTACGAATTGTACGATTTTTCTTTGCGGTTTTCATTTACTGACGAAATTTCATCAAATAATATTCATAAATTTTTACAAACATGGATAAAAAAATAGTTCACGGCCCAACAGGTGAAACCTGTTTAGATCTACCCTCCCCTTATGAAGCTCATAAATCAGGATTACTTCATTTGCCTCGATTTATTGCAAAAATAAGAAAGCATTTGAATGGTCAACTGCCCAAGAGTTATCAACGTAATTTCACAAAGGGTTTTGATGGGTTTCTATGTTTACACTTAAATTTAGATCCAGCCCAAATCATAAATTGTGTAAAAATCTCAAATAGTGAGAAGGAGCTAGAGGAAGAATTAAGTAAGATATTTCCGAGTGACTTAAAAGTCCACGAGTGGAATCGTAAAGTGGTACAAATGGGTACCGCAGACATGGCAAAAGAGAAATTAGAAGAGGTTCGAAGGAATTTAGGAGCCCAAGATCGCATGGATCTTATATCTTTTGCCGACATCATTGACTTTGACGAAGGCAAAATATTTTGAACTTACTTCATTTTTACACAGAGAAGGGTAATGTCGTCTCTTTCCAATTCAGAAGAAGTGTAAGCATCTAATTTATTAATAAGTTTTCGGTTTACAACATTTGGGGAATAAGAAGCATTTTCCGAAGCGAATACCTTTAAATTTTGCAATCCATATTCCTCTCCATCCTGATTAGTAGCTTCACTTACCCCATCTGTGAAAAGAAGTAGTGTATCTTCAGAATCAAATTCTGTTTCCACATCTTCTATCATATCATCAAAAATTGAAGAAGGCACCATACCTACTGCCATCCCTCCACCGTGAAGTTCTTCTACTGAATATGTACTATTTTTAAGATTTTGTTTTCTAATAATTAGTGCGGGTTCATGTCCTGCTCGTGAAAAAGTAATTTTTTTATTTTTAACATCAATAATGGCAAAAAAAATCGTTATGAACATGTCTTGCCTAATTCTTTCTTCGAGTTGCTGGTTTAAACTTTTTAGAATATCGGAGGGTTTTATTAGTTTTTTTACATAGTGTCGAAGGTTGGTTTGACAAATGGCCATCAGTAAAGATGCTGGTACACCTTTGCCTGAAACATCTGCAATACAAACTGCAAACTTGTTTGAAGACAGTTTGTAAAAATCATAAAAATCTCCTCCTACTTGAGCAGAAGGTAGATATTTTGCATCAAGTTCGATCCCTTTATGTTCAGGAAACTTTTGCGTTAAGAATAACTCTTGCACCTCACTTGCTAGTTTTAAATCAGAATCAATTCGTGATTTCTGTAAACGAAGATTCATGGCATCAGAATTCTTTATTGCCATTGCGGCTTGTTCAGCTAGCGAACTAATCAAAGAAAAGTCCATTTGAGTGAAGGAGTGTCCTCCGGCTGGATTGGCTACAACCAAAACTCCGTAAGTTTTATCATCGTGAATTAGAGGGGCGTAAACCAGAGACTTTGCTTTGAGTGAAGGATCACTGTGAATGACGACGCGTGGGTCTTTATCAGCTTGCTTAACAAGTTCTGCTTTACCTGTTTTGGCTACTTGACCAACGATACCCTCTCCTTCCTCAAGGGTTTCAGAAGTTAAAATACTTTCAAGAAAGCGAGCCCTAGACTTTCCCTCTCCTGCCTTTGCTTTTCTAATAGCCCTTTGTGGGGGAAATAATCCCTCCACAGCGACTCCTTGAAGTCGATTCGAGGAAGTTTTCTCATATATACAAGCACTCATAGCACCAGTTGTTATAACTGCTGTATGTGTAATCCTCTTATACAACTCATTTTTTGGTACACCTTCACCGATTGCGACTGCCAGATTATGCATGAAATCGACAACAATTTTCTTTTCCTGCTGAAGTCTGGAATTTTCATTCTTAAACTCGCTAATTTGAAAGGAAAACCTTCTCTTAAAAAAGAGATAAACTGTAATACCAAGACAGATACCGCAAATGAATGATAGGAAAGTATTCATGAGTTTTATTCAACGATTCCTTTCAAGATCTTTTTCAAGAAAGCTAACTACATCACAAAACACTTTCAAATTCTTGGTGTTTAGCTCCATGAGAGTTTTATGAGCAAAATGGACTGTTTCTGAATTTACACCCTTGTCTGAGGATACTGAGTCTAAATTAATTAAATCTTTTTCATCATTAACTATGGAAGAACTAATCTCAGCAATGCGGTGTATGCCAAGATTCTTTACAGTCTCGAGATTCCTTTCCCTAAGATTGACTAGTATGAGTGTGCCTTTTGGATCTGAAGATCTTAACTTCAGGGCAAGTCCGACAAGAATTCCAAGAAAGGTACTGTCTACCGACGAACAACTATCAAAATCTACGATGAAAGTTTTTTTGCCGTTTTCAAATTGTTGGTCAAAAAAAATTCTAACAGGTTCGCAATTTGTGTAAGAAGCTTTTGTAAGGACTTTGAGTACGCAGGTATTTTGGGATTCGTGAACCTGATAGTCTGACTTACTGTTCACGATAATTATTCGGATTTGGGCTTACACCCGAAACAGTGTTTTTGGATCTAATAACGGATATAATCCTTCATTAGTCTGCACATTGATTAATCTAATCGAAATGCAATTCACTGCATTTAAATTTCAAAAAAATTTTAGCTAAGACTGCTTTTAATTGCCTCGAAATCAGGTAATTCCTTTGGGTCATCAGATGACCATGCAAAAAGAATAGTGCCATCTTTTGAAACAACGAAAGCTGACCTTTTAGCAACTCCCGCAAATCCAATAAAGTCTTCGTAAAGAACGCCATAGGATGTTGAAACTTCCTTATTAAAGTCACTTAATAGAGGAAAATTTAAATTCTCTTTTAGTGCCATTACTTCCTGGGAAAAAGGACTATCAACGCTAATGCCATAAACTTGAGCATTCAAATCATTGTAAGACGAGAGATCATCTCTTACAGAACACGCTTCTTCAGTGCAAACACTGGTGAAAGCGAAAGGGAAAAATAGTAAAACAACTGCTTGTTTGTTTTGATGATCGCTTAAGGAAATGTCTTTAAGACCATCTGCGTTTTTTGTTTTTAAGGTAAAGTTTGGTGCGTTATCGCCAATATTTAAACTCATATTTTTAAGCTTTCTTGAAGGGGTTTAAACATTATTTCGTAATGTTGAACTGCTTGAAAGCAAGCGGAAACAGACATTTACTTTCAAGAAAATCAATTCTTCGCTCGTCCTCATTTACACAATCTTCTATGAAAGATTTTCTCTTTATGGAAAAAAACATGTTACTTACAGGTACTGAAACCATTATTGGACAAGATGAACTTTTGGAAAAGATTTCCTCAGGAAAAAGACTAAAAGTTAAGTTTGGAGTCGACCCAACTAGGCCAGACCTCACCTTTGGGCACCTTGTAGTTTTTAAAAAATTAAAGCAATTTCAAGATGCGGGACATGATGCAATTTTGCTAATTGGTGATTATACTGCAAGAATTGGTGATCCAAGTGGTAGGTCTGAACTTAGGCCTGAGCTTACGGAGGAAGAAGTTCAGCAGAACGCGGTCACTTATTTGGAGCAGGCTTTTAAAATTTTGGATCCTGAAAAGACTATCATTCGTAGGAATAGTGAATGGTTTTCAAAGATGAGCTTTGCGGACGCATTAAACCTAACCAGGAAAATGACGGTTGCTCAAATGCTGGAGAGAGATGATTTTTCCAAACGCTTTAAGGCCAACCAACCAATTTCAATGGTGGAATTCATGTATCCTTTAATTCAGGGATATGATTCAGTGATTTTGGAATCAGATATTGAAATTGGTGGAAGTGACCAGCTATTCAATATGCTTGTTGGAAGAAACCTTCAAAAAGATTTGGGTATGAGTACCCAGGCTGTACTTACTATGCCTCTTTTGGTGGGACTGGATGGTGTTAGGAAGATGTCCAAGAGTTACGACAATTACATATCTTTTAATGACTCCTCCAAAGACATTTTTGGAAAAAGCATGTCACTTTCTGATGATGCGATGTGGGAATATTTTAGATTACTTTTGAATTTTCAGAATACTCAGATTGAAGAAATGAAGAAATTGCATCCTATGGATGCAAAGAAAACATTGGCAGAGGCTTTAACTGCCCTCTTTTACGATAGAAAAATAGCAAAGAAGGAAAGAGACCAATTTTCACAGGTTTTTTCCAAGGGGAATGTTCCTGAAGATATGCCTGTTTTTTCATTAACGGCTTTAAGTCTAGAAACAAACAGTATGCTCAATGTGCTAGCCTCTACTGGACAATTTGAATCAAAGGGTGAGATTAGAAGATTGCTCAAACAAGGGGCAATTAAAATGGATAATCATAGGGTGGAAGACCCTGATTCCGAAGTCAGAATCGACAAAGAGACCGAAGAACATGTTATCAAAGCAGGCAAAAAGCTTTTCATGAAAATTATTTCCTAATCTTTGATTGCTTTTTTAACAAAACTAGCGGTGACACTATTCGTAGATTTAATTAATTTTTCGACGGATCCCTGAAAAATCTTTCTTCCGCCCTTTGTACCTCCGCCAGGTCCCATTTCAATAATATAATCGGCATTTGCAATTAGGTCTACATCGTGTTCAACCACAACTACTGTATTACCTTCTTCTACAAGTCTGCGAAGCAATTGGAGTAATTTCAAACGATCTTTTTGATGGAGCCCAATGGTTGGCTCTTCTAAAACATAAAAATTGTGCTTACTTCTCGGCCTAGAGCTGAATTTCCCTTTATCGATACCTTTGGTTAATTCGGATGCCAATTTCAGTCTTTGTGCTTCACCACCTGATAATGTTTGAGAAGCCTGACCCAACTTTAGGTATCCCAATCCAGTCTCCTTCATAAGGCCAAAATTTTCTTTTAGAACAAAGTCAAAGTTAAAAAATTCGTAAGCTTCTGCGAATGTGAGTTCGAGCACTTCTGCAATGTTTTTGCCATTCCATTTTAATGAAAGGATTTCTTCTTTGAATCTATTTCCATCACATGATGAACAAGGAATGTAAGAGTCAGGAAGGAAATTCATTTCAAGTTTGATTTTTCCATTACCTTTACAAGTTTCGCAGCGCCCTCCCTTTACATTGAAAGAGAAAGAACTCGAATTTAGACCAAGAGCTTTTGCCTCTTGAACTTGAGCGAACAGTGAACGGATTCTATCCCAAATTCCAAGATAGGTTGCAGGAGTGGATCTCGATGTTTTACCAATTGGTTTTTGATCTACCTCGATTGCTTTACCAAAGTCTTTTCCATTTTTGATAATTCCAAAATCTGTGGTGAAACTTTTCTTGTTTGAAATTATAGCTTCTTTTATTCCTGAAAACAATACTCCTCTAATTAAGGAAGATTTACCGGCACCTGAAACTCCACAACAAACAATCAACCGTTGTTTAGGAATTACAAAAGATTCATTCTTGATGTTGCGGAAATTTATGTTGTTTAGGTGTATCCAATTAGAGTTATTGCTGTCCCTAGCCCCTTTGGGTGCCTTAATTCGATTGAAGCTATGCCCTACTCTGCTCTTTGTAATGTAAGGAGAAGAGCTTTCTTTTAATTTAAGGTCTCTTTTCCCGCATGAAATGATCTTGCCTCCATTTGAACCCGCTTCCGGACCCACATCAATAATATAATCAGCCTGCTCTATCGTCTCGGCGTCATGCTCTACAACAAGGAGTGAGTTTCCG
>MDTE01066444.1_pt1 | contig 14067 bp, 13 predicted proteins | sample 811231 | NCBI WGS metagenome assembly MDTE01 (sample SAMN05326651, study PRJNA326480) | marine metagenome | isolation source: seawater | place: Indian Ocean: Red Sea | collected 2010 | reverse complement strand
TAAAAAAATCTTATAAAAATCCTTTGTTAACATGGAATTCAAATTTAATGGGTACCGTCAATGTTTTGGAGTCTCTAAGATATTTAAAAAAAAAATGTGTTGCCATAATAATCACTAGTGACAAAAGTTATAAAAATTTAGAAATTAAAAGAGGGTATGTAGAGGAAGATCAATTGGGTGGTAATGATCCTTATAGCGCATCAAAAGGAGCAGCAGAATTTGCAATAAAATCCTATATTAACTCTTTCTATTCCTCAAAAAGCAATGTTAAAATTGCTGTTGCTAGAGCGGGAAATGTAATTGGAGGTGGGGACTGGTCAGAAAATAGGTTATTACCAGATTGTATTAAGTCTTGGTCTTTAAAAAAAAAAGTGAATATTCGAAATCCTAATTCAACTCGACCATGGCAGTATGTCTTAGAAGCAGTCTCTGGCTACATGTTATTAGCAATTAAATTAAGATTGGACCCCAGAATTCATGGAGAAGCATTTAATTTTGGACCTAAATTAAGTAACAATTACTCAGTTATATCAGTTCTTAAGGAAGTAAAAAGAATTTGGCCATTAGTCAGTTGGTCAGTATTAAATAAAAAAAAAGATTTTCCTGAATCTAATTTACTAAAATTAAACTGTAATAAAGCAAGAAGAAATTTAGGTTGGACTTGTATATTGTCTTTTAAAGAAAGCATCAAAATGACTATAAGATGGTATAAAGCTTACTATGAAAATCGTGATTTAAAAAAAATGAGAAAATTTTCAGAAAATCAAATAATCGAATATACAAAACTAATTTCAAAAAGATCAGATAAATGAAAGTTGTTATACTTGCAGGAGGTATGGGTACAAGAATATCTGAATATACAAAAACTCTTCCAAAACCTATGATCAAAGTGTGTGGAAAACCTATAATTCATAGAATAATAGATCATTATATTAAATACAATCATAAAGAGTTCATAGTTGCTCTTGGATATAAAGGGGCCTCGATTAAGAAATATTTTTCTAAAGTGAAATTTAAAAAAGGTATAAAAATTTTTTTGGTAAACACAGGTCTTAAAACCATGACAGGTGGAAGACTAAAGCGATTGAAGAAATATCTTGATTCAAATTTTTTGTTAACGTATGGGGATGGGTTATCAAATGTTGACATTAATAAATTAGTAAGATTTCATAACAAGAAAAAAAAATTAGTAACAGTAACTGCAGTAAGACCTCCAGCAAGATTTGGTGCAATAAAAATAAAAAATAGTTATGTAAGAATATTTAGAGAAAAAAACAACCTTGATGAAGGTTGGATAAACGGAGGTTTTTTTGTTATTGAGCCAAAATTTATTAAATATATAAAAAGCGATAGAACATTTCTTGAGAGGGAGCCATTTGAAATAATAACAAAAAAAAAACAATTGGTGGCATTTAAGCATAAAGGGTTTTGGCAATGCATGGACACTTTGAGAGATAAAGAAATTTTAGAAAAAAAAATTAAAAATAAAGATCATCTTGAAAAAAAATAAAATTCTTATTACAGGAGCAACAGGCTTTATTGGATATCATTTGGCTAAAAGATGTCTAAAATTAAAATGGATAGTTCATAGTGTTTCGATAAATTTACCTCCAAATAAAAGAAGATTAAATAATGTAAAGTATATTAGACTTGATATTTCAAAAGAGAAAAATTTAAAAAAAAAACTATCTATGAATTATGATTACATAGTCAATCTTGCAGGGTATGTTGATCATTCTAATAAAGCAAAAACCATGAAAAGTCATTTCAATGGATGTAAAAATTTAGCAAAGTTTTTTTTAAATAGAAAAATAAAAAAATTTATTCAAGTAGGATCTGGTTTAGAGTATGGCAAATTAAAATCTCCACAAATTGAAAGTAAAAACAATTTCCAAAAAACTTATTCTACCTATGCAGCAGCAAAACTTTTAAGCACAAGATATTTATTAGATTTGAAGAAAAAAAAAAATTTTCCAGTAACAATATTAAGGTTGTATCAAGTTTATGGCCCTAAACAAGATGTGAACAGAATCATTCCGATTACTATAACTAATGCTTTGTCTAATAAAAAATTTGATTGTTCCTCTGGAAACCAATTTAAAGATTTTTTATATATTGATGACTTAATAGATATTTTAATAAAAATTTTAAAAAAAAGAAATACTGCAAGTATAATAAACGTCGGATCAGGAAAACCCATAAAAGTGAAAAAATTAATTTTAAATATTTGTGAATTGGTGGGAGGTGGATATCCTAAATTTGGAGTTATTCCATTGAGAAAAGATGAAATTAATAAGCTATATCCAAATTTATCGATACTGAGAAAAACATCTAATTGGAGACCAAAAATTAGATTAAATGATGGACTTAAAAAAACCATTAGATATTTCGCTCAAGAGATATGAAAAAAATATATTTAATAAGTAATGATAAAATTTGGAAATCAAAAAAAAATTTTTTTACATCAAATAATGATTTGAATAATATATTATCGTGCTTAGTTACCGAATATGACGTTCATTTAATTTGTAGGAAAAGCGTTCAAAAATTTAACTTTTTAATAAGTGAAAAATTCAATTTTTTTAAAAAAAATAAAGAGAAAGATGAAAAAATGAATGTTTTAATGATCTCAATTACTCCATACAATTTTTTTTCTTTATTAAAGTTATATCTGTCAGGAGAAAAGATTACAGGATACGTTTTTTTAAGAAGTGATGGTTTTTTAGAATATAAGATTAAATATGGAGTTTTAGGATATTTTTTCTATTTTTTTATGTTTTATATAATTAGTAAAAAATTAAAAATTTTATCGGTATCAAAAAAATTCACAAATGTGAAAATAAAAAAAATTCTTCATCCATCAGAGTTAAATAAAACTTGGCTAAAGAAAAATAAAAAAATTAATAAATTTAAAATAGATTTTCTATATGTTGGTAGATTTAAGAGAGAAAAAGGAAGTTATTTTCTAGCGAAAATTTTTAAAGAAAATTTGACTAATTATAATTTAACAATCGTTGGAACAAAAAAAAAATTTATTGAAAAAAAATATTATGCCAAAAATATTAATTATATTGGTCCGGTGGTTAAATCTAATAAATTAATAAAATTGTATGATTCCGCTCGTATATTTATATTGCCATCTTTTACAGAGGGCTATCCAAAAGTTGTATCAGAGTCTTTAGCTAGATTTAAACCAATAATCATTTTTAAAGAAATTGAACATATCGTAAATAGAAGAAAAGGAATTTTTGTTTGTAAAAGAGAAATAAAAAACATAAAAAAAATCTTTAAATTTATTTTAAGAAACTATAGAAACATTCAAAAAACAATTAGTAAAAATTATATTTATACAAAAGAAGATTTTAAGAGAGAATTGTTAAGTTCAATTAGAAATGAATTCAATAAATAACTTGCCTAAATTATTATTTGGATACGGATTGGCTTTTTTTCCATTATTTTTATTAACAGGGCCTCTTATTCCAGAAATATTTTTGATCGTAAGTTTCTCTTTTTTCATATTTTATATGTTTAAAGACAAAAAATTTTTTTTTTTAAAAAATAGATTTATATTTTTTTTTTTTCTTTTTTATTTATCAACACTTTTTTCAACTTTAATAAATTTTTATAGTTTTGAAACTATTTTAAATGGACTATTCTATTTTAGAGTACCAATGTTTGCGATTTCAATTTGGTTTTTATTAGAAAAATTTAATTTTTTTAATAAGAAAATAGTATTTTTTATTTCATTGTTTTTAGTAATAATAATTCTTGATGCACTATTACAATACTATACTGGTAAAAATGTATTTGGATACGAAATATTAGCGAATCGTGTATCAAGTTTTTTTGCTGAGGAATTAATTTTGGGAGGGTTTATAATGAGAACTTTACCAATATTTATGATTTATTTGGTTATGAGTGAAGCACTAAATGGAAAAAAAATTAATTTTTTTTACATATTTCTAATAGCTTGCAGTTGCTTTATAGTTTATGTTTCAGGTGAAAGAACATCTTTCGGCTTACTAATTTTATTTTTTTTTACTTTATATTTTATTTCAAAATATTTAAGAAAGTTTATTCTAATAGTTACAATAACTTTTTTAACATTATCATTCATTTTACCATATTTGAAAAGTGGTGACCAAAATAATCCGGCCTCCAGAATGTTTAAAAAAACATATAATCAATTTTTAGGAATCGAAAAAAATCTTCAAGAAAAGGATAAACATAAAATTTTTAAAAAGATTTATCTTTTTTCACCAGATCACCATGCTCATTATCTTCTGTCATTAAAAATTTTTAAAGATCATATTATTTTTGGAACAGGTACAAAAGGGTTTAGATATTTATGTAGAAATAAAATTTATATTTTAGAAAAGAATGATGGCTGCTCAACTCATCCACATAATACTTATATTCAAATTTTGGTTTCTAATGGTATAGTAGGTTTCTTATTATTAATTTTTGCTTTTTTATATTTAGTAAGAGAGATATTTGTCTCTAGAAAAAAAATAAATTCAATGAATAAATTTGATAAAATTGAAATATCTAAGGCAATCGCTATATCTGCTATTTTCGTAAATATTTGGCCTTTGATACCAAGTGGTAATTTTTTTAACAACTGGTTATCGATGTTCTATTTTTACCCAATAGGATTGTATTTATATTTTAAGCATAAAAATGAAGAAGCCTCTCGTTAGTATAATTATTAATTGTTTTAATGGAGAGAAATTTTTATCCAAAACTCTACAATCCGTTTTAAATCAAAAGTTCAGAGATTTTGAAGTAATTTTTTTAGATAATTGTTCAACTGATAAAAGTGCAAAAATATATAAGAACATAAAAGACGAGAGATTCAAATATTTTAAAACAAAGAAAAAATTAAGATTATACGAAGCTAGAAATTTTGCTTTAAAAAAAATAAAAGGTAAATATATATCTTTTCTGGATACTGATGATTGGTGGGATAATGAATATTTAAGTTCTAGAGAGAAATTTTTCTTATCATCTAAAGAATATGGTTTTTCATTTTCTAATTGTTACCATTATTTTGAAAACACAAAAAAATTTGAGATATTTTATAATGGAACGCTCCCCTCGGGATTTATTCTAGACAAATTATTGAAATATTATTTTGTCAAATTGAGCTCAATTGTCTTAAAAAGAGAATTAATTAAAAATTTTAAATTTAACATCTCTTATAATATAATTGGAGACTATGATTTTATATTAAGAGTTTCAAAAAAATTCAAAGGCATGGGCTTTCAAAATAAATTTGTTAATATACGTTTCCATAAAGATAACTATACTCATAATAATAGGAAAATGTTTTATTATGAGTATAAAGACTGGTTTAAAAACCAGGACTTTAAAAATAAAATATTTTTTAAAAATAAATCTTTTTTATCACAGAAATTAGAATACTTAAGATTAATATATCTATTAACTGATAAAAAAAGCCTTAGGTTATTATTCGATATTTTAAAATTTGCACCTTTACACTTAAAACTCAAATTATTGTTTATTTATTTTCTGCCAAGATTAGTTATAAGATTAAAATATAAATATTTGTAATTTATCATTTTATTTATAAATTAATTTTTAGAATTGAGAAAATGGAATTAATTTTATTATCTATTTTTATAATCATTATTAATTTATTAATTTTTTTAAAATTTAATGAATTAACTATTTTGATTAATTTTTTTGACAAACCTGATGGAAGATTAAAAAGACACAATAATTCAGTTTCTTTAATTGGAGGTTTTGTAATTTTATTAAATTTATATTTAATAATTATTTCATTTAAATTTTTAGATTTAGATTATCTTAATTTTAAAGATAATTTTTCAAATATAATTTTAATACTTGGATCCACTTTTTTTTTGATTGGATTTTTTGATGATCTAAAAAATTTGTCTCCAAATTTAAAATTGCTTTTAATAATATTCACTATTTCCACGATTACATTTTTTTTTCCAGAATTAAAATTGGAGTTGATTAAAATCACATTTTTAAAAAACAATTATTTCTTTGGAAACTTTTCATTTTTTTTTATAGTTTTGTCATTTGCACTATTGGCTAATGCATTAAATATGTTTGATGGTATAAACCTACAATTAATTATTTATACTTTATTTGTCTTTTTAATATTTATTTTGAAAGGTTTTTTACCAATATTTTTTATTTTGTTATCGATTTGTTTAATTTTTCTTGGAATACTTAATTTTAAAAATAAGATTTTCATTGGTGATGGAGGATGTTATTTAATTAGTTCCTTAATTGGTTGCACTTTTATTTATCAATATAAAAATTTTGATAATTTCTTATTTGGTGATGAAATATTTATTATTTTGTTAATCCCAGCTATAGACATGTTAAGGTTATTTGTTGTAAGAATATTAAAAAAAAAACACCCATTTAAAGGTGATCTTAATCATTTACATCATTTAGTTAACAAGTTTGTAAAAAACAAAAATATTACAATAATGATAACTATATTTTTATGTGTTTTACCAGTTTTATTAATGTATTTAGAGTTTAAAACTTATTTAGTTTTAATGATCAATCTTATTATTTATTTCAGTCTAATTTTGTTTTTGGGGTATAAAAAATAATTATGAAAGTATTGGTTACTGGTGGTGCAGGCTATATAGGAAGTTGTGTGTCACAATTTCTAATAGATAAAGGTATTGAAGTCATCATCGTTGATAATCTTAAAAGAGGTTTAAAAAAAAACATTCCAAAAAAAAGTAGATTTTATAAGTGTAATATACAAGACAAAATAAAAATTAATAAAATATTAAAAAATAACAAAATAGATGTAGTCATACATTTTGCTGCATATGTAAATAATGAGGAATCTATTTTAAAACCTGAAAAATATATAAAAAATAATTATATCAATGGTAAAATTTTTTTCTCTAGTTGTATTAATAACAATGTTACTAGGATAATTTATTCCTCAACAGCTGCAATTTACGGCAACAATAAGAAAAAAGTTACCGAGGAAAATTTATCAAAACCAATCTCACCTTATGCTAAATCAAAATTACTCTTTGAAAAATATCTTGAAAAAAATAAAAAAAAAATAAGTTGTATAATTCTAAGGTATTTCAATGTTGCTGGTGCAGATAAGGATTTAAGATGTGGGTTTAATACCATTAAAAATAATAATCTATTTTTAAACCTTTGTCATTCAGTAATTAAAGAACACGAATTTAAAATAAATGGAAAAAATCATGATACACAAGATGGTACTACCATAAGAGATTTTATTCATGTAAGAGATTTAGCGGAAATTCATTATAAAATTTTAAAACTTTTGGTAAAAAAAAATATTTTTCAAAAACTTAATTGTGGTTATGGATTTGGTTTTTCAGTCTTACAAATTTTAAAAGAATTTATTAAAGTTTCAAAAAAAAAAATTAATTATAGATTTATAAAAAAAAGAAAAGGTGATATAGTTTATTCTGTTGCTGACCCATCTAAACTAAAAAAATTTATTAAGTGGAAACCAAAAAATCATTCTTTAAATCAATTAGTGAAATCATCTTTAAATTGGTATAAGAAGATGTCCCATTAATTTAATAAATCATAAAATTAAAGTAAACGTATTAGATAAATAAATAGTTGCAAAACAGTTCATGTCAATATAAGTAATAAAAATTATTTATGATTAAAAATAAGAGAATACTAATAGTAGGGGCTGGTGGTTTTATAGGTGGTCATTTAGTTAAAAAGTTATTTGAGGATGGGAACTTGATTGTTGCGACAGACATCAAACCTAAAGAGTATTGGTTTCAAGATTTTGATAACGTAGAAAACCATTACGCAATGGATATGAAAGAAGTAAATAATTGTAGGAAACTAACAAAAAATATCGATTATGTATTTAATATGGCCTGTAATATGGGGGGGATGGGTTTTATTGAAAATAACAAAGCTGAATGTATGCAATCAGTGTTAATAAATACAAATTTATTAATCTCCTGTAAAGAAAATGGGGTAAAAAAATATTTTTTTTCCTCAAGTGCCTGTGCTTATAATAAGTCGAAGCAACAAGAGGTATTTATTGGAGGACTTAAGGAAACAGACGCTTATCCTGCAGATCCAGAAGATGGATATGGTTGGGAAAAATTATTTAGTGAACGTATGTGTAGACATTTTATGGAGGATTATGGAATAGAAGTAAGAATTGCAAGATACCATAATGTCTATGGCCCTTTCGGGACATACGATGGTGGAAGAGAAAAAGCTCCAGCGGCTTTATGTAGAAAAGTTATAAGTGCAAAAAACACTGAAGGAAATCAGATAGAAGTTTGGGGTGATGGCAAGCAGACTAGAACATTTTTGTTCATAGATGATTGTATAGAGGGAACTTTAAGATTGTTTGAATCAAATTATTCTGAGCCCATGAATATTGGCAGTGATGAGCAGGTTTCAATAAATCAAATGATTGATATTATTGAGGATATTTCTGGAATTCAAAAATTGGAAAGAATTTATAAATTAGACAAGCCAAAAGGTGTAAGAGGTAGATCAAGCAATAATGATTTAGTTAAAAAAATTCTTGATTGGAGCTTTAAGATAAAATTAAAAGATGGTCTAAAGAAAACATATGATTGGATAAATCATGAGGCAAGTAAGCAAGGAGCAAACTTAAGTAGATTTACGAAATCTTAGATATTTACCTTTTAAAAATTTATATCTTTATTTTTTCAAGTTTTGTATAGAAATATTTAGTTATATTATTATGGTTAGTTAAAATGGTTACTAAGATAATTTTTAAGAAAATTGAATTCATTAATTTAGATTACAAAGATTTTGATAAATACATTGTTAAAAAAGGTCTATTTGTTTTCCCAGCTGGACCTGCTTTAGCATCGATTGACAAATCAGCTAAATATTATGAGTCAATAAAAAAAGCAGATTTGGCTTTTTTTGATAGTGGTTTTTTTGTAATTTTACTTCGCATTTTTAAAAATATTAATGTAAATAAATTTTCAGGATATAAATTTTTAAATTTATTTTTTGATTATTTAAAAAAAAATAAAAAAAAAAAAGTATTTTGTATAGACCCTAACTATAGATTTTCTAAATCAAACAATTATTTATTAAAAAAACTAGGTGTCAAAAAGATTTGTAATTATTTAGCACCTAAATACAACGAAGGTAAAATTCAAGACAAAAAACTTCTAAAGATTTTAAAAAAAGTAAAGCCAGACTTTATATTAACAAATATTGCTGGAGGAAAACAGGAAATTTTAGGGGCGTATTTAAAAGAAAAGCTAAGATTTAAAACTACAATATTGTGTACTGGAGGAGCAATTTCATTTTTTACTGGAGACCAAGCACGCATAAATAGTTTTATAGACAAATTTTATCTTGGTTGGTTTATGAGATTAATTTTTAATCCTATGGTTTTTTCTAGAAGATATATTTTTGCCTTAAGACTGATAACGATGGTAATTTTCAATAAAATTAAAATTGTCCGTTAACATAATATATCACTTGCTTGAATCGTTTGGATAAAATAAACATAAAAAATAAACATAAAATGTAAAATTAAATTATTTTATGAAAAATAAAAAAGCTTTGATATTTGGAGTTACAGGCCAGGATGGTGCATATTTATCAAAATTTTTGCTCAAAAAAAAATATAAAGTTTATGGAGTAAAACGAAGGTCTTCAACTATAAATACTCAAAGAATTAATGACATATATAAAGATATAAATTTAAAATCTAATTTTGTTATTTTTTACGGAGATTTAACTGATGCATCATCTATTTTAAATTTAATAAAAAAAACAAAACCAGATGAAATTTATAACCTTGCAGCACAATCTCATGTTAAAGTTTCGTTTGAAGTCCCCGAATATTCTGCAGAAGTAAATGGTCTCGGAACACTTAGAATTTTAGAAGCAATTAAAAATTTGAATTTGCAAAAAAAAATAAAATATTACCAAGCTGGAACTTCCGAAATGTTTGGAAATACAAAAGAAAGATTTCAAAGTGAGAAAACACCTTTTCATCCTGCAAGCCCTTATGGGATTTCAAAATGTTTTGCCCATTGGATAACCACTAATTATAGAGAGGCATATAACATGTACGCTTGTAGTGGAATCTTATTTAATCATGAAAGTCCTATCAGAGGCGAAACTTTCGTTACAAAAAAAATTGTTCAAGGTTTAGTGAAAATAAAAAATGGTCGACAAAAAAAGTTATTTTTGGGAAATTTATATGCCAAAAGAGACTGGGGTCATGCTAGAGACTATGTAGAGGCAATGTGGAAAATGTTGCAACAAAGAAAACCGAATGACTATGTGATAAGCACAGGAAAAAATTTTACAATTAAAGAATTTGTAAATAGAGCAGCAAAAAAAATTGGTTTTAAAATTAAATGGATTGGTAAAGGATTAAATGAAAAAGCAATGAATATAGAAAATAAAAATATTATTGTTGAATGTAGAAAAAGATACTTCAGACCAGTTGAGGTTGATTATTTAAAAGGTAACTCATCAAAAGCAAAAAAAATATTAAAATGGTCACCAAAAATATCTATTGATAATTTAATTGAAGAAATGATTAAGCATGAAATTAAAAATTTATAGTGATTAATTTAAAGAGCAAAATATTCATTGCAGGTCACAATGGAATGTTGGGATCATCAATTCTTAGGATATTGAAAAAAAAAGGTTATAAGAGATTAATAATAATTAATAAAAAACAACTTGACTTAAGAAATCAAAATAAAGTTAAAAAATTTTTAGAAATAAAAAAACCAGATGCTGTAATTATTGCTGCCGCAAGAGTTGGTGGTATAAAGGCTAATATGGATCAACCCGCTGATTTTATAAGTGATAATTTAAAGATTCAAACAAATTTAATATCCTCAAGTTTCAATAATAAAGTAAAAAAATTAATTATATTTGGATCAAGTTGTATTTATCCAAGAAATATAAAAAAACCTATTAAGGAAAATCAGATCATGACAGGTGTTCTAGAAAAAACAAATGAAAGTTATTCACTTGCTAAAATAGCTGGAATTAAGATGATTGAAGCTTTCAATAAACAATATAAAACAGATTATATCTGTTTAATGCCTTGTAATTTATTTGGACCAAATGATAACTATGATTTGAAGAGTTCGCATTTTTTACCAGCCTTAATAAAAAAAATTTTCATTGCAAGCCAAAGTAAAGGAAAAAAAGTTGTTAATTTATGGGGTACAGGCAAACCTTTAAGGGAAGTTTTACATGTTGATGAAGTTGCAAAAGCTTGCGAATTTTTTCTTAGAAAAAAAATTAAGAATTCCTTAGTTAATATTGGTTCACCAACAGAAATGAGTATTAAAGATTACGCAAATTATATAAAGAAAAAAATTGATTCTGAAGTATTAATAAAATTTAATAATAACAAGAAGTTAGATGGTGTAATGAGAAAAAAACTAAATGTTAATCTTGCTAGTAGTTATGGATGGAGATCAAAAATGGATTTTTCAAAAAAACTAGATGAAATAATTGAGGATTTCAAAAATTCTCAAAGATAACTGCTTATGATTTTTTTTCAAATACTTATGTTTATTGTAAGTATTGTTTTACTTTCTTTATCAATATCTGGATATGGTAGGCTTACTAAATTAAATATAAATAGAAATTTTTTTTTAGATGTATTTATAGGTTTAACAATAATTTCATTAATTATTATTTTTATACATTTTTTTTTTCAGATTAATCTTTTAATTAGTTTTGTAATATTTTCTTTTGGTATATTAATTTTTTTTTATAAAAAAAAACATTATTTATTCAAATTATCTAAATTAGAAAATACGTATTGCATCATTATATTATTTTTATTATTACCTATTTTTTTTTCACAAAAATACCATGAGGATTTTGGTTATTATCACCTTCAGTATGCTCTAGGTTTCATAGAGGATAAAATAATTTTTGGATTTGCAAATATTGATAAACCTTATGTTTATAATTCTATTTGGTTAAATTTGTATTCAATATTTTTTTTAAGCGATAAAAACTTCAATTTTTTAACATTACCAAGTTTTCTAATATTTTTAAATTTTATTTTGTTTTCTACAATTCAGCTAATTTCTAAAAATGAAAAAAAAACTAGTGATTATCTTCTATTAATAACATTATTTTACTTTATCTTAAAATTTACAAGAATTTCTGAATTTGGAGTTGATTTACCAGCAATTATTTTCTCTATTTTGACTATTTATTATTTTCTTAGATTTTCAGAAACAAATTCAGAAAATGAAAAAAAAGAATATTTTTTTTTAGTATCAATTTTTTCATCTTTCTCAATTTTAATTAAATTAAGCACTATACCAATATTGTTATTACCAGTATTTTTATATTTAAAATATTTTCAAGATTTGAAGCTAAGTGTTTTTAAGCCAAAATTTTTCTTAATTTACATGTTATTGATAACATTTTTCATTCAACAGTTTATTTTTACAGGTTGTTTATTTTTTCCAAATAATTTTACATGTTTAAATGTAAGTTGGTTGAATAAAGAAAATATAGATTTACCTAATGAGCTCGAGCTTGTAAATAAAAGTTACTTTAGCGCTGCAAAAGATTATTTTACACCTGAAGAATATCTTAAAAATTTTAATTGGTTTATTTTTTGGCTAAAAAGAAATTCAATTGAAATTATAGAACATTTATTAACAATGATTTTACCTATAGTGATTTTTACACTATTTCAAAAAAAAAAAAATCATCATAAATTTATTTTAGAGAATAAGTTAATTTTATATCTTTTTTTAGTTTTAGGGTTTATTTTTTGGCTCAATTATTCTCCAGTTTACAGATTCGGAATTCATTTATTTTTAACCTTGATCTTTATTTTGTTCATTAACAATCTGTTATCAAAAAAATTTTCAAAAAATTTTTTTTTAGTTTTTTTGATGATTTTAATTTTTTTTAATTTTTCAAAAAATATTGTCCGAATAAACAATGTTGAAAAAATTTTTTTAGGGACTCAAAAAATAGATAATCAATATATATTAAATGAAAAAAATACTAACACCTTGGTAAAAATTTATATGCCTGATATTGAAAAAAATTCAAATAATGGATGGCAAGGAAGGCTTTGTTGGAATATTCCATTTATTTGTTCTTATAACAAATTAGAAGTTGAGAAAAAAAATGGTTATTTGATTATTAAAAAAGTAAAATAATAATTATGATTAACAAAACATCACTAAAATTATCTATTATAATTCCGTGTTATAATGAAAAAAAAACATTATTGAAAATTATTGACAAAGTTATTTTAAGTTTAAATTATTATAATTATGAGTTTTTTGAATTAATTATCGTTGATGACTGCTCGACTGATGGCACAAAAGAATTAATTGAAAAAAATTTTATCTCAAAAAAAAATTTCAAAATCTTTTTTCATGATAAAAATATGGGAAAAGGAGCAGCTATAAAAACTGCAAAAAAATTTTTATCTGGTGATATCATTATTATACAAGATGCAGATTTAGAATATGATCCTTATGATTATGATAAATTACTGGAACCTATTTTAAATAATAGGTTCAAGGTGGTTTATGGCTCTAGGGTATTAAATCAAAATAGATATAAAACTTCTGGATTTACGTCAAAAGTTAGAATTTTTGGAAATCACTCTTTAACCATTATTTCCAATTTTCTTAATAATCAGAAACTTACAGATGCCCATACTTGTTATAAAGTCTTTCATAAAGATGTATTTGATTTAATTGACTTAGAGGAAAATGATTTTGCATTTTGTCCAGAAGTAACTTCTAAGATTTCAAAATTAGGTTATGAAATATGTGAAGTCCCAATAAATTATAATGGAAGGAATTATGATGAGGGAAAAAAAATAAGGGTAATTGATGCATTTCGTGCACTGAAAACTCTTATAAAATATAGATAAAATTACTTGAAAAGTTAATTAATGAATGTATAAGAAGCTCGCCTGGTGATTATAGCGAAGAGGTAATACCCGATCCCATTCCGAACTCGGAAGTCAAGCTTTTCAGCGCCGATGGTACTTTGTCTTAAGAC
>MDTE01098969.1_pt1 | contig 14069 bp, 15 predicted proteins | sample 811231 | NCBI WGS metagenome assembly MDTE01 (sample SAMN05326651, study PRJNA326480) | marine metagenome | isolation source: seawater | place: Indian Ocean: Red Sea | collected 2010 | reverse complement strand
TTGATACTAATTTACTTTTATAACCTGGATATTTATTTTTCATCATAGTTTCAACTCCCATAGCACTTATATGGTTTTGAACGTGAATGAAAACAATTTTTTTTCTTTTATTAATTATATGTGGGAACCAGAAATCTTTTATTGGTTTTATGCTTTTCTCCATTTTTTAAAAAAACTTTACTGTTATTTTAAAATTATAATTTAAAATAAGAATTTTCTTATCTATATATATATTGAATTAAAAAGTATTAACTCAATAAAAAATTAAAAGAAGATAAATTAGTACTCTATAAATCTAATATTTATTTCATCCATTTTAGATAAGATTTCTAGATCAATTTCCATAACAAAATAATATTCTTTTTTTGTAAAAATTACTCTATCAACTCGATTTAGATATCCCTCATCACTGTTTAATAAAGAAAATGTTGGCGTATAACTATCCTCTCTATAATTATTAATAGCTGAATATCTTACAATACTTGGTTTCCACCAGATACTAAATGGATATGTTGAATGTTGACTACATACTGGGCTAATGATTTTAGATTTTAAAGTATTATTGTCCTTATCTAATAAATCAAATTGAAGATTATAAAATTTATTTGAAGTGCAAAGCCCGCTATTTGCATCGGCTCCAGGAGCATAAAAATAATATTTTAAAAGAGAGTCTGTTTTAAAATTTATAAAATCTATTTTCCTTTCTTTTGCTATTTCCCTTTTATAAGTCAAAAAGGCATCCTTCATTATATATATAAATTTTTTATTTTTTTCAAAATCGATAACAGAGATATTGTAATCATTTTCCCTATTGAATTGCTTTATATAAACATTTGTGAAATCAAACCCTTTTTTGGGGTTGTTCCAATGTTGGGTCTCAGCTCTGCTATTTGCCGTTTGATACTCTCTAACGTTACTTTGAACGATTTTTTTGGAGCTTATATTATCTAATTTATTAAAAAGATTTTTTTTATAATCCTCTTTTAAACTTATTGAAAAGGGAATTATAAATGTTCTATTTTTATCCCACTTTTTGTATATTCCATTAGGATCACATGCACTACTTATATTTGATTGTAGGCAATATTTTGAATTTGATTGCCAATTAGACAGAGGCTGGAATTTAGTTTTATCAATTTTAACTTCATAAACTTCTCCAGAATAAAGAGGTTCATAAATTTTTTTAATAATTGATATTACGTTGGATTTGTTTTCTAATTCAGCGGCAGCTTTAGCAAAATAATTAATTACTTGATCTTTTTCAATTTTAGCTGAGCCAAATGCTAATTTTTTAATATAAGCTGTAAAGTCTTCAATTTTTACATCTACCCGAGCAGTTACCTGATATAAAGATCCGTTTTCTTTAATATCAAGGACTTCAAAATACTTTATAGATCCTTGAGAATAATCACTAATATCTTCTCTAATCATACTAGTTTGTTCAACAATCCCATTATTTATGTTTGTTTGTTCTTTAACGATTGTTTCCGCATCAATGAAAGATCCGACAACTTGAGTAAGAGCATTTGTAGCGGCATTTTGTGATGCCTTTTCTAATGAAGTCCCAAATCCTGTTGCAGTTACAGATTCAATTTTTTCTTGTGTATTATTAGCTAAGTTTAAATCTGACTCATATTTAATATTTTGGGTTCCTTTTTGTATTAATTCTGAGCTTAATAAGATTTGATTTGAATATAAAAAAAATAGTAAAAAAATGTACTTTTTTATTTTTAGATATTTTTTTAAAAACATTTTTAATCGTAATTTTAATTATGAATAATTAATCATTATAATTTACACCAGATTTTATCAGAAAAAAAACAAAGCTTATTAAAAAGAGAAATAAGTACTCTGAAATATTTGATAATTTTTTTTGATCATGATTTTAATAACCTGCATTTTTACAAATTTTTTGTGCAATTTTGAAATTTTTCTTAGCATCTTTTTCTATAGATTTTTCATCTTCAGTACTTGCGATTAATAAATTAACTCTACTATTTAACGACTTCTTTTTTTTTAAGTTTTTTAATCTTGGGCAAAATTCAGAGATAATTATTTCTTTGTCTTTTTTATCAAGTGGACATGAATAAGCATTAAGATTAATTCCAATAAGAAGTACTATGAAATTAAATTTAAAATAGTTTTGGATAGTATTCATTTAAAGTTTAGTGATTTAAGTTTTATATTTTTAGAATTTTTATAAGTTAATTTTCAACAAAAAAGACCAATTAAGCAATTTATTTTTGAAGATATTCTATTTTAATTTGCCTTAACTTTGAAATTGTTTCTAAATCAAGTTCAGCTAGAAGTAAATATGATCTTTCTGAAAAAATTATTCTATCTACTACCCCAATTGATTGGTATTTTAAACCTCCATATAAGTCTCCTGCATACTTATATTTATAAGGCATCCAACGAGCAGTAGATGAGAATAATGAATATTCTGGCAAATAACCTTTTTTCATAGATACAACAGACATATAGTCTGCTTCATTTTTGACTTCATTTTTATTAGATTCCATAAAGACAATAGGTTTCTTATATGTATTTCCATGTGCCTTGAATTCTTTGGCAAATAAAGAGTTCATTTCTTTATCGAGTAATTTAATAACTAGTGGATTAAAGTAATAAGATTCAATTTCGGTTTCACCCGGATTATACAAATCTGTTTCTTTAGGCTTTTTAGTATATTTAGCCATCTCATTTAAAAGGTCTTTAAGAATAAAAATTGACTTCTTTCTGTTTTTCTTATCAAAAAAAGTTATTACATAATCATTCTCATAATCAGTTTTTCTTAAGTATTCTTCATAAGACTTTTTAATGTTGTAAGTATCAATTCTATGAGTACTAATATTATTTAAGATGTTTAACATATTTTGCTTAAAGTCTTCTTTAAGACTTATTTTTACAGGCATCACAAAAGTCCTATCAGTTTCCCATTTCTTTAGCCATTCAGTTGATGATGGATCACATAAAGAAAAATTTTTTTGACTATTTAAACATTCTTTAGAGTTTTCTTGAAATTCTTTTAATCTATAAAATTTATCAGTTTTTATCTCGTATACAGTGGCTTCTCTAATTGGATTAATTATCTTATTACCAAAAATCTGCAATTTGTTCTCTAAATTTTTTTCTTTTGTACGAACTTCGGCAATTATAGAAGCAGTATCAATTTCAGTAATAGATGTTGAACTAGAAGCTAGTTTTTTTATATATGCTCTAAAGTCTTCAATTTTTACATCTACCCTTGCTGTCACTTCATAAATAGAGTTATTTTCTTTGACATCTAAAATCTCAAAATACTTTATCGATCCCTGAGAATAGTCATTAATATTTTCCTTAATAATATTAGTTTGTTCAACAATTCCATTCTTTATTCTTGTTTGTTCTTGAAGATTAGTTTCTGAGTCAATAAAGGAACCTACAACTTGAGTAAGAGCATTGGAGGCTGCATTTTGTGAAGCTTTTTCTAAAGTGGTACCTACTCCAGTGGCTGTAACTGTTTCTATCTTGGTGATTTGGTTATCAGCTAAGTATATTTTTGAATTTTCTTTAACTTTATTAGTTTTTAAAAAATAATTATTCGCTTCTAAATTTGGATTAAAAAAAATTATTGAGAAAAAAATTAATCTAAAAATAGTTGAAATGTTGAAATATTGCCAAATCATGTATCTTAATTAAATCTGGAGATTTTATAATTAAATTTTAGGATTTAATTTAAAAATCAGTTTCAAAGCGACTGAATCCACCAACTCCTCCAGGCTTTGCTCCTGCAGGACTATAAGAAGGAGCTGAAGTTCCTGATGGAGGTTTACTCATCATTTTCTTAAGACTTTGAGCAGCACTTGTAGTCTTTGGACTCACGCCAAGGGTTATTTTAACTTCTTGGCCTGGAGTATAGCATTCACCAATTTTTCTTGCTCCTCTAACAAAATCTCTAGCTCTTGTAGTAACTGAGCATAAAGTTTCTATGGAAGTATTAAAGTCATAACTTTCAGATACACCTTCACCAGTTGTAGATAATATATTTTTTTGTTTATTTAAATCATCATCTTTACAGGCATTTGAGACATCATCTTCCATAAAACTTACTATCTGACCTTTCGCAATAATTTGCCCCCTTTTTTTTGCTTGAACTACAACTGCACTTCTATCAATTGGAACAGGAACTGTTACTGTGGAGAAGGTTCTAAAAGACCCATCTTCAGTTACTTCACTTCTAACTCCGTCCATTTCTGGATAGCCTTCACAACTAGCAGCAAACGATCTTAATGGGAATGTAAAGGCTAATATAGTAGATATAAATAATAATTTTTTCTTCATTTGGATTTAGGATTAATTAGTATTTAATAAGTAAATATAACATTTATTGTTGAAATATAAAAATTAGGTATTTTTTAATACCAAAAGTAATTATTTAATTTAAGGCTTTAGTTGTAAAATAATATATTATCTAGAAATTCCTAAGTATTAATGAAAAGAACTTTTTTTAAACCGAATTTCTTAATAAAAGCAATAATAAGCTGTCTTCTTTTTTCAATTTTTCAGGAAAAAATCCTTGCGCAAAATTGCAATTTTTATCCAGAATTTCAGGGTGTTAGGATAAAAACTTTAGATAAAAAAGGTAATTTCCAACTTGTTTCAACTAAAAAAGAAAAAGTATCATCTTTATATCTTGAAGATGTTATGAAAGCAACTTCTGTAGCCAAGTTAAGAGCAAGGATAGAGGCTTTAAGATTTTTAGAGGCTGATGTAGTTGGTGATAAAAGAATGCATCCTGCAAAAGTAGTTGATCAAATTAATCTTGAAAGACAATTTAAGATGATGCCATTGTTTGATATGTGTTATGAACCAGGCCAATTTGTTATTGTAAGTATTGAAATTTCTCCCTCAACAATTGAATTAGCTGATTAGCATTTTTTTATTTTTACTCATAAGTAATCTGAATTATTTCTGCTTTTCTAAATTTATCAAAATCATTTACTTCAAATGCAAAATAAAAATCTTTCTTAGTTGTGATTTTAAATAAATTACCTCCACGAAATTTATACATTTGCCCGGGGCATTTAGAAACTTCCTTTTCGTTCTGGTTTACATATAAAAGAATGTTTCTTGATGAACCTGATAATGTTACGGGACTATATATCCCATTACTCCTGTTGGTGTTTGTATTACATGAGTTTTCTTTAAAAAAGAATAATATGTTTCCTTCAGCGTCTAAAATATTTATTCTGAGTTTTTTATATAATAATTTTGGGTAATAATTTAACAAATTTAGTTTTTTATCTTCATCGAATCTTCGTTTGATATCATCCAAAATATATCCAGTTGTTGAAGTCAATTGAGTGTTAGTTTTATTTATGATTATCCCTAGATTTTTTTCAAATAGTTTTGGACTAATCGCTCTATTAAGAGGATTTTCGGTGTTAAAAGTAAATGTTGAAGTGTTCTTAAAATCACTTATGTTTTCAAGTATATCTAATGTATTGTCAATGTAATTCTGATCTAAGTAGATAGAAAAAGGAAATATTATTGATTTTTCTATATCTACAGTATAAGAGAAATAACTTTCATCAGGGTTACAATAGTAATCGGGAGCATAAAAAAGTTTGCTCTTATTTTTGCATTTTCCAGAACTTATAAAACTGTTTAAAGTTAGTATGTCTTTATCAGATATATTAGATGTTTTTATTACTTCAGCATTTTTTAGTGGAAGAAAAATTTTCCGAAAGAATTGATATTTATTATCTAAATTATTTTGTTTAGTACCAATTTCAGCAAACAATTCAGTAGTAGAAATTCTTGAAAAATTGTTTGCAACTGCTTTAATATATTTTTTGAAATCATCTACTCTTACATCTACTCTCGCGGTCACATTATAAATAGAACCGTTTTTTTCTATATTTAATATCTCAAAATATTTTATAGATCCCTGTGAGTAATCACTTATTTCTTCTTTAATAATATTTGATTGCTCTAAAATCCCATTATTAATTTTTGTTTTTTCTTTAATAATGGTTTCTGCGTCAATAAAAGAACCAACTATTTGAGTTAGACCATTTGAAGCAGCATTTCTTGCTGCTGATTCAATTGAAGTGCCAAATCCATTTGCAGTAACAGTTTTGATTAATTTATCTTCAATAGGAACATTGCTTATTAAGTAATTTGATTTATTCTCTAAATTATTCTTTTGAAAAGAATAAGCTTGTTTAGGAAATGTAGTAAAAAAAAGAAGAAACAAATAACTAAAAGAAATTAAGTGCATCTTATTTTTCATTTTTATAATCCCTCTAAATAATCAATCATTATATTAGCTAATTCGAAATCTGGATCTAATTTCAATGATAATTGAAAATTCATTAAGGCCTCTTTGTATTGCTTGAGTGATTCGTGAGATAATCCTCTAAAAAAATATAAATATGAAATATTAGGATCTAATTCAATTGCTCTAGTGTAATCAATTATTGCTTCATGATATTTATTTAAAAATATTTTTGTATTGCCTCTGAGATCATAAGCTTCTAAAATGCGATTTTGATTAATAGGTAATATAGAGCTTAACTCTATTGCTTTATCGAAATACTCTAAGGCAATTAAATAAGATTCACAATCCTTAAATACTTTTCCAATTTCAATAAGTTCATTAAACTGTAGGAATTTATTCATTTGAAAAAAATCTTGTATTTATTTTAATCCCCTTTTTGAAAAATTTATTTGGGATTAAAAATTTTAAATTTATTCATTATTGAAGATTTATATTTAATTTCTTAGAAAATATTATTCTGGTCTTGTATTTAATAATATTATTGGTTGTAGGTTGTGTTATGAGGACAATTATTAATCCTCCTAAAGAGATTTGCTCAGTTAAATAGCTTAAAAAATAACAAACAAAAAGAAATATTTTTATTACTATGAACTCCATTTACACTGATGTGAATATTTTTTGTAAATCTTTCCAAATCCATTTTTAACGATCAGTTCTTGAATATTTTCTTCATCTTTAATCAACTCAGCTACTGTTCTTCCATATCTGTCAAAGGTAATTCTCCTAATTGAAACTTCTCTATTAGCTACAAGACTATTCAAGAAATCTCTAGCTTTTATTGCTGGAATTATATTTGCTCTCTTACCTTTTAACTCTGGAGTATCTATACAAGCAAGTCTTATCTTTTCTCCGTTGATTGTTCGACAAGTATCACCGTCATAACAATTTTCTATAAACACAACCGGCAATGATGCAAACGCTGATTCAGCAAAAGTAATTGAAGCTAATAAAGATAAAAGTACATGATTCATCAGTTAATCTAAAAACCCAAACCTTTTACTTAGACAATAATCCCAAATTAATTTAATTTTCTACTTTAGTTAAATTAAAAAATAATTATGAAATTCCTTGGGAAAAGTTTTTTAAGGAGGGGGTGTCCAAAGAATCAGTTTAGAGTGACCAGATTTGACCCAGTAAGACACAGATCTCTGTACCAATAATAATAAAAAAGACACACGAAAAACACACGGAAATATTCTATTTATTTAATCATTTTTTTTACTTCCATAATTGCCTCATAATCTCTCATGCATTGTGATACTGCCCAAAATCTTTTATTAAAATTATCTTCTTCCTTTTTTAATTTCAAGAAATTATCTGCAATCTTTCTGCAATCTGTTAATTTATTCAGATATTTCTCATCCTTTCCAAATTTTGATTCTCTTAAGCGAATAATATTTTCCCAGAATTTCTCTGTATTCTCAGCATTAAGTTGCAGGACTCCAATTTGAGAGATGGACAATATCAAGATTATGAAAACTATTTTATTGATTGGTTTGATTTCTAAGAATTATTTTATTCGATTTTAACTCCAACGCCTTGAAGTAGGAGTTTAAAGATATGATTAAAAAATTTTTTTATATTTCAAAATAATATTATTTACTCTGATCATTGTATCTTTGCCAAGAAATTCCTTCGCTTCAGGATCGCTATCTAAAATCTTTTTGTACAAATTCAATGCCTCTATAAGACGATTTTCTTCGAAATATTTATCCGCTTGATTTAAATCATTTTTTATTTTGACGAAAGAAAGTGATTTTGCACTAAATCTTGCTTTGGCATCATTTCTTAACCAACGGTAATTTTGATTTTGAGGATTTAATTCAAATGCTTTATTTGCATCAAAATATGTCTTTATATTTTCGTTTAAATTGAAATGTGCTTGCCCTCTGAGGTAATAATATTCTGCTTTATTAGGTTCTAATTCTATTGCCTTGTTTAAATCTTCAATTGTATGATCATATGTTCTGATGGAATAATATGTCTTCCCTCTCCAGAAATAATATTCTGCTTTATAGTTGAATTCTCGTCCTCCTAAGAGATAAGATTCTGCCTCAGTAGAATCTAACTCTATTGCCTTGTTTAAATCTTCAATTGCTTGCCTATATTTTTCTTGGAAATAATATGTTCGTCCTCGCCAGAAATAAACATCCGCTCTATTAGGGTTTAACCTAATTGCATTATTTAAATCTTCAATTGCTTGCCTATATTTATTTTGGCAAAAATATGTCCGTCCTCTCCAGTTATAATAATCTGCATCAGTGGAATCTAACTCTATTGCCTTGTTTAAATCTATAATTGCTGGAATAAATTTTTTCTGGGCATGAAATATCAGTCCTCTCCAGTGATAATAATCTGCATCAGTAGGTTCTAGTTCTATTGCCTTGTTTAAATCTTCAATTGCTTGCAAATCTTTTTCTTGGGAATAATATATTCGTCCTCTCCAGAAATAATATTCCGCTCTATTAGGGTCTAACCTAATTGCCTTGTTTAAATCTACAATTGCTTGGTCAAATTTTACTAGGAAATAATATATCTTCGCTCTCCAGTGATAATAATCCGCTCTATTAGGGTTTAACCTAATTGCATTGTTGAAATTTTCAATTGCTGGAATATTTTTTGTTTGGGCATAATAAATCAGTCCTTTAAGGAAATAAAAACCTGCATCAGTAGAATCTAACTCTATTGCCTTGTTTAAATCTTCAATTGCTTGGTCAAATTTTCCCAGGGAATGATATGTCTTCCCTCTCCACAAGTAGAATTCTGAATTCTTAGGGTTCAAATTTATCGCATCAGAAAACTTTATGTTGGATTTTTCGTATTCATCTTGTTTATAAAGTTCTACACCTTTGTTAAATAAATCTTTATCAGATAAAACTTCTTTTTTAGTCACCAGATTAAAATTTTAAGTAAGTATAGATTAAATTTAAAAAATAAAAAAAGACACACGGAATCTTAAAAAAGACACACGAAAAACACACCCTATTTTAAAAAACTGAATTATTTTGAATTTTTGTGATTATTTTATTCTTTTTTCTACGTTTTCATACCAGTCTTTCTGGAATACTTTGATTAAATTTAAGATATCCTGATTCTTAGTTAGAACGGAGGGGGTGGAATTCGAACCCACGGTGCCCTCAAAGCCACACTAGTTTTCAAGACTAGAACCTTAAACCGCTCGCCCCCCTTTCAGAGATAACTTTTAATTAAAACAGATGCAATTACACGTAAGATTGGAACTTTTAATTTAAAAAAATCCCTTAATTTTCTTCAATTTTTTCTTAAATAAATCTATTACTGTATCTGTAAAGCATCTCGCCCAAAATCTATTTAATCCTAAAATTCCAGAATATTTAGTATGGGCATAAGGACTTGGTCCTATTATTAATTTTGGATTAATAAAAATTGATCCATGTTTTTTTTTGATTGAGTTGTGAAAAGATATATGCTCACAAATTTTGTCACCATTTCTGAGTAAGCCTTTGTATTTTGCATTATCAGGTATACTCGATTTTCTATAAATAGCTAAACCTCCGAAAGCCGATTCCACAGGGATAATTTTTTTTGAGGAATCTATTTTCACCATCCTTGAATATACATTTTTTGATTCCGATTCAAACCTACTTAATCCTATATTTAAGTCTTCTTTTGTTGCTTGCCAGCAATCATTAGGAGACCAAATATTATGACGTAGTGCCCAAATGTCATAGTATGCACCTTTTACATTCGCTGTATAAGCGGACCAACCCTTTTCTGAAATACATTCTTTTACTACTCGACTATTTACATTTCTGCAAACACCATCTGTATCAACAACAATTAAATATTCTACCCAATCATTTTTTTCATTTTTTAATTCCTCCAAACATCTGTTTCTACAGAAGGCTATTCTTTGTGTATGAATTGGTAATTTCGTTCTTAATCGGCCAAAAGTTTCATAACGAAAGTTTTTTTTCTGCCTTGAAAGTTTTTTTAGGCTATCTAATGTATTGTCATTACTATCAGATTCAACAAAAAAATATTCAATTTTATTAGCAAAATATAGACCTTTATCTAAACATTTTATTGTTTGAAAAATTTCTCTTTGACAATTTCTTATCGTACCAACTATTAGAAAATTCAAAATCTTTAAGTTCACGAGGAATTAAACTTTTTCTACACTAGCTCAACTAATTAAGTTTTTTGGGGAATTTTTCTCATTGCAAAGAATAATATTTTTGTTTTGATTGTCAGAGGGGATAATGAAAAGCTTTAAAAAAAGATTTTTATAAGATTCTCAAAATTTAAATTTTATAAGCCTTAATAATGCTTCTTATTTTTTACATAAGGTACACCAATGGCAATCGGAAAGACCCTCCCATTTACCCTCTAAGAAATTTCGTTCAACATGTGAATTTTCAATTATCGTAAAACTTTTTAAAAGAGACTTAAGGTTACTTTCATCATAGAAAAAAATTTGACCAACTCCTTCATATGGGCCTTCACTTATTAAATATTTTCCTGAGTGAATTTTAGTTTTAAATTTTGCTTTATCACTATAAATTTCAGAATAAAAAAATCCATTTTTTTTTAAAACTCGATTTACTTCAAGAATCGTTTTTTTTGCAATTTCTCTTGGTGCAAGACTAAGAGCTGCTCTTTCTATGATTAAATCAAAATAAGAATCTTGATATGGAATTGAAGAAAATGACCCTACATTTAATTCTCCTTTTATTTTGTTTTCATTGAATAAATCCTTTGCCATATCAATTGCGTATTTACTAGCATCAATTCCAAATACTGAATATCCCTCTTTCGCGGCACTTATTAAATTATTCCCTACTCCGCAGCCAATCTCTAAAACTTTAGGCTTCTCTACTCCTTTAAGCAAGGGTAAAAGTTTAAATAATATCGTGACAATATTATCAAAGGGATATTTATTACATTGCTCTTTTCTTGAATATATTTTATCCCAAATATCGTCAAATTCTTTACTACTCATTTTTATTAACTTACCTTGTAAAATTATACATTTTTAGAGTATTTAGATAAAATTTTGATAATAGTTTAGTTTTTAAATTTTAATTATATTTTTTTAAATATTGACTCCAATTATAAATATATTTTTTCGAGACGAATGCAAATCTATCACAAAATTCTCGTCTTACATCTTGTAAATTTTTATCATTCCACCAATCAGAAATATTTAAATATTGATTATTAATACTTTTTGCTGCACTTTTAAAGTCGTAAAATAAAATACCTACTTTATTTAGAGAGTCAAAATAATCAATAGCTTCATCCCTAAGGTTGAAAAGTTCTTTATCCATAAAAAAAACTGTAGGAAAATTATTTGAAAGTGTCTCTAAGAATAAAGTTGAATTTGCTGTACTGATAAATAATCTAGATTTTTTTAATCTCTTTGTGAATGGGATTTTGCAATCCTCAATTTGAAAATTACTATTGCCTTCTTCCAATCTTTTTGAAAATTGCCAATAATCCTCATCTTTTTGAATTCTAATTTTTATTAATGATCTAACTTCTCTATCCAAATTATTAATAAAAGATTCGATTCCTTCCAGATATCTTATATTTTGTCCAGCTATTGGAGAAGAATAATAGCTATAAAAATATCTGGGATAAGAAGCTGTTGCCAAAAGAATATCACCATTCAAGTTTGGCTTTTTTATTTGTTCGCATAGTTTAAATGACTCCATTGGTTTTATGTTCTTGACATTGGATTTGCTCCACCCCCAACTTATAAAAGTGTCTGAAATTTTTATTAGATGGTCCTCTTCTTGAATAACCTTAGACGACCCAAAAAATCCGCCATGCTGGGCTATTAATAACTTTGATGAATTTTTTGTACATTTTTCTCCTGCAAATATTTTAAACAGTTCATCATGGAGATAAGCATTAGCTGTGTAGATTATTTTAGGATTCTTTGGATATGTTTTTAAGACATAAGTCTTATTTATCATATAGTCCTCTAGATGAATTCTTGGAATCCAATCTCCAATTGAGTTTGCTAAAAATTTCTCAAAATTTGATTTAGCATTAAAACAACCCATTATTTCATTTCTTATTTTAAAGTTAATCTTTTTGCTGAATTTAGTTTTACCTTGGTAAATTCTTGCGGGAATTTGACCTAACTTATAATTGAGATGAAAATAATCACTATTTTTTATATGAGAGGTAATAAATATATACTTAAAATCTTTTGAAAGCAGAAAAGATGCTTTATTTATAATTGATTTAGCTTTTAAGATTAAAATTTTATTTTGACCACTTTTAATATTTTTCTTTTTTAGACTTCCTACAATTTTATATTTTCCATTTAAAAATTTCCAAATTTCACTTATCAAAATTTGATTCCAGTTATCTTCTCTTATATCTTTATAGAATGTTTCGAAGTCATTATGAAGCCATTCATTTTTGTCGTATTTAAGTAGATTTGTCCTTAAATTAAATTTTTCAATTGCTAATTCTACTTGTTGATATCTATCAAAAACTACATCACAAAAATGCCTAAGCCATGGTCCAATTATTATTCTCCAATATTCAACCCCATTTTTTTCTCCATGAATTTCACTAAGATAATCTGACAATGTTTTTAAATACCTCTCATACAAATCGTTAAGATACGAGAAATCTTTCTGGAATTTATTTTTATCATCCCAATGATATTTTATAGTTTGAACTTCTATCCCACGAAAAAATTTTTCAGAATTGTCGTTTTCGCACCATTTGCCTAAAAAATAAATATTATTATTTTTCTCAAATGTATTCTCTATACTAGTACATATTAGTAGTGACTCCATTCAAATTTCTATATTAAATTTAAGAGTGTTTTGAAAAATTGAAATTTATAGCTATTAAATTAATTATTTAAATTTATCCTAACTCACGGGAGAGGTTATATGATTATTTAATTCTATAAATGTATTTAAATTAGAAAATAAATTTTCGAAAAAAATTGAAGAAATTGTTGACTTCAAAGTTGTAATTAACTGATTTTACAATTACTTTCATACTCTATTGAGAAACTACCTCATGCCGAGTGAGATTTTTATTTTGATTAAAGGTTAGATTAAGAAAGTAATTTATCCAAAATTAACATTTTCCTGAAATTGACCAAATAAGTCGTTACCAACTATTGCAGCGATTATCAAAACAAAGGCAACTATAGCGAAAAGAGCACTTACATCTTTTATGTCATATGGGGCTTTAAATAAAGGTTTTTGGTTCGCCATGGTTATCAAATCAATAAATGCTATTAAATCATATTAGTTTAATGCATGAAAATAGTATCTAATTAATTTTCCTTGACCGTATTTGTGCATAGACTATGAAAAATTAAGAAAAAGATTTTGGAGATTGTCATCTTTTTTAAAATCCTAAATGTCTCATTAAATAATCTTTAGAAAATTTAGAAGTTCAATTTAAATCATTAATGGCGCATCTAAATGATTATTTTAATTTGTTATTTATATCAAACTTTATTAGTTATCATTGATTGAGCTATGAAGCTTAATTTTATTGATTTTAAGATTGGACAATAAAAAAGCCACAAAAAGTGGCTTTTTTATTTATCAGATAGATGAACTAGCTTGTATAAACTTTACCTCTGTAAGTTAGTTCGTTATGCTGCTTCTTCGCAGCTTCCTTGTTCTGGACGTACTTTTGTCCTCTGTAAATTAGAGTCATTTTTTAAGCTCCGGTTTCGCTTAAGTCCCCGTTCCATGGCTTAAGTCGATTTGCGGCT
>MDTE01000675.1_pt1 | contig 14069 bp, 10 predicted proteins | sample 811231 | NCBI WGS metagenome assembly MDTE01 (sample SAMN05326651, study PRJNA326480) | marine metagenome | isolation source: seawater | place: Indian Ocean: Red Sea | collected 2010 | reverse complement strand
AGTACAAGTAGTATCCAGGTTGTATCCAGGTTGTATCGAAGAAGAGTGAGATACGCGACACGGATCGAAGTAGTATCGTTGTTTGTTGCTGATTATTAAACTTACAAGCGTCGTTAGCTTTTCTTTATTTTTCCTCGCGACTCCGTCGAATCGATACAGTATCCTTTTGTTATTCCTTTCGCTCGCTCTGTTGCTGACCTCCCGGTTCGCGTAAATCGTCGTCGTCGCTCGACGAGACGCGCTTCATTTTCATTCTCCCATCCTCCTCCTCGGCGCTCCCTTGGCCGCTCCCTTGGCCGCTCCCTTGGCCGCTCCCCTGGCCGCTCCCTTGGCCGCTCCCTTGGCCGCTCCCTTGGCCGCTCCCTTGGCCGCTCCCCTGGCCGCTACCACTATCGCACTTCGTGTCCCGATGTTTCCGCTTGCGTCGCTTACTATCGCCGCTGTTCCGAGTCGTCATCTCCGCGTCTCCCGACGCGCGTGTCGATTCCAAAGTATCCTGCGCGCGTTTCAACTGCAATCGATACTTTTGCAAATGCGACGCGACGTTCTCTCGCGTCAAACCATCAACATTCATAATCTTCATGATTGCTTTCGGCACGGCCGTCTTCACGCCGAGCTTCTCCACCGCCCGAATGAACGCCGCGTGCAACTCGGGCGTCCACACCAGGCGCTCTCGTCGACTGAGTTCACCGATGCTTCCGCTCGGTTTCACACCCTCGGGCGCGCGCGCCGCCATCATCGGATAATGCATCCCCGCCATCGCGATCGGAGGCGCGAGCGGCACCGCCCTCGCGACGTCGACGAGCCCTCTCGTCCCGCCCGCGGGGATGGCGCTAAACGCCGATCCAGCCCCTCGCGCCAGCGCCGTCGCCGCCGCCATCCGTTGTAAATAACTCCACTGCTGCGCGAAAATCGCGTTCGCGTACGCGTCGTACGTCGCCCGCGCGTTCGACGTCCGCGGCTCCGCGCGCGCGTACGCGCCGTCGCGGTATCCCGCCGGGTATCCTCCCCGCGTCCCCGCACCCCCCCCACCCACCCCACCGCCTTCATCTCCACCACCACCGATCACGGACACCATCCGTCCCACCGTCGTCGTCGTCTCCCTCTCGCCGTTTGAATCGTCCTCCGCGCCGCCGCCGCCGCGCCTCGTCGCCGCGATCGCCCCTCGCGCCCGTCGCGTCCCCATCCCGCGCGCGTCCACCCCCGTCCACACCGACGCACCGCGCGCCTTCTTCTTTTTTCTCTTCTCTTCCCTCGATCGTCCGTCCCCTCCTCGATCGTTCGCGTCCCTCGCGCGCGCGGATCGAATCGAATCGATGGCCCGCCGCCACCGCGCAACGAACTCGCGATCGAACGCGCGCGCCGCGCGCGCCTCCTTCCTCCGTCCCGACTCCCCGTAACGAGTCGAGCGCGACGACCGAACACACGAACGAATAAATGCGCGACGACGGCGCGCGCGCGCGAACGTCGATCGAGACCGATCGCGTCGCCGTCTCGCGCACGGCACGTCCACGAATGCGCGCGCGGGACACCACGGCACACGAATCACGCGTCATCATCATCATCAATCATCAACCGTCGAGCATCCATCGAGCGTCCGTCGTCACGTCGCGACGCGAACAAACAAAAAACAAAAAAAAAACCGACGACGCGTCGCGACCGACCGCACGACCGATATCCCTCGTCGTCGTCGTCGTCACACCCCACCCGCGTCTTCCCACGCGCAGCCCCCAGACCGACCCGCGCGTCCGACCGACCGCGCGTCCGACCGACCGCTCGAAAAATCACGTTTTTCTTTTTTTTTTTCTTCTTTTTTGTCTCCACCCACGCGTACACATCTCCACCATCTCGCGAGTCGTGTACGTGTAGTGCACGAATGCGCGCGTCAAAAAATCAAATCTCCGACACGGCATCGAGATCGATGACGTCGGCGTGACGTCACGCGCGCGCGGAGGAGACGAGACGAATGCATGCATGAATGAAATGAAATGAATGAATGAATGAATGAATGAAGAAGAAGGACGGCAGAGGGCGACGAAGGGGGAGAGAGAGAGAGAGAGACAGAGACCGACGTGATGTCGTTCGGGAGGACGGAACGCGGAGGAGGCGGAGGAGAGGCGAAGGCGGAGAAGCGCGCGAAGATTGCGATGACGATGACGACCGCGACGACGATGGATGATGGGACGTTCGAGTCGTCAAAGTCTCGGCGTGGAGGCGAACGACGGCGACGGAGGGGAGGGGTGATGACGATGGTGATGGTCGTGATCGTCGCGTGGTGCGTCGGGGTGATGGTGGAGGGAACGAGGGCGAACGTGGACGGCGCGGTGGGAGACGCGACGTGCGACGTGGAGGAGGTGGAACGCGCCAACGAGGCGCAGTTGCACTCTATTTTGAGTGAATTGACCAACACGACGTATTTTCGATTGTTTCAAGTGGATTTGAAACGGACGTGTAAGTTTTGGGGGAGGGATGAGGGGAGGGAGGACGCGGACGCGGTGAGAGACGCCGAGCCGTCGTGTTCGGCGCCGAAATCGCCGTTCGGGGAAGCCGCCGCCGACGGGAGTTCGGCGATCAGTGAACCGCCGAAGACGATGTGTTCGTTAGATTTAGAGCACAAGGATGGGGTGGGGGCGATGTTCAGGAGTCCTTTGACGGATAGCGTCGATCGAACGATTAGCACGCCCGAGGCGCGCGCGCTGACGTCCATCGACGAGCCGGATACGGATTGTTCAGACGAGGAGTTGCCGACGTTTTGGATGGACATGTGTCACAAGTTTGCACCCGAGGAACAGACCGAGTACGTCAATTTGCAGCTCAATCCCGAGCGATGGACCGGGTACAACGGATCGCACGTGTGGCGCGCGATTTACGAAGAGAATTGTTTGAAATCGGCGCTGAGCGTCGACGACATGTGTTACGAGGAACGCGTGCTGTATCGACTGTTGTCCGGCATGCACTCGAGCATTAACATTCACATCGCGCTCAACTCCAAGCCTCCAAGGCGCGCGGCGGGCGAGGCCGAGTGGGGAAGCGATCCGAAAAAGTTTGTCGAAAACTTTGCCAAGCATCCCGACAGGTTGAAGAATTTACACTTTTCATTCGTCGTGCTCTTGCGAGCGCTTCGAAAGGCAGCGCCGGCGCTCTCGCGCATAGACGTTCGCATCGGTCAAGACTCGGAAGAGGATTTGAGAACGCAGGCGTTGATGAGTCGTCTCTTGGAGAGTCACATTTTGTCGTCGTGCAGAGACGTCTTCGGCGCGTTTGACGAAAAATCCCTCTTCCGCGACGTCCAGTCCACGCTCAACGTAGAGTCGGGAACGATCGGTGAAGCGAGCGAACTTCTCGCCCCGGTGTCGCTCAAGAGTCAATTCAAGGATATTTTCTTAAACATCAGCGAGGTCATGGACTGCATTTCGTGTCAAAAGTGCAAGCTTCACGGTAAACTCCAACTCCTCGGTTTGGGAACTGCGCTCAAGGTTTTGCTCCTGCCGGAAGATCTTTTGGATTCCTCTCTCAACAAGCAGGAGGTGGTGGCGTTGATCAACACGATCGCGAAATTTAGTCACGCGATACGAAAGGTTCCCGATCTCATGAATTCGGCGCGGCAAGAAGCGTTGCAGAGCTCCGCGGCGTCGGGGAGCGATTTCACCGTGAACGAGGATGGCACCGCCAGTAATCCACTCGATGCGGCGATTTCTGCGCTGGCGACGCACGTCAAATCGGGAGTTCTCGCGACCGAGTTGGAGGACGCAATCATGGGAGCGCTTCTCGAAGACGATCCCAAAATTTCCGTGCTCGCAAAGTATTACGCCGAGAGCATGCCGCTGAGATTTGTCGAACACTCGCTTCGAGCGCTCGGGAAACCGCCACTCGCCACGGGCGCCGGTGACGACGAACCGGTCGATTTAGTCGTCGTTGGTGGTGGTCTCGCCGGACTCACGGCGTCGCTGACGGTGTTAGATCGAGGCGGAAGAGTGACGCTAGTTGAGAAGGAGGCGTACGTCGGCGGCAACTCGCAGTGGGCTTCGTCCGGAATCAACGGCGTGATCAAATCTTCGTTTGAGGGTAACCCCGACAGCGTCGATGCATACGCGGATGACTGTGAAAAGTCGTCTTTCGGCAACGGAAACGGTCGTTCGGGACTCGATCCCGAAACTGTCGAGCACATTCCGACGCTGACGAGTAAAGCCGGCCAAACTATTGAATGGTTACGCCGACGCGTCGGCGCCGATTTGACCCTTCTGTCCCGACTCGGCGGTCACAGTCACGCTCGAACGTACCGACCGACGGAAGGTATGGCTGGGTCTTCTCTTGTGTTCGCGCTCAAGGGCAAGTGCGAAGAATATTTACAATCCGGTCGCTTCAAAATAGTCAAAAAGGCGAGAGTCACCGCCGCCGACACCGACGCCGACGGGCGAATCAACGGTGTGCGATGGACGCCTTCAGATGATGATCACGGTCGAGAGAACGTCATCAAGGGTCGTCACGTGTTGCTCGCCACCGGTGGGTACTCCAACGACAAGTTCGGGGACGACGCTCTGCTCAACAAGTTTGCGCCGCATCTCGCAAAGTTTGCCACTACGAACACGAAGGGCACGACGGGCGACGGGCACAAACTCGCGTTCGGTCTCGGTGCCGGTGCCGTCGACATGCAGCGCGTGCAAGTGCATCCGACTGGGTTCATCAATCCCGAGGATGAACGCGCGGGCACGAAGACGTTGGCGGCTGAACTGCTTCGCGGAGCTGGCGGTATTTTACTCGCTCGTTCCGGCGAGCGTTTCGCCAACGAACTCGGCACTCGCGATTACGTGAGCGCTCGCATGCAAGAAGTGGATCCGGAAAAACTTGATTTCGTTCTTCTTCTCAACGAAAAGGGCGCGAACGAAGCTAATAAGCACGTGCCGCTGTACATGAAGAAGAATTTGATGACAAAGTTTGATTCTCTCGCCGATTTGGCGACGTGGATGGCTTCGCGCGGCGACGCGACGGAAGCCGTCTTACGCGCCACACTGGAAGAGTACAACGCGAATGCCGTCGACGGACGAGACGTCTTCAACAAGACATTCTTCGCGAACGTTCCGTTTGATCTCTCCGGTCCGTTTTACGCGGGTCGAGTCACTCCCGTCGTCCACTACACCATGGGCGGCGTCAAAGTCGACTCCGAAGGCCGCGTGTTGCGAATGGATGGATCGCGCGTCGATGGATTATTCGCCGCCGGTGAAATCATCGGCGGCGTTCACGGCAAGAATCGTCTCGGCGGTAACGCGCTCACGGAGTGCGCGGTGTTCGGTCGACTCGTCGGCGCGAGCATCGTCGTCGAATCCGCCGCATCCGCCGCCGCTCCGACGCCGGCGTCCAAGTCGACGCCGAAAAGGGACACCGCTGTCACGCGAGACGAGCTCGCGAAACACGCGTCTGCTTTGGACTGTTGGGTCGCTCTGTACGGGAAAGTGTACGATTTCACCGACTTTTTAGAGGATCACCCCGCGGGAGCCGACGCGATTTTGAGATACGGAGGCGGCGACGGCACGAAAATCTTCGAAGCCGTGCACTCCAAGAACATGCTCGACGATTTCGAGCCAATAGGTACATTAGTCGATTAGAAACTATTCATTACGATAATCCTATTCCGAGGAGACCGCGTCGCATCGTGCGCGCACACACCTACCCCGCCGCCTCGCCGTTCGTCGTCGCCGATTCCCCGAGTTGTTTGATTCTATTTTCGAGAGATTCCACGATATCCGCCATGTCCGCCTCGTACTGATCCGCCTCTTCCTTGGCCGCGCGAAGACTGGACACCATTCGACGAGACGTGTCGAGCTCTTCGCGCGCTTCCGAAAGTTCGGCTTCCGCGTCTCTGCGCGCCTCGCGTTCGCGCTCCGCCTCTGATTTCCATTTTCTCACCGTCTCCAACGCCTCCTCCAGCGCGGCTTCCGTCTCCGCGTCCAACTCGCGATCGTCTTCCACCCACGTATCGTCTCGCCGCGTCCTCTCGCGTCCATCGTGACCACCAAGCGTCGACGCTCGTCGAGCCCGAAGCGCGCGAAACGCCTCGGCGAGAGACCTCGCCGCCGCCGTCGCCGCGTCTCTCTCCCCGAACGTTTCCCCCAGCGCCTCCCCCACGATCCGCTTCACCTCCGAATTCGACGCCTCCAACGCCATAATCCGCCTCCTCGCCTCCTCCGACTCCTCTCGCGCCTCCTCCGCCGCCGCCCTCTCGTCCCGCCTCGCCGCCTCCGCCGCCCGCCGCGCGCGCGCCGCCTCCTCCTCCGCCGCCCTCCCTCTCGCCGCGTCCACCTGCAGCGACCCTATCTCCCGATTCGCCATCTCCAGTCCCTCCTCCGCTTTCCTCAGCGCCTCTCGCGTCGATTCATACGCCTCTCGCTCGCGTCTCGCCTCCGTCTCCGTCGCGTCCACCCGTCGAGCCAAATCTCTCACCCTCGTCCCCAGCGTCTCTCTCTCCCTCTCCCATCGTCTCTCCCGGCTCTCCTCCACTCGCACCGCGCGCGATAATTCATCGTCACGCTCGCGAAGCGCCCCCTCCATCTCTTTCACCCGCTCGCGATGCGTCTCCATCGCGCGCGCGCGCGTCGCCTCGCGCGCGTCGCTCGCCGCCAATTCTCGCGTCAATCGCGCGATCGTCTCCGCGTCTCGCGTCCGTCGTCGAAGCGCGCGCACGTCGTCGTCCTCCTCCATCATCGCATCGTCCTCGTCGTCGTCGATCGGTTTCATGCGCGCGCGCGCGCGAGCGTCGTCGTCTGATGTCGACCGACCGACCGACAGCCCACGGAAAGTTTAAAAATGAATGCATGAATGACGCGAGAGCGCGACGGGGAGACGCGAACGCGAACGCGCGAGGGAAAGAGGGAACGGCACGCGCGTCGTTCGTGCGCGCGCGCGTTCGTGCGCGCGTTCGAGGATGCCGATGACGCGCGAATCGACGGGGAAACGCGATGATGATGATTTCGAGGATGACGACGTCGACGCGCGAACGATGGTGACGCCGGTGACGACGACGCGTGATTCCGCGCGGGTCGATTCGACGATGAATCGTCGCGGTGGGACGTCGCGCGCGATCGCGAGAGGGACGGCGACGGTGACGACGGGGCGCGGGAGAGACGAGGGAGGGGGAGGAGGCGCGCGCGCGGCGGCGACGGGGAGAAAGAGACGGCGGCGGGAAGAGAAGGAAAAGGACGGTGAGGAGAGGGAGGAGGAAAGACGGCGAAGCAGAGGAGGGCCTTTATTCGCGATGGGTGATCTGAAGACGACGCCGATGCAGACGCCGAGGGAGAGTTGTCCGCCGTCGACGGGGGCGTTTAATATCGCCAAGCGGCGGTCGATGAGCGCGAGCGCGGGGAGGGGACGCGCGAGGCGAAGGGATTCGTATAACGATGCGTTCGATTCGTCGGGGAAGAAATGGGGAGGTGTTGAGGGGACGCGGGATGTGGGGGTGGAGGGGGCGACGACGATGACGATGGGGGTGGAGGAGGAGACGCCGAGGAGCGCGTGGGGCGACATGTCGCCGGGCGAACACGGCGGGTCGCAATACGTCATGTCGCCGGCGAGAGAGGATTCGCAGTGCGACAGTGGGAGTGACGGGGATATCGGGGCGTCGGGAAGCCCGCGACGGGACGACGTGCTCAGGGATCGCGCGGTGAACGGAGGGGAGAAGGATCAACAGACGAAGAAGGTGTTTCCAATCTTTCGAACCGGGCGCAAGACGGTGTACTTGGTGCGACACGGAGAGAGCACCTGGAACGCGCAGCACTCTGGACCGGGCTCTTTCGAGGAGCCGAAGATGTACGACGCTCCGCTCACGGATTTGGGGAAAAAGCAAGCCAAGTCTCTGGGGGTGGAGTTTTCAAAAATTCCGAGAGACGCGCTGTGGATCACGTCGCCGCTGACGCGCGCGATGCAGACGTGCATCATCGGACGCCGAGCGGGATTCGAACGAAAGGCGGAGCAATGGAAGAAGCTGAGGGGTAAGCAACAGCGCACGCCGACCGCCGACGACGCCGACGACGCGTGTTTCGACGAGAATCTGGACAACATGAATACGCCGCTCGCCGAGGATTTCGACGTCGAGACGGAGTTTCAAAATTGGGCGAAAAAAGTAATCGTCAAACACGAATTGACGGAACAATTGAAAACCACAGGCGACGTCGGACGCGCGCGTCACCACCTCCAGGAAGATTTCCCAGAATTAGCCCTAGCATTAGCCAAAATTCCGCACGACAGATGGTGGTGGTGCGACGAACGCCGCGGTCCGAATTGCGCCGAGACGCGTCAGCTGTCGTCGTACGAGCCCAACAAGGCGTTTCAGGAGCGCGTCGAGCGCTTCAAATCCTGGCTCTTCACGCGACCGGAAAAAGTCTTCGTCGTCGTCGGCCACTCTCAATTTTTCAAGGTGCTGTCCAAGAGTCAGCGATGTCTCAAAAATTGCGAGGTGCACGAAATGTCCCTCTGACGGGCGCGGCGGCGTCTCGTCTCCTAGTTGAATTGAGATTCCAGTGCAGTCACCTCACTCGACGTCGAGCATGCGTTCGTCCGCGACGACGACGACATCCGCGCGTGTCTCTTCGTCTGCGTCGTCGTCGCGCGCGACCGGACGGAACCGACGCCGCGACGCGCCGCGCGCGAGAGCGAGCGTCTCGGCGCCCGATGACGATGACGATGACGACGCATCGGGACCGTTTTCGTCGCGACGTCGCGCCGTGTTCGGCGCGAGCGCGAGCGTGAGCGTTATGTTCGGCGCGTTCGACGCGCGCGCGTCGTCCGATGACGCGCAGAGACGGTTGGGAGAGGCGTACGCGCGACGAGACTTTTCGAGCGCCTTGGACGCGCTTCGCGAGCTCCGCGCGCTCGAACCGGGGCTCAAATGGATCGAAGCCACGGCGACGGTGTCGGTGGACGCGAAACGGTTTGATGAGGCTTTGAAATTTTATAGCGTCGCGATCGATGCGTGCGAGGGGGATCCGAGCGCGCTGGCGCGGGTGTACTCGGGACGCGCGTTGGCGTTTGAGGGCGAATATAAATTCGCCGAGGCGTTGAACGATTACAATCGAGTGTTGAGACTGTGCGAAGAGGGTGGATTCGCGCCGGATCCGTACGTGTTGAATTCGCGAGGGAACGCGTACGGTTCGCTCGGTGATTGGTCCAAGGCGAAGGATGATTACGCGCTCGCCGCGGAACTCTTTCAAAGCGCGAAAGGTTTCCGAAGCGGCGCGAGCACCACGCAGAGACTCGACGGCGCCATCTACGCCTTCTCAAACTTGGCCCTGGCCGAAGTCGAGCTCGGAAACGAAGAGAAAGCGTTATCTATGTTTAAATCTCTCGAACGTCGATCACCGAATTCCGCCGACGTCCGAGTCGCCGTCGCCGTGCTTCTCAACGACGATACGAATTTTGAAGACGCCGAAGACGCGTGGTTTCGGGCGTGTAACACAGAGAGCGGGTGCGCAAAGTACAAAGATCTCGATTACGTCCGACGCATTCGTCGCTGGCCGCCGTCCATGGTGAAAAAGCTTGAAAAATTCCTCTCCGCGCGTTGAGAGCGCTCCTCGCGAACGACGCGCGGAGGAGTCGCTTTATCGTTACAATCCTAGTCAGATTCATCCTAGTTCCGCATCTCCCTCACGGTTCCTTCGCCGTCTTCACGCTCAGCGCGTGAATCTTCCCCATCACGCTCGACAGCGCGTCGTGAATCAATCTGTGCTTGGCCAGTCGATTCATCCCCGCAAACTTGGCCGACGTCACGTGCACGTCGAACGCGCTCCCGCAGTCTCCCGAGACGTCCACCACCTCCACCGACGTCGGCGCGAGCGCCTCGACGAGCAAACGCTCGACCTCCTCCTTGCTCGACATTCCCTCGTCCGCGGGCTCGGAGTGGCGCGAATGATGCATCGTCATCGATTCGACGCCGCCCCTCATCCCGACGCGCGCGCGCGAAACCGTCGCGCGCGTCGCATGGAACGCGCGCGTCTCGCGCATCTCTCGAGCGGGAGCGCGCGCGACGCGCGTCCGCGAACGATGCCCCGCGTCGCGCGCGCGATGGCGCCGCCGACGCCGACGGTGCCGCAGCGTTTGTTGGTCGGGGACGACGCGCGCGCGCTGTTGGAACACATCGAGGAGACGGTTCGCGAGGGAGGGGATCCCGAGGGAGCGGAGGAGCGTCGACGGGCGTACGTGCGCGCGCGCGCGGAGCGGTCGGGGAAGGCGCCGTTGCACTTGGCGGCGTGGCGAGGCTCGCCGGACGTCGTGCGCGCGTTGCTCGACGACCCGTGTCGAGCGGACATTGATCAGATTTCGACCGGTCGACATAATTATGGGAAAACAGCGATTTTTTACGCGCTCACGCGCTCGAGGTGCGTCCGTGTCGCGCATCGGACGGGACACCGTTCGCGCGCGCGTCGCGAATGCGCTTTTCGGCGACTGACGCGCGCGAAAACGTCGCAGGGACGACGTCGTCACGTATCTCGTGGAGAGAGGGGCAAAGGTGAAAATTGTGAATAATAAAGGACAGTCCGTGCTCTCGCTCGCGCTGAGTCACTGCAAGGAAGAGACGATCGAGGTGATCAAGCGAGCGGAGGAACAAGAGAAAACGTGGTGGAATTTCCGCGATACTCACAGCGACGGATTAAAGTACGGAGATTTAGACGCGCGGTTTTATCCAGAAGCCGCGGCAGAGCCTGGACGTGGAGTCTCTACGCGCGAATCGCGTCGTAGGAATTTTTCTAGATTGAACAAGGGCGTGAGTTGGGAGAATCCTGACGGGATAGATTTATCCGCCGAACGAAAGCGAGCGGCGAAGAAGAAAAAGGAAAGAGAAGCCGCGCAGACTTGGGTGGAATTCGGACGAATTCTGAGCGTTCGGGCGGTCGGCGATAGCGATGAGATTCTCGATTTGATGGAGAAGATTTTACGTGCGGAAACAGCCATCGCTAAGAGTGGGGAAAAACCAAACGTGGCTTCGCGCGCCGCGGACGTTCTCTCGAGCGCGGCGGCGGACGACGCTGATTTTCGTTTGCTCCGCGCTTTGGTGGGTGTGAGACTGCAAGATTGTGGCATATCAGATCGTGTTCTCGTTAGAGTCATGAAGTTCCGACGGAGTGCGTGTAAGATTTTAGCCGCCGCCGTCGCGGGTGCGATGGAAAAGGGTGCTTGGAACGCCGCGACTCCTTCTCAGTTGTTTGAATTTTGCGGCGCCGCATCGACATACGGAACGATTCGTCAATCCATGCGAGTTGAAACGAATGATGCGGAACCGACTGATTCACAACTCATCACCGCCATAGTGTGCGCGTGTGAGGAGCTGAACTGTCGCGAATTGGGAGACATCATCGATCTTTTCAGGACGAATACAAACGCGCTCGCGGATTCCCACGTGTTGAAAGTTGTTGCGAGTTTTTCCAAACGCATGTGCGAAAACATTGACGGGGACGATCCGACATCGATTGCTCACACCGCGGTGACGTTAGCCGATTTCGGTTCGCGAGTCGAATCATGGAAGGTACCCTTGTGCGCCGGGCTGAGCGAGGCGACGTCCCTTCTGGATCCCGTCGTCGTTTCAAAAGTTGCGCGACGCTTTGCTGAATCGTGGGAGAACGATCTGACCGCGATCGCCGACGACGCCGTGGTCGAGTGCGTAGAGAAGGTTCTCATGGAAGATTTGTTGGAGAGAGGCGATTACCTCGAAGCGAAGGCGTACGCGTCGACGAGTGAGAAACTGCGCAAGATTTTCTCATCCAATGCTCCGAGCAACGTTGTCGACGTCAGAGAGACTTTGCAAAGCTTGGAAATATCGACAGATCTTCCGATACTGGTGCCAAAGAAGAACATTATTCTCATTCAAGATGTCAACGGTTTAGCGCGGGTGAAGGAAACGCTTTCTTCGCCGTACTGCGACGCTTTCGCGTTCGATTGCGAGTGGCGCGATCCGCGGCCGATGTCTTTGCTCCAAATTTCTCCAGTTCACACGCGCGACACTTTCGTCATCGACGTTCTTCGTCTCCCGAAAAAAGACGTCTCGGAATTTGTGAACGAGGTTTTCGGCGATGCAGCTCTGCGAAAGATTGCGTTTGCTCCGGAACAAGATTGGAAGCGGTTACGAGTGTTGAGTAAGAGGGTGCCAATTTCAAACTCGAGCGATCTTCCGCGAGCATACGTCGATGCCAACGTCATCGACTTGCAGGGCGAAACGATGAACTCCTTGGCGTCTGTCGTTGCGGACACGCTTGGTTACGCTCTCGATAAGCGATGTCAGCGAAGTAATTGGGATTTCCGTCCACTTTCAGAACAACAAAAGTGCTACGCCGGTTTGGATGCGGAAGTGTTGTTGGAAGTAGCAGCGCGGCTGGGAATGGTAGCGCTGCAATCTTCTTCTTCTCTCAGAGATGACGCGCACCTGTATTCTAGCGATGCGTTATTATTTCGAGACGGTACCCCGAGGTTTGGTGTCGATCTGAACGCCACAGATGTGGATTTGTTCACGGAAGACGCGCGCCGGTTCGGCGCCAATTTGTGGGAGAGTGATGAACTTCTTTACACCACCGCCGAACGCGTCGCAGAGGATCGAAAGAATGCGACCTTACGTGACCTAGAAGAGCGCGTCTACGTGAACGAAGACTCCACCGTCGATCGCGATTGTCCAGTGTGTTTGGGTGAGATTCGCGCTGGGGAGAAGTTGATGCGCGCGCCGAATTGCCAGCATCTCTACCACGCGTCGTGTCTACTCTCCGCCCTACAAAGCGCGACATCCACTCCGCTCAGGTGTCCGATGTGTAGAACAGAAATGTAAAATACTTGTGAATTGCTTACTGTACACTACAACAATGTCTACTCCTAAATCGTCGTTCGTCATCGAATTTCGCCGACGATGAACTCCATCAACCCGTCTGGATTATCCGTGTGTAGCCAGTGTCCGGCGCGCGGAAGCTCCATGAACTTCGTTGAGGTCGATTTCAACCTCTCTATGCACTCGGGAGACCAGCGAGTGGAATTTTCAGCCTTGACGACAAACATATCCGAACGCGGCGCCTCGAGCGAGTGCCACGAGTCGGTGTTTCGATAACTCCCATACAGGTCTCGCACGGTGTCGATGTTCCACACGAATTCCAATTCATCGCCCACGTTGCGAAGATTACTTCCAATCCAGTCGATCATCGCGCTCGAAAATTGCGGCGAGAGCTCGCGCGCGAGCCAACGCCTCGACGGAATCCTCGCCGGCAACCGCCGCACGGCGTCGACAACTTCCTGAACGCCGTGCGCGTCGTCTCCCGACACTTTTCCGGGCACCGAGTCCAGCGACCACACCTGCGTCGCCGCCACCGTCGCTAATTTCGAATACTCCAACGCCACCTTCCCCCCGAGCGAGTGTCCGATCACCACGGAGGGCGCGCCGAGCGCTCGCGCCAAGTCATCGACGTCTCTCGCCGCGTCTCGCACCGTCCCCGTCCCCGTCCCCGTCCCCGTCGCCCCGATCTCCGCGCTCCCTCCGTGTCCACGAAGATCCACGAGAACGATGCGCCACTCCTCCGCTCCCAGACGCTCTCGAAGCCCCTTCGCGAACGTGCGCCAGTTCCGTCCCGCGCCGAGAAGACCGTGGAGAAGGAACGCCGTGCGTCCGTTCCCTCGATCCTCCCCGTGCGCCTCGTGCGCTAACAACCCGTTCGACGCGGTCGTCGACGCCGAACGAAACGAGTTGAGTCGTCCTCGCAGACGACCGAGCGACGCCATGGGATCCGGTGGCGCGGCGGTGAGTGCGGTCGTTGTTACATGGTGTTCGGGAGAGTCGAGTCTACCGCACCCGGGAGCGTCGCGTCGTCATCGTCTCGTTCTCGTTTGTTTCGGGCTCGAGTCGCGAATCTGCATGATGGCCTCGGCCAGGGCGTCGACCTCGGTTTGAACGTCTTTGTCCGCTCGTTTTCGCGCGTCGGCTTGCATCATGACGCGCCACTTATCCTTCAAATCGACGCTCGTTCGTTGCTCGGCGAAGTGCTTGCGGAAACCGGGATCGCGAAGGATCATCGCCCACGAACCGAGACCAAACGTTTCGACGCCCTTACGAAGGT
>MDTE01076795.1_pt1 | contig 14074 bp, 14 predicted proteins | sample 811231 | NCBI WGS metagenome assembly MDTE01 (sample SAMN05326651, study PRJNA326480) | marine metagenome | isolation source: seawater | place: Indian Ocean: Red Sea | collected 2010 | reverse complement strand
TTGATACTTGTTGGTGATCTTGGATCATTTGAATTAAATCGCCTTAAAATTGCACTAGCTGCAAAAAAAAAGGGATATATAGTTCATATTATTTATGGTGAAAAAGGAAAGGGTTGTTTTTCTTCTTTAAGAAAACATAAATTAAATTTTAAAAAAGTAAAAATGAGAAGAGGGTTTTCAAATCCTTTGAATGAAATTATTACTTTGCTAAATTTATTTAAAATATTTAAAAAGCTAAGACCTGATATAATTCATCTGGTTGCAATAAAACCTTACTTGTACGGAGGTATCATTGCTAGAATTATAGGAATAAAAGCTGTAGTTTCTGCAGTTGCCGGCCTTGGAAGTATTTTTATAAGACAAGACTTTAAGGGAAAATTCTATCAATGCTTACTATATCCTTTGTTTAAAATTGCTTTCAATCATTGTAATCAAAGAATCATTGTTCAAAACAATGAGGATAAAAAATGGCTTATAAAATGGGGGGTTCTAAAATCATCTAAAGTGTGCCTGATTAAAGGATCAGGAGTAGACTTAAAAAAATTTAAATATACAAAAGAAAATATATATCAACAACCTATAGTTACTTTTCCTGCAAGGTTAATATATCATAAAGGAATTATAGAATTTATCTCTGCAGCTAGAATATTAAATGAAAAAAATGTCAAAGCTGATTTTTGGGTAGTTGGTGATGTTGATAATGAAAATCCATCGAGTTTAAAAAAAAAAGATTTAGAAAGTTTTCAAGAATATAAATTCATAAATTTTAAAGGATACCAAAGAAACATCAAGTCAATTTATACTAAGTCAAATATTATATGTTTACCCTCATATAGAGAAGGCATGCCATTATCTTTATTAGAGGCTGCAGCAACAGGTCGTGCAATCGTTACAACAAATGTACCGGGTTGCAGGGATGCGATTGTGCCAGACAAAACTGGTTTAATTGTGCCACTAAAAAGTATTAAGCAATTGGCACGAGCAATGAATTTTCTTATAAAAAATTGTAATATACGTCTTCAAATGGGTAAAGATGGCAGAAAGTTAGCTGAAAAACAATTTGATGCAAAAATTATCATCGACGAGCATCTCAAAATTTACAATCAGTTATTGATATAAGAAATTTATTGTTAAACTTAAATAAACTTTTAAAATCAAATTAAAAATTTATGATGAGAATTTCAGATATTTTTCTTTCATTAATTGGTTTAATTTTTTTGTTTCCATTACTAATTATTTTATTAATAATCGTTTGGATAGATATTAGATCACCCTTTTTTTTACAACAGAGAATTGGACTAAATAAAAAAACATTTACTTTGATAAAATTTAGAACAATGTTTAGAAATACTAAATCAGTAGGGACACATTTAGCCAAAAAATCTTCTGTTACTAAAACAGGTTTTTATTTAAGAAAAACAAAACTTGATGAATTACCTCAGCTGTTCAATGTTTTGATAGGTGATATGAGTTTAGTAGGCCCAAGACCATGTCTTTCAAATCAAAAAAAACTTATTTTTGAAAGAGATAAACTTGGAGTATTTAAATTCCGTCCAGGTATTACGGGCCTGGCACAAATTAAAGGTATTAATATGTCTACACCAAAAAAATTAGCGCAAACAGATTTTAAGATGATTAAAAAAATTAATTTAAAAATGTATTTTTATTATATATTTATGACACTAAGGTCATTTTAAAAATGAAATTTAATTTCTCTAAAAAAATTATTAACTTTCCAAGACCAATAAAAAGATTTTTGGTTTTGATTATTGATATTAATTTATGTATTTTGACAATCTGGCTTGCATTTTATTTAAGAACAGGAAATTTCATTTATCTCTCAAATGATCATTTTTTGTTAATTTTGCTATCAGTTTTAATATTAATACCTCTCTTTTATTTTTTTGGACTTTATAGCGTTATTTTTCGATACTCTGGTTGGACCACTTTAGTTCCAGTTACAAAGTCTATTATTATATATGGGTTGATTTTTTTCTGTTTAGTTACTGTATATGGAATTAAAGGAGTTCCAAGGACAGTAGGAATTATTCAACCAATTTTGTTATTTATTTTTATATGTTCCTCTAGGGGTCTCATTCATTTCTGGCTTGTTGAAAAAAATTTTAAAAACTCAAAACTAAAAAATAGATCTAGGGCTTTAATTTATGGTGCTGGTGAAGCAGGACAACAGTTATTGTCAACATTTTCAAATAATCGTGAGATCAAAATTATAGGTTTTTTAGATGATGACATTAATCTGCAAGAAAATTATATTAATAACCAAAAAATATTTTCACCTGATAATTTAGATGATTTAGTTTCTGCAAAAGGAATTACGCATATATTATTAGCTATACCCTCAGTTAGCAGATACAAGCGAAATAAAATTTTAAAAAAAATTAGTAAAAATAATTTAATAATAAGAAGTGTTCCGAGTTTAATTGATTTAGCAAATGGTCATGTGACTTTCTCAGATTTGAGAGATTACGAAATAAGTGACCTTCTTGAAAGAGAAATTGTGAGTCCAAATCATGAAATGTTAATAAAAAATGTAAACTTAAAAAATGTATTAGTTACTGGTGCTGGAGGATCTATTGGAGGGGAGTTGTGTCGTCAAATTATTAATTTAAATCCAGCTAAATTAATATTACTTGAGCATAATGAATTCTCACTTTACAAAATACACTCAGAATTAAAAAATATATCTGGTTCAAATAAAATTAATAAAAATTTTAAAATAATTCCTATTTTAGGATCAATCCAAGATAGGAGTTTTGTTGAAAATATTTTTGATTTGTACAAGCTTGATACAGTATATCATGCGGCTGCTTATAAACATGTATCATTGGTAGAAGAGAATATAATCCAAAGCGTTAAAAATAATGTCTTCGGATCTTTAAACGTAATAAATTCATCAATAGATAAAAATATAACAAATCTAGTATTAGTTTCTACTGATAAAGCTGTCAGACCTAAAAGTGTGATGGGTGCAACTAAGAGACTTGCAGAAATTTGTCTTCAGAGTTTGTATGATTATCACTTTGTACGTTCAAATAAAACTAAAAAAACGAATATGTGCATGGTTAGATTTGGAAATGCTCTTGACTCTTCAGGATCAGTAATTCCTCTATTTAAACAGCAAATAAAACAAGGTGGTCCAATTACTTTAACCAACAAGAATGTAACCCGTTATTTTATGACTATACCTGAAGCAGCTCAACTTGTTTTACAAGCTGGTTCAATGGCAGAGGGTGGTGATGTATTCGTTTTAGACATGGATAAACCAGTAAAAATTTATGAATTAGCTGAACGTATGATTAAATTATCTGGCTTATCTATTAAAGATGAAAATAACTCAAATGGAGACATTGAAATAAAAGAAATTGGATTATTTAAAGGTGAAAAATTACATGAGGAACTAATTTTAGGAGATGATCCTCAAGATACCAATCATCCAAAAATAAAAAAAGCTAAAGATCCTTTTATAAATTGGGAAAAATTAGTTTTACAATTAGATAAGTTAAATAAGGCACTAGATAATAAAAATAGTATTGAGGTTTTAGAAGTTTTAAAAAATCTTACAACTAATTTCAAATGATACTAAACTAAATCAAAATTTAAATCTTTTAATAGCTTTTCTTAATATTGACTAAATTTTTATTAAATATAATGATCATTTAAGGATGAATTATTATGTAACAAAATTAAAATTTTTAAATTTTATAATTGTATTAGTAATTCCAACATTAATTTTAGGTCCTTTTATACCAGATTTAATAGTAAGTATATCAACTTTGTGCTTTTTATTTTTTTTAATTAAAAATAAAGAACTAAGATTTTTTAATAATATACCTTTTAAATTTTTTTTTATTTTCTGTATTTATTGTATATTTTGTAGTTTGTTGTCTAAAAATGTTTTATTAAGTTTTGAAAGTAGTTTGTTTTATTTTAGAATTGGTGTTTTTTCTTGTTTTATATGGTTTTTAATCGAAAAAGATTTAATAATTTTAAAATACTTTTATTATTCTTTATTAATTTCTTTTTTAATTTTGTTTGGTGATGGTTTATTTCAATATATTAACGGCATTAATATATTTGGATTACCAATTTTAGGTAATCGAATTTCATCTTTTTTTGGGGATGAATTAATAATGGGATCTTTTTTGAGTAGATTATTGCCATTATTACTTGCTTTATTTTTAATAAAGAAGAAACATAAATACGAAATTTATTTAATGCCTGTTATAATAATATTAAGTGGTGTACTGATTTTTCTGTCTGGTGAAAGAACCTCATTTGGATTTTATATATTAACAATATTTCTTTTGGTAATTTTTACAAAAAAATTTAAAAAAACTATATTAATTTCCATTATATCAACGGGAGTATTGTTGACATTAATAACAGTAAATAATCCAATAATTAAGGACAGAATGATTAATAAAGTTTTATTTGGGATTGGATTAAAAGAGGGTTCAGAAAATATTATTTTTACTCATGCTCACACTGTAATTTTTAAAACTGCTTTTAAAATGTTTAAAGACAAACCAATTATAGGACACGGTCCCAAAATGTTTAGAGTTATGAACGCTGATCCAAAGTATTATATCGATGATAATTCACATCATCCTCATCCGCATAACTATTATATTCAATTACTGTCAGAAACTGGAATAATTGGCTTTAGTTTTCTGGTATTTGTTTTTATATTTGTATGTAGTTATTTTATTTCTATTATAAAATCAATTTTGTTTGATAGAAAAAGAATTATAAATGATTATCAAATTTGTCTATTAATTTGTTTTTTTATAACTTTATGGCCATTTTCGCCAAATGGGAATTTTTTTAATAATTGGTTATCAATTATTTACAGTCTACCTGTGGGTTTTTATCTTCATTCAGCTTTTGGAAAAAATAAGTTAAAAATTATCAATATGCTAAATGATTGATACAGTAAAAAAAATATACCTTACAAATATAAATATGTGTGAGATGCTCAAATGACAAAAAAAATTATTGTAGTTACTGGTGGTGCTGGTTTTATTGGTTCGAATTTAATTGAATTACTCATAGAAAAAACAAAATTTAAAATTATTAGTATAGACAATTATTCCACAGGAAAAATAAGCAATCACATCAATGATAATAGAATTAAATATGTTAAAAGTGATGCAAAAGATATTTCTAAAATTTTAAAACATTACAAAAAAAGAATACATACGATTTTCCACTTTGGAGAATTTTCAAGAATTTACCAAAGCTTTAATTATTTGGAGAAATGTATAAGTTCAAACTTAATTGCTTCTAATGAAGTCTTTAATTTTTGTTTTGTAAATAAAATAAAATTATTTTATTCTGCAACTTCAGCTAGTATAGGTAATAAAGGAAAAGATAAAAATCTCTCACCATACGCATTTACTAAAGCAAAAAATTTAGAGATGTTAGAAAATTTGAAAAACTGGTTTAACTTTAAATTTGAAATTATATATTTTTATAATGTATATGGTCCGAGGCAAATAAAATCTGGGAATATGGCAACCGTAATTGGAATTTTTGAGGAACAGTTTAAGAAAAATTTACCTTTGACTATTGTAAAACCTGGGACGCAATCACGCAGATTTACTCATGTTAAGGATACAGTAAATGCATGCTATTATGTTTGGAAATTGAATAAGTGTAGACATTATAGTATTTCGAACAGAGAAAAATTTACAATTATCCAAGTTGCTAAATTATTTGGTTCACCAATTAAGTTTGTACCTGCTAGACTTGGAGAACGATATGCATCAGCTTTAACAAATATGAATTTATCTAATAAGGTTTATAAATTGTTTGGATCAATTAAATTAAAAAAATACATAAAAGATATCACTAATAGCCAATAATTTGTTTGTATTTCTTTATTTACAATAATTTTTAAATATGTATAACACTATCGCCGGTGATTATTGCGTAGGTGTTATACCCGATCCCATTCCGAACTCGGAAGTCAAGCCCTACAGCGCCGATGGTACTTTGTCTTAAGGCATGGAAGAGTAGGACATTGCCGGCACTAAAAATTATGAAAATAAAAAGTTCACTCAAATCCATAAAAAATAGAGACTTAAATTCTAAACTAGTTAGAAGAAGAGGAAGGGTCTATGTGATAAACAAAAAAAATCCTAAATTCAAAGCTAGACAGAAATGAGTCATAAATAGTATCTTCTAAAATTTATGATAATTGGTTCGGTATCAGAAAATAAAAATTCAGAAAAAAGAGTGGCAATAACCCCAGATATTTTGACAAAATATAAGTCATTGGGATTTGATGTTCACCTAAGTAAAAATTATGCTTCACATTTAGGGATAAGTGATCAAAATTATGAGGCTCAAGGAGCCATCTTATTTGAGAATGAGGATGAAATTCTGTCAAATTCAAAAGCTATCTTACAAATGAATATTTTAAGTGACGATAAACTAAAAAAAATGAAAAACGATCAAATATTAATTGGTGTATTAAATCCTTACTCAAATGAAAAAAAATTAAAAGATATTATCTCCAAAAATATTAGTTGCTTTTCTCTTGATCTTTTACCTAGAATAACACGAGCCCAATCTATGGATATTCTTTCATCTCAGGCAAATCTAGCAGGATATAAAGCAGTTGTTGACGCTTTTGCTTATTTTCAGAAAGCAATACCCATGATGATGACTGCCGCAGGGACAATAACAGCAGCAAAAGTTTTAGTAGTTGGAGCAGGAGTTGCAGGACTTCAAGCAATAGCAACTGCAAAAAGAATGGGGGCAATTGTTTTTGCTACAGATGTGAGAATAGCTTCAAAAGAGCAGGTCGAGAGTTTAGGAGGTAAATTCTTAACTGTAGAGGGCTCTGAAAATCTAGAAACCGAGGGAGGATATGCAAAAGAAGCTTCGCAAGATTTTAAAAAAAAACAAGAGGATCTTTTAAAAGAAACGTTAAAAAAAATTGATATAGTTATTTGTACAGCATTAATTCCTGGAAAAAAAGCACCAATTATTATTAAAAAAGATATGATAGAGGTTATGCAAAATGGCTCAGTTATTTATGATTTAGCTGCTTCACAAGGTGGAAACTCAGAACTTTCTAAAGCAGACGAAATAATTGAAAGTAATAATGGTGTTAAAATTATGGGTGAGTCAAATATCTTAAATAAACTGCCTATTTCAGCATCAAATCTTTATGCAAAAAATATGTTCAATTTTGTCAATAATTTGTTTAACAAAGATAAAAAAAATTTTGAGATAAATTTAGAAGATGAAATAATACAAAAAACAATAATTAAATAATGGAAATAGATCCTTTCATATTCAGATTAAGCATATTTATCCTTTCTATTTTTGTAGGCTATTATGTGGTTTGGAGTGTAACACCGTCTTTGCACACTCCACTTATGTCTGTAACTAATGCGATTTCATCAGTAATCATTGTTGGAGCCATTATTGCAGCTTTAGCAGGATCTTCTGATAGTATTTTTGAAACTTCAAATATTTTTGGTTTTTTAGCTATAATTCTCGCGGCAATTAATATCTTTGGTGGTTTTCTTGTAACTCAAAGAATGCTGCAAATGTATAAAAAGAAAAAAAAATAATATGTCAGCAAATATATCAGCATTATTTTACTTAATTTCAGGAATATTATTTATTTTAGCTTTGAGAGGCTTATCCTCTCCAGAAACTTCAAGGCAAGGAAACTATTTTGGAATTGCTGGTATGACGATTTCAATAATCGTAACTTTTTTATCTATTGGTAACTTTGGACCAGGATTTATATATGTATTAATTTTCCTTCTAATTGGAGGTACTGTAGGAGCTTTCATTGCATTTAGAATTCCCATGACTGCTATGCCAGAACTTGTGGCTGGTTTTCATAGTCTAGTAGGTCTTGCAGCAGTCTTCGTGGCGATTTCTGCCTTTTTGAGACCTGAGGCTTTTGGGCTGGGCTATGTTGGAAATATAAAACTTGCAAGTCTAATTGAAATGTCTCTTGGAGCTGCAATTGGAGCTATAACTTTTTCAGGTTCTATTATTGCATTTTTAAAACTAAGAGGAATAATGTCAGGTTCACCTATTACTTTCAAGGCTCAACATTTTATCAATCTTTTACTTGGGATTATAATTTTATTTTTAATATATTATTTGTGCATATCTCAATCATCAAATATTTTTTGGACATTAGTTATTATTTCTTTTGTAGTAGGTGTTTTACTGATAATTCCAATTGGTGGGGCTGATATGCCTGTAGTTATTTCTATGTTAAATTCATATTCTGGATGGGCTGCAGCAGGTATTGGATTTACATTAGAGAATTCAGCTTTAATAATTACAGGTGCATTGGTAGGATCATCTGGAGCAATTCTATCATACATAATGTGCAAAGGAATGAATAGATCATTTTTTAATGTTATACTTGGGGGGTGGGGCGCCTCAGAGCAGTCCACTGGCTCCAATGAAAAAGAACAAAAACCTGTTAAAAGTGGTAACTCAGACGATGCTGCGTTTTTAATGAAAAATGCTTCCTCAGTAATAATTGTACCAGGATACGGGATGGCAGTCGCACAAGCTCAACATGCTTTGAGAGAAATGGTAGATGCTTTAAAAAAAAATGGAGTAAAAGTCTCTTATGCTATTCACCCAGTAGCTGGCAGAATGCCTGGACATATGAATGTTTTACTAGCGGAGGCTAATGTGCCATATGATGAGGTATTTGAATTAGAGGAAATAAATAATGATTTTGCGAATTGTGATGTTGCGTATGTAATAGGTGCTAATGATGTCACAAATCCTGTAGCTAAGTCTGATCCGCAAAGTCCAATTTATGGAATGCCAGTATTAGATGTAGAAAAAAGTAAATCAGTTTTATTTGTTAAAAGAAGTTTGTCACCTGGTTATGCAGGAATAGATAATGACCTTTTTTATAGGGACAACACACTCATGTTATTTGCTGATGCAAAAAAAATGACAGAAGAAATTGTTAAGAGCCTATAATCGACAATTTTTAAAATTGATAATATTAAATTTATTAATGTTATAATAAATAAGTGAATTATTTTGCTTTATACTACATTAATTGTTTAACAATCTTGGTATCTAATTTCTAAATTTGAAGAAAGTAAAAATATTTTAAAAGTTAGAATATCAAAATATGTCCTTAATAATATAGCAACTACAAATTTTATTAGAAATTGACTTAATACTAAAATGTTCTTAACAGATAAAAAAAACAAAATATTTTTTATAAAATTGGTTGCGGGGGACGGATTTGAACCGCCGACCTCAAGGTTATGAGCCTTGCGAGCTACCAGGCTGCTCCACCCCGCGAAATTCACTTAATGCTATGTATAATTTTCAAATACTTATATACTAATATATATATTGTAAACTAAAAATTTATGGCAAAAAAATTTATTCCCTTTTTTAATGACTATATTTCAGCTTTAGTTACTTCAATTCAAAATTCAAATTTAGAAAGCATTGAAAAAGCATCAGATTTAATACTTAAAACAGTTAAAAGAAATAACACAATATTTGTTTGTGGAAACGGAGGGTCTGCTGCAATTTCAAATCATTATATTTGTGATTATTTAAAGTTTCTTAGAGAAAAATCAAAACTTAAACCAAAAATTATTAGTTTGTCCTCAAACATAGAGACAATTACAGCTATCTCAAATGATTTGAGTTATGATCAAATATTTAAATACCAAGCTGAGAGTTTATTTAATCGAAATGACTTACTTATTGCCATAAGTTCTTCTGGAAATTCGTCAAATATAAAAGAAGTGGTGAAATTTTCAAAAAAGAAAAAAGTAAAAGTTATTGGGTTCTGCGGTTTTAAAGGTGGGTTTTTAAAAAAAAATAGTGATATAGCTGTTCACGTTTCTGCACAAAATTATGGAATCTCTGAAGATGCTCACCATATTCTAATGCATATTATCATGCAGTTTTTATCTACAAAAAATTAGGATTTTTTATAATCTATTTTTTAATTTATTGAGCTTTTTTACTCTTTTGATATTTTCTTGAAGAATTCTCTTTTTTTTTTCTGATGGTTTTTCATATGTATTTTTAAGCTTTATAATTTTAAAAAAACCATCTCTTTGAAGTTTTCTTTTTAAAACTCTTAAAGCTTGCTCAATATTATTATCTTTAACTTCTATTTTAATAATTACCTCCAGAAAGTGGCTTTGGTAACACTTTACTAATAATTTGTCTATTATAATTCATGGTAATTTATTTATTAAGTTTCTCTTTTTCTTTCCGTTCTCTCTTTACTCTTCTTTCAGCTTTTTCTAACGCATCCATTAAGTCTTTTTGACTAAAAAGTCCCATAGCAACAGGATCTTTTGGATTTAAATTATTAAAATTCCAATAATTTTTATTTCGAATGGCTGTTGCTGAATTTTTTGTAATTCCCACAAGTTTTGCTATTTGAGAGTCTTTTAAGATTGAATGCTGTTTAATCAACCATAAAGCAGAGTCTGGCTTATCTTGACGTTTTGATAGTGGGATGTATTTTTTTGATTTTTTTGTATCATTTTTAATTTCAACTTCATTGGTTTTCAAATTAAGTGGTCTATTCGGATCATCTGAGGAGAGTTTTATTTCTTCTCGTGTTAGTTGCCCAGATATAACTGGATTATAACCCACTATACCTTTAGCCACATCACCATCTGCTATTCCTTGAACCTCAACTTCGTGTAATTTACAAAAATCTGCAATTTGATTAAATGTTAATGATGTATTTTCTACCAACCAAACGGCAGTAGCCATTGGCATTAATGGTGCATTATTCATTATTTATTTTCAGATCTAAAGTTTTGAAACTTTTTATTAAATTTACTTACTCTTCCTTTGTCGAGTATTTTTTGTTTTCCACCTGTCCATGCAGAGTGTGATTTTGGATCAATCTCTAATTTTAGTGTATCTCCCTCAGACCCCCAAGTTGATCTCGTTTGAAACCTCGAACCATCTGTCATTTCTACATTTATATTGTGGTACTTTGGGTGTAAATTTTTTTTCATAGGCAGTTTTATAACAAAAAGTTCTATAAAAACAATTAAAAGTTATCCAAATTTTCCATCATTTTTGAGTAAATATTGGTACTCGATGCTCTTAAATTAATATTTGAAATTTTGTCATTCCCAAAATTATTTATTCTACCACCAGCTTCTTTAACTATTAATATTCCAGCAGCAACATCCCATATATTTAAATTATTTTGAAAAAAGCCATCTAATCTCCCAGAACTTACATATGCCAAATCTAAAGCAGCAGAACCCAAACACCTTACATTTAAATCAGTTGATTTTGTGCCAAGGATATTAGTTCCAAAGAGACAATCTTCTAATTGATTTTTTTTTGAAACTCTAATTCTTTGATTATTAAAGTATGCTCCATTATTCTTTTCAGCAAAAAACATCTCATTTTTAATTGGATCATATATAATTGCAGATTTTAATTCATTATCTATTTCAAGAGCAATTGAAACTGCGAAGTGAGGTATGCCATGTAAAAAATTAGTTGTTCCATCAATTGGGTCAATAATCCATTTTTTATCCTTATCTTTATTTTCAATTTTTCCACTTTCTTCAGTTAAAAAAGAATAATTTTTTTTCGATCTTGTTAATTCTTCAATTAGAATTTCCTCAACTCTTTTATCAGTTTTTGTCACAAAATCTCTTGGACCTTTTTTTGCCACTTGAAGATTTTCGACTTCTCCAAAATCTCTGATGATTATTTTTGATACTTTTTCACAAGCCTTTATCATAATATTTAGATTAGGAGAAATAGAGTTCATTTATTAAATTTTTTTTACGTAATCTAACGTTCTAGTATCTAAAATAATTTCATCTTCAGTCTCTACAAATGGAGGAACTTGAATTTTAATTCCATTTTCAAGTATTGCAGGTTTGTATGATGACGAAACAGTTTGACCTTTTAATGCTGCATCAGTTGAAGCAATTTTACAACTCACTTGGTTAGGAAGTTCAATCGATATCGGACTATCATTATAAAAACTCACCAAAACCTCGAGATTTTCTGTCAATAATTTACCCTTTTCACCAATAATATCTTTTTGAATTTCAATTTGTTCAAAGTTTTTAGGATCCATAAAAAAATAATTATTTTCATCTGAATAAAGATAATTGAAATTTATTTCCTCAAGTAATGCTTTCTCAACACTCTCATTAGATCTAAATCTTTCATTCAGTTTTGTGTTTTTACCAACACTCTTCATTTCTACTTGAGCAAAAGCACCACCTTTACCTGGTTTTACATGTTGAGTTTTCAAAACTTGCCATAAGTCATTCTTATATTCTATGAGCATCCCAACTCTTATTTCTCCTGCATTTATTTTCATCTAAGTTTCTCTATTGCCTGTCTTGGTTTATATTTTTTATTATTCCAAACGTAACTTGAAATAGCCAAAAAATTAGCTTTATTCAATAATAGATTTTTGAAATTATTAGAATTTACTCCTCCAATTGCAACAATTGGAATATTAGTTATTTTATTTGCTTCATTTAAAATTTTAACATCAGCTTTATATTTTATTTTTTTCGTTTTAGTAACATTAAAAGCACCAAAAGCTATGTAATCTGCTTTTGATCTAATTGCTTTTTTTGCAAGTTTAATTGAATTATGACAAGTAATACCTATAATTTTCTTTCCAATAATCGAACGGGCTTCGTTAATTTTCATATCACCTTGACCCAAATGACAACCATCTGCGTCAAGAACTTTTGTAAGCCAAGGATCATCATTAACTAAAAAATTTACTTTATTTAATCTACAGATTTTTTTAATTTTTTTACCTATTAAAATTTTTTGTCTCATTGTATATTTTTTCAGCCTCATTTGAAAAAAAGCCACTTTGTTTGTTTTTAAAACTAATTTTAAATCCTTATAAAAGTTAATCGAAATTTTATTTGGTGAAATAAGATAGATGAATTTTTTTTTATTTATTTTCAAGCTTTTTTGACCATTTTCCTAAAGCAGCCAATGAACACATTTTTGCTCTGTGGTTAAAAATATTTTGAGTTGATTTTACATCACTAAAGTCTTTTGACCAAACTTTAAGAGCACCTTGTTGTAATGCTCTACCATATGAGTAAGTCATTATGAATTTAGTATTGTTATTTTTATTGATTAAATTTAAGTTTTCTGTTGCATCTATTTCAGATTGACCTCCAGATAAAAAAGCAATTCCAGGCACTTCAGTTGGAACTGATTTTTTAAGGCATTCTAATGTTTTATGAGAAACCTCATCACTTGAAATTTTTTCTTTTGATTGGTTGCCAGATAATATCATATTTGGTTTTAAAATTATTCCTGACAAATCAACTTTATGTAAAATTAATTCCTCAAAACATTTTTTAATTACCTCTGAGGTTTTAATATAACAGATATCTGCAGAATGATCACCATCCATCAATAATTCAGGCTCCACTATTGGAACCATATTGTTTTCTTGAACTAGAGCAGAGTATCTTGCAAGTGCTTGAGCATTGCTATGAATTGCAAGAACACTTGGATATTTATCACTTATGGTGTAAACGCCTCTCCATTTAGTGAATCTTGCTCCAAGCTCATAATACTCTTTTAACCTCTCTCTTAATCCATCGAGACCTTCCGTAATTTTTTCCTCATTAGAGTTTGCTAAAACTTTTGCTCCAGTATCAACTTTTATTCCAGGTATTGCACCCGAGGAAGAGATTAAATCAGGAATTGATTTTCCATATTTTGTTTTTTGTCTAATTGTTTCATCATAAAGTATTACACCTCCAATACATTCTTTCATACTTTCAGATGAAAAAAGTGTCTCTCTAAACAATAGTCTGTTTTCTGGAGTTGAATTTACATTCACATCTTCTAGTCTTTTTGTCATAGTTGCATTACTTTCATCTGCAGCTAGAATACCCTTACCATTAGAAATTATATTTAGTGCAATTTTATTTAACTCTGACATTTCAATTTAAAGCGGTTATACCAGGTAGTTCTTTACCTTCAAGATATTCTAAAAAAGCTCCACCTGCAGTTGAAACAAAGTTAAAATCAT
>MDTE01069280.1_pt1 | contig 14074 bp, 12 predicted proteins | sample 811231 | NCBI WGS metagenome assembly MDTE01 (sample SAMN05326651, study PRJNA326480) | marine metagenome | isolation source: seawater | place: Indian Ocean: Red Sea | collected 2010 | reverse complement strand
TTTTATATTATAATATTCAAAATTAAGAATTCTTCTCGAGATAGAAAAAATTGGAAAATGAATTAAATAAAGTGAATATGAAATAAGCCCTAATTTCACCATTATATCGTTAGTAAGCATTCTGGTTAAAAAGTTTTTTTCTGAATTATTATAAAAAAGTATAATTAAGGTAACTCCCAAAATAGGTATAAAAGTATAAATTGATGGGTGAGGTGTATTTTTATTAAAAAATAAAAATGAGAGAAAAATTAAAATAAACCCCACTAAAGCAACAAAATTTTTTTTTGATATGTAGTCATTCATGTAAAAGATTAAATATGCGCAAATAGATCCTACCAAAATCTCCCATATTCTAAATGGGAGCATGTAAAATACAAAACTTGGATATTTAAAAATAAATATTTGAGTCAAGGTTAAAGATATAATGGCAGTTAACACAAGGATAAGTAATGTAAATTTTTTTAAATATTTAATCAAAAAAAACAAAACTAAAGGAAAAATTAAATAATATTGTTCTTCGATAGCTAAAGACCAGGTGTGAAGCAGTGGATATAGTTGAGCTTGTTCATGACTATACTTTAAAAAAACATCATGCCAAAAGAAAAAATTAGAATTAAAAAAAACAGTATATATGGTTGATTTTGAAAAATTTACAAAGCTTGAGGGTAATAGAACAAACCATGCTGCTATAGTTGTAAGTAAAATTACAAAAAATAAAATAGGAAGAATTCTTCTAATTCGTCTTTTAATAAAATTTGAAAAGCTAAAAGTTTTAGTCTTTAAATCCATTAATATTATTGTTGTTATAAGATAGCCAGAAATTACAAAAAAAATATCAACACCCAAAAAACCACCAGGAAAAATTTGATGATTAATTGATATCTCTAGATGATAGATTAAAACAGAAATTACTGAAACAGCTCTAAGACCATCTATTTCAGGTCTATAAAAATTATTTTTATTCATTCAATATTAGTTTATATATAATTTTAAATTAAATGTAATCTAAGAATAGTTTAAAACCTTTGTGATACTAAGATGAAAAAAATTAAACTAGCTTCAAACACAATTAACAATACCGACTATAAAATTCTAATAAAATTTTTACAAAAAAGAAGTTACTTAAATCAATCAAAAGTTACTAGAACTTTTGAGAGTAAATTTTCAAAAATTATAGGTAAAAAATATTCTATCTTTGTAAATTCTGGTTCTTCTGCGAATTTATTAATAGCCCAAACTTTACTTGAGGGAAAAAATCTTAAAAATAAAACAGTTATTGTTCCGTCTGTTTCCTGGTCAACCACTGTAAGCCCATTTGTTCAACTTGGGTATAATGTTGTAATTTGTGATAGTAATTCATCTAATTTAGGATTGAATATAGAACATTTATCTAAACTTTGTAAAAAATATAAGCCTGGTTTAGTTGTTGCAGTAAATGTTTTGGGTCATTCAAATGATTTCAAAAAAATTCAATCTTTAAAAAAAAAATTTAATTTTTATCTTGTTGAAGATAATTGTGAAAGTCTAGGGAGTAAGTATAAAGATAAAAGCCTAGGAAGCATTGGTTTTGCTTCTTCTCACTCATTTTATTTTGGCCATCATATCTCAACCATTGAAGGTGGTATGGTTTCTACTGATGACTATAAGTTTTACAATATAGCATTATCAATTAGAGCACATGGATGGGCAAGGGATTTACAAAAAAAAATAAAGAATAAATTAGAAAAAAAATTTAATACAACCCCTTTTGAGTCTTTTTATAAATTTTATTATCAAGGTTTTAACATAAGATCCACTGACTTAAACGCAACCCTTGGTATAAACCAATTAAAAAAATTAAATTCTATATCTAAAATACGTTATAAAAATTATTTAATGTATAAAAGATTTCTACCTAATTTTTGGTTTCAAAAAAGTGACTCAAAATTAATTTCAAGCTTTGGCTATTCAACCTTTGTCAAAAATAGAGAAGAAGTTTATGAAATTTTAGTAAAAAATAATATTGAAAGTAGACCCGTTATATGTGGAAATATTGCTAAACAGCCCTTTATGAAAGGAAAATATTTAAATTCAAAAGATAACTTCAGCAACGCTAATTTTGTTGATAAATTTGGGATATATTTACCTAATCATGCAAATCTGTCTATTCAAGATATAGATTTAGTTACAAAAAAATTTTTAAAAATAGCTAAACCAATTTTTTTCAAAAAAAATTATGTTTAATCCTAAAAAGGAAAATCACAAAACTGCCGTTATTCTTTGTGGAGGTAAGGGCTCAAGATTGGGTCCTTTGTCAAAAAAGATACCAAAGTCGCTCGTGCTTGTTAAAAATAAACCAATAATTTGGTATATATTAAAAAACTTAAAAAAAAATGGATTTAATCATTTTATTTTACCAGTTGGATATAAAGGTCGATTAATCTCAAATTATATTAGTAAAAATAGTCAATTTAAAGATTATGACATAGATATTATAAATACCGGAGTCGATATGCCTATTAGTCATAGGATTTATAAAATTAAAGATTTAATAAAATCATCAAAGTTTCTTTTATTAAATGGTGATGCAATATTTGATTTCAATTTAAAAAAAATATTTAACACTCAATATAAGTTAAAGAATATCTCAATTACCTTTTTAGGAACACATGCGAATTTGCCATACGGAACTTTAATAATAAAGGATGGTTTAGTTCAAACATTCAAAAGAGATATAGTTTATGACTCAGTGATTCAATCATTTACAAAGGATAAAAGTGTTAATTATATTTATTCAGGTATGTCAATAATAAAAAGTAAACTTTTGACAAAAGAGATACTTAATTTTAAAAATTTTGAATTAGGCTTTTATTCTAAAATTATTAAAAAAAAAAAATGTAATTTTAGTTTGATAAATGGTTTTTGGTATTCGATTGATAGCATGAAAGATATAAATTATTTAAAAAGTTATAAAAATAGAATTGCAATTGATAGAATTATTAAAAAATTATTAAAAAAAAAAAATATTTAAAAGATGTTACTTTCAATATGTATTCCAACATACAATAGACCAGAAAATTTGAAAAATTGTTTACATTCAATTTCTGTTCAAAAATCGAGAGATTTTGAGGTTTGCATATCAGACAATGCATCATCAACTGACATTTACAAAATTGTGCAACCTTTTAAGAAGAAGATTAAAATAAATTTTAAAAGAAATAAAAAAAACTTAGGATTTGCTATAAATGTTTTAAAAGTATCTAAAATGGCTAAAGGGAAATTTATTTGGTTCTTAGGAGATGATGATTTATTAACTAAAAATTCTTTAAATCATCTCCTTAATTTAATTAAAAAAAATCATAATATAAATTTTTTTTGGATAAATTCATACTATTTACACGCATCATTTTTAAAAAAATATCCTAGCCCTTTTAATATAAAATATTTACCAAAAGGATTAAAAACACATTCACCCTTAAAAAAAGATAAAATATTAAATTTTTTTGAATTGATTGATCATAGATTATGTTTTGACTTCTTAATGGGTTTCTATGTAAATTGTTTTAATAGAAATATGTGGAATAAAAATTTACATGTTTTAAATCTAAAAAATATGAGAGATAAAAGAGTTTGGTCTAATTTTGATAATACAGCATTTTTTATTAAGGTTTTTTGTGAGGCTTTTGGAAAATCAAATGCATATTTTTGCTCAAAACCTTTAAGTGTTAATTTAAGTGGTGTTAGAGAATGGACTGATCTATACCCATTAGTTGAAATAGTTAGATTGCCAGAGGCTCTTGATTATTATAGATCGAGAGGCTTGGGTCTCTTTCAATACATTTATTCAAAGAACTATTCTATGAGAAATTTTTTTAATTTTTTTTTAAAATTTTATTAGCAGGTAAAAAGGGGGGTCTTCATTATGTAAGTTTTTCAAAACATTTTCTTAAAAATTTAATCTACCCATTTGCTTGGCTTTCAATATTTTTTTTTATATTCAGAAAAATAAAGATATTCCTAATTAAAGGTAAATTCACATGAAAATAAAAGATGTAACAATTAGTAAATTAAAAATAATTGAAGATGAAAGAGGAAAAGTAATGCATATGATGCGCAATGATAGCAAAGTTTTTCAAAGTTTTGGAGAAATATATTTTTCAACTATTTATAAAGATGTAATAAAAGCTTGGCATTTACATAAAGAGGCTACTCTAAATTACGCTTGTGTAAGTGGAGAGGTAAAATTAGTTCTATATGATGACAGGACTGAAAGTGATAGTAGAGGGATATATGAGGAAATTTTTCTCACTCCCGAAAACTATTTTTTAGTCACAATACCTCCTAATATTTGGAACGGTTTTAAAGGTTTGGCAAAAGGGGAATCGATTATTGCGAATTGTTTGAATTTACCACACAACGAAAAAGAGATGGTCAGATTAGATATTAAAAATAAACGTTTTAATCATAATTGGTGATTTATAGGATAATTATAAGCTTAGCTTTATATTTGAAATTATGAAAGTAGTTATTTTAGCTGGTGGATTTGGAACAAGAATTTCTGAGTATACAAAAACTATTCCAAAACCAATGATTAAAATTAATGGTACCCCAATAATAATGCATATTATTAATCATTTTGTTTTATATGGTTATAACGATTTTTACATTGCCTTAGGATATAAAGGGAATGTTATTAAAAAATATTTCAAATATTTTAAAAATGATAGAGTTAAAATTAATCTCGTAGACACTGGTAAAAATACTATGACTGGAGGTAGACTTAAGAGAATGAGTAGATTTTTAAAAAATCAAACTTTTTTAGCTACCTATGGAGATGGTTTGTCAAATGTGAATTTACATAAATTAGTAAAATTTCATAAGTTAAATAAAAAATTGGTCACACTTACCGCTGTGAGGCCCCCAGCAAGATTTGGAACAATAAAATTGAGAGGAAACAAAGTTTCTTACTTTAAAGAAAAATCATCTTTAGATGAAGGATGGATTAACGGAGGTTTCTTTGTGATGGATTACAAGTTTTTGAAATATATCAAAAATGATAGAACATATTTGGAAAGAGAGCCTTTTGAGAGATTAACAAAAAAAAAACAACTTCTTGGTTATAAACATAATGGCTTCTGGCAATGTATGGACACACTAAGAGATAAAGAAATTTTGGAAAAGAAAATTAAAGAAATAAAAATTTTTGAAAAATCGAAATTCAAAAAAAAAAAATTTGTCCAGATATTGATTTAAAAAGAACAATTAAATTTTAATATGAAGAACAAAATAAGTGTAGTTATAAATTTTCATAATGGAGAAAAATATTTAGAAAAATGTATTGAGAGCGTATTAGGTCAAAATTATAAAAATTTTGAGATTATATTATGGGATAATGCGTCAATAGATAGTTCAAAAAAAATAATTGAAAAATTCAAAGATGAAAAAATTAAGTATTTTAGACACTCTTCTAAAGAAAGTCTTTACAAGGCTAGAAATAGAGCTGTAGAAGTTTCATCTGGAGAACTCATTGCTTTTTTGGATTGTGATGATTGGTGGGATAAAAATTATTTATCAAGTAAAGAAAAATTTTTTGGCTTAGAAGAATATGATTATTTTTATAGCAATGTTTTATGTTTTTATGAAAAAACAAATAAACTGGTTAAATATAATTATAAAAAATTGCCAAATGGTAAAATATACAATTACTTAGCAAAAGATTATTTTATCATAATAAGTGGACTTATAATAAAGAAAAAAATTTTAGAAAAAGAAAATTTTTTTAATGGCTCTTATAGTATTATTGGAGATTATGATTTATTAATGCGGATAAGTAAATACGCCAATGCAAAGTCATTTGATGAGCCCTTGATATATTATAGGATCCATGAAAATAATTTCTCAAAAAAAAATAATAAAATGTATTTTGAAGAGTATGATCATTGGTTTCATAATCAAAAAAATTTAAATAATAAATTATTTCAGGACAATATAGAACATTTCTTTCTTAGATTAAGTAAATTAAAGATAATTCATTTGCTATATGAGAAAAGAAATTTTGAATTATTTGTGGAAATAATTAAATTCCCTCAATTATCACTTAAATTTAAGTTTTTTTTGGCTTTTTTTCTTCCGATTAAGCTTATCAATTTTTTTAGAAAATGAAAAAATTAATACTTTTAACCAACGATCATTTAAAATTTGAAACCAATTCTATTTCTTCAGACTTTAATGATACAATTAATATTATTCAAGCAATATCAAAAAATAATTTTCTTTATTTTTTTTGTCGAAAAAAAAATGAGTCAGGTATTTTTAAAACATCTTTAAAAAAAAAAATTAAACTAAAACTTTTAGATATTTTATCATTGAGTTTAGAGGATAAATCTATTTTTATGATCTCAATTACTCCCTATAATTTTATAATATATCAGTTTATAAAACTCTTTAATAAAAAAGTTAGTGGTTTTGTTTATCTAAGAAGTGATGGTTACAAAGAATATTCAATAAAGTATGGTTACTTTGGTAGAATTATTTATCATTTTTTTTTTGAAAGTATTTTAAAAAATTTAAAATTAATAACAGTTTCTAAAAACTTAAGTAATATAAGTAAGCATAAACCATTAAGGATTTATCCCTCAGAGATAGATAATGAATGGAGAAAAAATTTAAAAAAGATTAATTCTAAAAAAGCAAACTTGTTTTATTTAGGAAGAATTAAGAAAGAAAAAGGAATATTTTCTTTATTAGATTTAGTAAATAAATTAACTATTGATTTTAATTTAGATATTGTTGGAATGGACAAAATTAAAAGGTCCAAAAATAAAAAAGTTCATTATCACCTTGAGACATCAAAAAAAAAAAAAATTATAAAATTTTTTGATAAAAATAATATTTTTATATTACCATCTTATACCGAGGGGTATCCAAAAGTTGTATTAGAAAGTTTATCCAGATTAAGACCAGTTATTATTTTTAAAGAAATATCTCATGTTAAATCAAGTTTCAAAGGTATATTTATTTCAAAAAGAAACTCTAAAAGTCTTCAAAAAACCATAATTTTTATCTTAAATAATTATATAAAAATTCAAAAATCTATGAAAAAAAACAAAATTCCAACAAAAATAAATTTTCAAACAAACTTAAAAAATTTAATCAAAAGAAACCATAGATGTTGAAATATTAGAGATTTATTAATGTAATGAACACGCAGTATAATCATCAAAAATTTTATATTCCATTATTCTTTTTTCCTTTATCATTTATTTTTGGCATTGTTGTTACAGAAGTATTTGTTCTGTTATTTTTAATTTTCTTTTTTTTTAATTTGAGCAAGGCAGATTTTTTTTTTGATAAAAAAGTAATTATATTATTTTTGTTTTCTCTTTATATAGCTTTAAACGCTATGTTTCAAATTACAGATGATTTAAAATATTCATCATTTTTACATTTTAGATATGTTTTGTTTTCTTTAGCAATTTTTTTAATATATGAGGGTCTTTTTGATAAAAATTTTAATAAAAAAATGTTGAATATTTTTTTACTTATTTTATCTTTTTTATTACTTGATAGTTTTTTTCAATTTATTTTTGGTGTTAATTTATTAGGCTATAAAATTAGTTCTAATCGAATCTCAAGTTTCTTTGGAGATGAGTTAATTTTGGGAAGTTATTTAGTCAGACTTTTACCAATTATCATATGGTATATTTATAATCTAAAGATAAATCCAAAAGAAAAAAAATTTTCTTACACCTTCTTCTTTGCAGCATATTTTTGTGTTATTTATCTTTCGGGAGAAAGAACTTCTTTAGCATTGTTTTTAATATTATTTTTTTTTACATTCATTTTTATTAATAATCTAAGAATAATTTTCTTAAGATCTTTTGTAATTTTCTTAGCCTTTGTTCTTTCTACAATATTTTTTGATTTCGGAAAATCTGATATAAAGCATAGAATTTTTGATAAAACCTATCAACAAATTTTTCCAGAAGCAAAAAAAAATCATACCAAAGATGAGAACGAATTAAATAATATTAAACCCTCGAAAATTTTAATTTTTTCCCAGGAACATCAGGGCCATTACGTGTTAGCAAAAAAATTATTTTTAGATAACCCAGTTTTTGGCACTGGACCAAAAGGTTTTAGGCATTATTGTAGAATAGTAAAATATGACTCAAAAATAGGTATTTGTTCTACTCACCCACACAATATTATCGCTCAGATCTTATCTGAACTTGGATTAGTTGGTATAATTTTCCTTTTAATTTTTTTAGTTTTTCTCATTAAAAGATTTTTTGATGTTGCATTTGTAAAATTAAAGACTAATCATCATTATGCTTTTTTAATTGCGTCGTTAGGTATATTTATCAATCTTTTTCCTTTTTTACCAAGTGGAAATTTTTTCAATAATTGGATATCTATAATTATTTATTTTAATATTGGATTGTATCTAGTTTCTAACAAGAAATTAATGTTAAAATGATGTTAACACTTATTATAATTATTTGTTTATTGAATCTTTTTTTAGTAATTAACATAAAAAATATTTCAAAATTTATTAACCTTTACGATTTTCCTGATAACAGATTAAAGACACATAAAAAGAAGATTTCATTAATTGGTGGTACAATTGTAATATTTAATATTTTTTTTTTACTTTTTATAGATTTCGCTTTTCAAATAAAATTTTTTGATTTTTTTCAATCAACAACAGAGATATTTTCTTTCCTAGCTGTTTTATTTTTATTTTTTATTTTAGGTTTTTATGATGACAAATATAAAATTAAACCATATTTAAAATTTTTTTTGAGTATTTTGATTTCAATATTTTATGTTTTCACCAACGAAAATATTATAGTAGATAGTTTTTCTATCTCAATTTACGAATACAGAATCTTTCTTGAGGTTTTTTCAGTTTTATTTACTGTTTTTTGCATAATTGTTTTGATTAATTCTTTGAATTTTTATGATGGTATTAATGGTCAATTATTAATTTTTTTTCTTATAATGTTTTCGTATTTATTATTGAAAACAAATAGGTTCGAATTTTATTCCTTAATAATAATTATAATTCTATTTTGTCTTTTTTTAAACTTAAGCAATCAAATTTTTTTAGGTGATAATGGTGTATATGTGATGAGTATAATTTTAATTACTTCTCTAATTTACGAACACAACGTGTATAAAAATTTTATTTATGCTGATGAGATATTTTTTTTATTATTATTACCTGGAATTGATTTAATTAGATTAACAATTGTTCGACTAATAAATGGAAGAAACCCTTTTTATGGTGATAGAAATCATATTCATCATTTGATGATAAAAAGATATTCATTATTAATTACAAATATTTTCCTTGTTTTTTTATCAATTTTACCAATATTGCTTTATAATAATTTTCACCTAAATTTTTATGCTACTTCTTCAATTTTTCTAATAATTTACATTTTTTTAATTAAAAATTTATAAGATGATAAAAAATATTATTATTGGAAAAAATAGCCATGTAACAAACTCTTTAGTTAAATTTTTAGATAATAAAATAGTTTTTTCGTCCAACGAATTTTCACAAGAAAACTTAAAAAAAATTAAATCTTTCAAAAAAATAAATCTTATTATTAACAGCTTTTATCCTGCTAAATTTTTAAACGAACTAACTTATCATAATTACGAGTCTTTTGAAAAATTATCAATTAGGATTTTAATAGATTTACTGAAAAAAATTAATCCAAATCAAATAAATAAAATTATTTATTCAAGTAGCGCTTCTGTTTATAAATTATTAGGAAATATTAATAATCAAAATTTAGATAAATTTAATCGAGATCTTTATTCAGCTTTTAAATTATCATCTGAAAAAATAATTCTTAATTATTGTATTAAAAACAAAGTTGATTATTACATTTTTAGATTATTTAATACTTACGGTAACCCAAATGATAAATTTTCCTTTATAGAAAAGATTATTAGATCAAAGAAAAAAAAGAATGAAATTATAAAATTAATTAATAAAGGAAACTCAATAAGAGATTTTATAAATATTAATGATGTAGCAAAAATATATAAAATATTTATCAATAAAAAAATTAAAAGTGGGATTTATGATTTAGGCACAGGAAAAGGGTATCTCATTAAAGATATTATAAACTCTATCAAATTTCCAAAATCGAAAATATTAAATGTAAATAATGTAAGTGAAATTCACAACTCGATTGCTAAAAATAAAGATTTACAAAAATTTCTCAAAAATTTTAAATATGAAAATCTTAATCATTATTTAAAAAAAAATTTAAAATTAAAAAAGATTGAGTTAAATCCAATCTTAAATTATCAAAATAAGATAAGAGCTGGTGGTCCATCTGGTATTGTAATTTATGGTGCAGGCAATGCTGGAAAACAAATTTTTTACGAGCTACAAAAGAACAATGAAAAAATTCTTTTTTTTATCGATGATAATATTAAATTACAAGATAGCCATTTTAATGGTGTTCCTATAACTAATTTTCAAAATCTAATAAATATTAAAAAATATTATTCTATTAAGAGAGTTTATCTTGCAATACCCTCATTAAGTAAAAACTCATTTAACAAAATAATCCTCAAATTAAGAAAAAATTTTTTTGATGTCAGATTTTTGCCTGAGAAAAAATTTCTTTTAACGAATAAAATAAATGTTGAAGATCTTAAGGTAAATCAAGTAAATGATATTATTAATAGAAAACAAATAAAAATTAAGAAAATCAAAAAACTTAATCATAAAGTAATACTAGTTACAGGTGCTGCAGGAACAATTGGATCTGAAATATGTCGGCAGTTACTTCAACATAAAGTAAAAAAAATAATTGCCGTTGATAATTCTGAGTTGGGTATATACAAGCTTCAAACTAAATTACTTGATAATAGAATTGATTTTAGATTAATTGATGTTTGTGATAAATTAATCTTAGAAGATATTATTAAGTCAAATAAAGTAGAGATAATCTTCCATGCTTCTGCATATAAGCATGTAAATATACTTGAAAAGAATATCTTTTCTGCAGTAAAAAATAATATTTTCGCGACTGAAAATATATGTAATTTATCATCAAAATACTCTTGTGAGTTAATATTTGTATCTACAGACAAAGCTGCTGATCCTGAATCTATTCTTGGTTATACAAAAAAAGTTGCAGAAAAAATTTGCGAAAGTTTTAATAGTAAAAACATAAATAAGAAAAAAATGAAGATTGTTAGATTTGGAAATGTTTTTGGGAGTTCTGGCTCTGCAATAAATAACTTTATGGATAAAATAAATGACGAAGAGATAGTCCAAATTACTAATAAAAAGGCTTCTAGGTATTTTATGACAATCTCTGAGGCTTGTCATTTAGTTCTTCAAACAACAAGTATAAATTCTAAAAAAAATATATTTATTTTAAATATGGGAAAACCAATAAATATTTTTAGTTTAGCAAAAAAACTTGCTAAACTTAAAGTAAACTTTAATCCAAATTACAAGTTTAAATATGCAGTTACAGGTTTACAACCTGGAGAAAAGTTGAAAGAAACGCTGAAAGGAAAAGGAGAGGTTTTAAAAATGTTGAATAATGAAATTTTCGAAGTTAGTCAAAATTATCAAACTAAAGAGTTATTTAATTTATACTATAAAAATTTAGTAACCAAATATAATGAATTTAATAAAAAAAAATTAATTAATCATTTGAAAGAGATATCAAAATATTAAAATAGATAGATGGATGTACTTAAAAATTTTTTGGGTTTTTTAGACAATAAAAGAAAAAATTTTTTTCATTATGATTTCACATCATCCAGATAATCTTAAAATATGTGATAAAGTATTTAAAGATGAAAATAAAAAATTAGTTATTAATTGAGCAGAGTAAAATTTTAAGTTAAATAAATTAATTTATGATTAAAGGCAAAAAAATATTGATTGTTGGTGCAGGTGGTTTCATTGGTGGTCATTTGACTAATAGACTACTTAAGGATGGAAATATAATTGTAGCAGCAGATATAAAACCAAAAGAATATTGGTTCCAAGATTTCGATAATGTTGAGAATCACTACTCGATGGATATGAAGGATATTAATAATTGTCGATTAGTAACAAAAAAAATGGACTTTGTATTTAATATGGCTTGTAATATGGGTGGAATGGGTTTTATTGAAAATAATAAAGCCGAATGTATGCAATCAGTATTAATAAATACAAATCTATTAATTGCATGTAAAGAAAATGAAATTAAAAAATATTTTTTTTCTTCTAGTGCATGTGCCTATAATAAAACAAAACAACAAGAAGTTTTTATAGATGGTTTAAAAGAAGATGATGCTTACCCAGCAGATCCTGAGGATGGATATGGATGGGAAAAATTGTTTAGTGAACGAATGTGCAGACATTTTATGGAAGATTATGGAATACCTGTTAGGGTCGCAAGGTATCACAATATTTATGGTCCATACGGTACATATGATGGAGGAAGAGAAAAAGCACCTGCAGCATTATGTAGAAAAGTCATAATGGCAAACAAAAATAGCGATGACAAAATTGAAGTTTGGGGCGATGGAATGCAAACAAGAACATTTTTATATATTGATGATTGTATTGAAGGAACTTTAAGATTGTTTGAGTCTGACTATTCAGAACCAATAAATATAGGAAGTGATGAACAAGTTTCTATTAATCAAATGATTGAGATAATTGAAGCTGTAACTAAGACTAAAAAATTAAAACGAATTTATCAATTAGATAAACCGAAAGGTGTCAGAGGTAGATCCAGTAACAATGATCTTGTGAAGAAGGTTTTAAATTGGAGCTTTAAGATAAAATTGAACGAGGGTTTAAAAAAAACATATGACTGGATACAAGAAGAAATGAACAAACAAGGGTCAAATTTAAGTAGATTTACAAAATCTTAAATTTTATAGCATTGAGAAGTTTTAATAAAGCATCCAATTTTCGATCTAATGGTAAGTAAAATTATTTTTAAACAGATAAAATTTATCAACATTAATAATCAGGAATTTAAAAAGTTTATAATTAAAAAAGGTTTATTTGTTTTTCCAGCGGGACCAGCTTTGGCAACTATTAAAAAGTCAAATGAGTACTATAAGTCACTTAAAAAAGCAGATTTTGTCTTTTTTGATAGTGGTTTTTTTGTTTTATTATTGAGAGTTTTTAAAAATATTAATGTACAAAAATTTTCAGGATTTAAATTTTTGGGTATGTTTTTTGCTTATTTAAAGAATAATAAGAAGAAAAAAATTTTTTGTATTGATCCAAATATAAATTTTTCAAAATCAAATTATAAGTATATTAAAAATTTAGGTATAAATAATTTATATAACTATCGCGCACCTAGGTACAATTTGAAAAGACTATCTGATTTAAATCTTCTTAAAAATATAAAAAAATTTAAACCAGATTATATAATTGTAAATATTGGAGGTGGAGTTCAAGAAGTATTGGGTCTTTATATAAAGAAAAACTTAAAATTCAAAACATCTATTTTATGCACTGGCGCTGCTATTTCTTTTTTTACAAAGGATCAAGCACCTATAAATAATCTTGTTGATAAATATTATTTAGGCTGGTTAATCAGACTAATATTTAACCCAATTATTTTTTTCAAAAAATATATTATTGGATTACGATTAATTCCGATGGTTATTTTTGATAAGATTAAAATATTGAAAAAAGGTAAGATTTATTGATTGTTAAATGATAGTATTAGAACTAATTTTATTTTTTTTAAGCATAATAATTATCTCTGTCGCTATTGCTGGTTTTGGTAGTCTTTTAACAATTAAAACTGTAAATAATTTTTTCTTGGATATTTGCTTTGGGTTAATAATAATTTCAATATTAATTACTACATTTCATTTTTTTTATGAAATTAAATCTTTTTTGAAGATTTTAATTTTATTAATCGGACTTACAATTTTTTTCAAAAAAAAAAATTTAGCTGATTTTAAATTATTAATTAAAAAAAAAAATTTTTTCTATCTTGTTATTATTGGACTTTTGATACCAATGTTTGTATCTCAAAAATATCATGAAGATTTTGGTTATTATCATTTGCCTTATGCTTTAGCA
>MDTE01180991.1_pt1 | contig 14075 bp, 15 predicted proteins | sample 811231 | NCBI WGS metagenome assembly MDTE01 (sample SAMN05326651, study PRJNA326480) | marine metagenome | isolation source: seawater | place: Indian Ocean: Red Sea | collected 2010 | reverse complement strand
CATCAAATTTTTTTGGAGTTGGCCAGCCCAAAGTACCATCAGACCAACGTAATTGGTAATTGTCTACACCAACTTTCTTTAAATTATTATCTGCCCGAAGTGAAAGAGCTTCGATTCTCTCTAAAGAAAATATTTTTCTACAAAATCTTGAAAGTATTGCTGTTTGGTAGCCACAGCCAGTGCCAATCTCCAAAACCGCACCCAAAGGTCTTTGGTCTAAGATGTTTCCTTGAATCAAAAGTTCCGTCATTTTCGCTACTACAAATGGCTGTGAAATAGTTTGTTGATGACCAATTGGTAAGGACATATCTTGATAAGCTCTAGAAATGAATGTCGTATCGACAAATTCATGTCGCGGAATTTTGTAAATAGCTTCCAGAACTCTTGGGTCTTTTATACCTTTTTGAGATAGTTCTTTGGTTAATTCTTTTCTAGCAAATTCAAAATTCAATTTATCTATAAATTTTTTACCCAATCTTCAACAACTTTTTTTTGAGAAAGGGAATGCATATCTATTTTGATTGGAGAAATTGAAATAAAACCATCTTCTAAGTTCTTTCGATCAGATTCTTCAAGATTATCTTCACGTTCCTGCTCATTTAGGAACGTTTTGGTTATTTTAATTTCTGGATTTGGAAATTGATTATGGTCAGGTACATTAATATTCAAAATTTGGAAGTCATCTAATTTCAAGTTATCTAGATTATCTAAAACTTTAGCAATAAATTTTGCTGCAAAACTAAAGTCATTGATTTCAAAAGATGCTACGGATACGGCAATAGAAGGATATTTCAAATTCCTACCATCTAAAGCAGCGCCAACTGTTCCTGACAAAATAGCGTCAGAGCCTAAATTTGGACCTGGGTTAATTCCGGAAACAACTATTTCAGGTTCAAATGGACACAACAGATTTCTGGCCACTTTTACACAATCAACCGGGGTACCATTTAAACTGAAGATATTATCTGCATATTTTTTGTGTCTCAGGGGAGTTAAAAAAGTAATTGCGCTACTATACCCACTTCTGTTTTGATCCGGGCCTATTAAAAAAACTTCATGGTTTTTATGAAGTTCTCTGAAAAGAGCCTTTATGCCGGGATGATCAAATCCATCATCATTGGTAAGTATAATCTTCATTTAAATTAGTTCTTTGTTACTAACGCTATTGCTTGGGTACTGATTCCTTCTCGAGCTCCTTCATACCCGAGACCATCTGTTGTAGTTGCTTTGCAAGAAATATCATTTGGTTTGATGTTTAACTCTTTAGCTAAATTTTCTTCTATGATTTTTTTGAATTTTTCAAGCCTAGGCTCTTCTCCGATATAAGTTAAATCAATGTTGATAATTTGATAGCCTGCCTCTAGAAGCATTGAAGAAACCTTATTTAAAAGACCTATGCTCGAGATATTCTCGTTTTGTTTATTCGATGGAGCTAACTTGCCAATATCACCCATATTGCAAGCGCCTAAAAGAGCATCAATGATTGCATGACTGATAATATCACCATCAGAATGTGCAACTACTTCATATTCCGAGTCGATTAAGACTCCGCCCAATATAAAATCCTTAGGACCTTTAATGATTTTGTGAGCATCAAATCCTTGTCCTATCCTTAATTTACTCACTAAATTCTGCCAGCAAGTTTCAAATATTGTTCCACAGTTTCTAAATCTTCTTTTTTAGTCACCTTAATATTAGTTTTGTTACATGGATAAATAGAAATATCTTTCTTATAGTAATGCAGCATTGCACTTACTTCATCAGTGAATACCTTTTCTTCTTCGTTAGCTTTGGTAAGGGCTGATAATAAGTCTTCTAAACAAAAAACTTGAGGAGTTGCTGATAACCAAACGTTATTTCTATCAATGGATTTTTGTACTTTTTCATTCTTGATCAAATTAACACTCTCAGTAGGTTGATAGGAGAGATAACAGCCTTCTCCGTCTTCTTTTATTTCATCTTGAGCTTTATTCATGAGACCCAAAAGATCTTTGAGATCTAAGCAAGGTCTTGCTGCGTCATGCACTGCAACTAATATAGATTTATCTTCATCCTCTTTAATTTCTTGAAGACCATTTAAAACTGAAAGCATCCTGGTTGAAGCACCAATGCAAGTCTTTATTTTATTATGTTGAGAAATAGATAGAGCTTCCCAAGCTTCAGTATCTTCTGCTACGACAACGTATATGGTTTTACAATTTTCATCTTTCAAAAAAGGATCAATTGCAAATTCAATTATGGTTTTTTTGCCTACTATATTAAATTGCTTGGCCAATTTAAGTTGGGCTCTAGCTCCTACTCCGGCTGCAGGAATTAATGCAACATATTCACTCATTTGGTACTAGTTCAACAAGAACTTCTCCTTTTTTGATTAAGTTAAGTTTGCTTCGTGCATAACCTTCCAATGCATCTGGGTCATTAGCAAAACTGTCCAACTCCATTCTAGCGATTTTATTTTTTTCTTTTAGATTAGCGATTTTATTTTCTAGGATCATTTTATCTTGTGTCATTTTATTTAATTGACCGATGCTATTTTCTCCATAAAAGATACCCATAATATAAATTAAAATTAAAAAAATAAGTATTACTAAAATACTTGGCATAAAATAATTTTTAACTTTTTCTAACAATTTGCTAACTCTTTTCTACCTAAAAAATTTAATTGTTCCATATCGTCTATCATTAAAAGCCTGTTGTATTTCGAAGTCCTATCTGATCTTGAAGGAGCACCTGTTTTTATTTGTCCAGCGCCAGTGCCAACAGCTAAATCTGCAATAAAACTATCTTCTGTCTCGCCTGAACGATGTGAAATTACACATTTATAATTATGCCGATAAGCTAAATCTATAGTTTCAAAAGTTTCTGAAATTGTTCCTATTTGATTTATTTTAACCAATACAGAATTTGCTACGCCATTTTTGATGCCCTTTTGAAGAATCTCTTTGTTGGTTACAAACAAATCGTCGCCTACAAGTTGAGTTTTATTGCCAAGTTTTTTTGTAAGACTTTCCCAACCGACCCAGTCATTTTCATCAAGTCCGTCCTCGATAGAAGTCAGAGGATAATCATCAGTCAATTTAGCAAGATAATCTATTAATTGGTCTGAAGATAACTTTGATTTGTTTGAAAATATATATTCATTTTTTTTCATCAATTCAGTAGCAGCGCAATCTAAAGCAAAAGTTACATCTTTATTCACCTGATATCCTGCATCTCTAATGGAGCTAGATATAAAATCTAATGCTTCCTCAGCAGAGTCTATTCCGGGAGCAAATCCTCCTTCATCTCCTACTGCTGTAGAAAATCCTTTTTGATTTAATGTTTTTTTAAGACAGTTAAAAACTTCAACACCGCAGATGAGACATTCTTTGAAAGATGAAAATCCAACGGGTTGAATCATAAATTCTTGAAAATCTAATTTATTATTAGCATGCGCTCCGCCGTTTAATATGTTCATCATAGGTAAAGGCATTTTCATCTCAATTTCCGAAGAAAAATGCTTTTTAAAGTAATCATGAATATATTTATATAAAGGTTTTTTTTCTACACTTGCTGATAGCTTGCAGTAGGCTAATGACAAAGAAAGAATGATGTTAGCTCCAAAATTGTTTTTGTTTTTTGTTCCATCAAGTTCAATCAATTTTGAGTCAAATTCCTCTTGTAAGCCTAGTTCCATTCCTATAAGTTCAGGAAACAAATTCTTCTCGGCTGTTTTAATAACCTTTGAAACGCCTTTACCGTTAAAGTCATTACCGCTATCTCTTTTTTCTATGGCTTCTCTAGAACCAGTCGAGGCGCCAGAAGGTACAAACCCAAATTCATTCGAGGCATCATCTGAAACTATCAAAGTTGCAATGGTTGGGGTTCCCCTTGAGTCCAGAATTTCAAATGCTTTAATTTTCCTAATTTTCATTTTCTATGAATTTTTAACAGCTTCATCCACAGCATTGACTTTTTGCAATAGGCTTTCAAATTGATCTAAAGGTGTGGCTGATGGTCCATCACAAAGAGCTTTTTTTGGATTAGGATGAACCTCGATGAATAACCCAGCTATGCCTAAAGATACTCCTGACTTTGCTAAATCTTCAGCTTGCTCTCCCCGTCCACTAGCAGAAGTCCCTCCTTTACCAGGTAGTTGTAAAGAATGTGTTACGTCAAAAATAATTGGATGATGAAAAGATTTCAATTTAGACATACCAAGCATATCAACTACTAGGTTGTCATAACCGAAGCACGTACCCCTTTCACACAAAATTATTTGATCATTACCGAAGCTGTTGCATTTATCGATGATATTTTTCATTTGATCTGGAGACAAAAATTGTCCTTTTTTGATATTTAAAGGTTTTCCAACTTGACATGCTTCCTTGATTAGATCTGTTTGTCTACATAAAAAAGCAGGTATTTGGATAATATCAACAACCTCTGAAATTTTTTCGACTTGGTTTATTTCATGGACATCCGTAATCAATTTATACCCATTTTTTTTTAATTCTTTAAAAGTTTCTAAGCCTTTGTCTAGGCCAGGTCCACGATATGAGTCAATCGACGAACGATTAGCCTTATCAAACGAAGCTTTAAATATAAAAGCATTTCCTTGAGACTCGATAATATTTTTTAGTTTTTCAGCTACCTCAAAAGTTTGCTGATCATCTTCTAAAACATTCAAGCCTGCAATCAAGGAAAGTTTTTTGGAATTAGATATCTCAATATTCGATAATTTAATTGATTTAGTCATTATTTATTTGGAGTTTAGTTTGGCAGCTTTAATAAATCCTTTAAAAAGTGGATGAGCATTAATGGGATCAGAGGTAAATTCAGGATGAAATTGGCATCCTATAAACCATTTATGATTCTTTAACTCTATTGCTTCAACTAAAGTATCATCCTCTGACTTTCCTACAATGGTCATACCATTTTTATTGAATGTTGACTCATAATTACTATTGAATTCATAACGATGTCTATGGCGCTCTGATATTTTTAATTTACTATAGAGTTTTGCCATCTTACTATTTTTCTTTAAAAAACAAACTTGACTTCCCAGTCTCATTGTCCCCCCCTTGTCTGAGTCTTCAGAGCGATATTGAATAAGACCATCGTCATCAAGCCATTCAGTAATCAATCCGATAACTGGATGTCGGGTATCCTTCTTAAATTCTGTACTGTCGGCATCTAACTTCAATACATTTCTGGCGAATTCTATGACTGCTACTTGCATTCCCAAACATATCCCAAAATATGGAATATTATTCTCTCTTGCAAATTTAGCAACATTGAGCATTCCTTTGATACCCCTATTCCCAAATCCGCCAGGAATTAAAATACCATCAGCCGCCAAGTTATCTACTTTGTCATTAAATCTTTCAGAGTCAATGTGCTCAATTTTTACATTAGTCTTGTTGTGTATGCCAGCATGAATTAGGGCTTCATTAACGGATTTGTAAGAGTCTACCAACTCTGTATATTTTCCGACCATTGCAATTTTTGTCTCTCCTTTTTGCTCAGACTCAAGTTTAATGACTTTTTTCCAATCATTTAATTTTGGTTTAGAACATTTAATTTTTAGCTTTTCAACTATTTGGTTATCAAGGCCTTGTTTGTTCATCATTACAGGAATTGCATAAATTGAAGGCACATCTGGTAATGTGAAAACACAATCTTCATTCACGTTGGTGAAAAGTGCTATTTTTTTACAATCTGTCTTTAAAAGATTTTGTTCAGATCTACAAATTAAGATGTCGGCTTGAAGGCCATGCGATAAAAGGCTTTTTACAGAATGTTGTGTAGGTTTAGTTTTTGTCTCTCCTGACGAAGCTAGATAAGGTACATATGTCAAATGTGTGAAAAGTGTCCTATCAGAACCAAGTTCAAGCTTCATTTGCCTGATTGCCTCTAAGAAAGGTTGCGACTCAATATCCCCAACGGTTCCGCCAATTTCAATAATTGCGACATCATTACCATTTGCGCCATAAAGTATTCTCTTTTTTATCTCGTCGGTAATATGAGGAATTACTTGAACGGTGGAGCCTAAAAACTCTCCTTTTCGTTCTCTTCTGAGTACGTCTTCATAAACTTGTCCTGCAGTAAAATTATTTTTATGAGACATTTTGGAATTTAAATATCTTTCGTAGTGTCCTAAATCAAGATCGGTCTCAGAACCATCTTCTGTCACAAAAACTTCGCCATGTTGAAAAGGGCTCATGGTACCAGGATCAAGATTTATGTATGGATCTAGCTTCATTACAGTAACTTTTAATCCTCTACTTTCTAGGAGAGATCCCAAAGAAGCGGAAAGAATGCCTTTGCCGATCGAAGAAACAACTCCACCGGTAACAAACAAAAATTTGGGTTTTTTAGAAGCCATCTTTTTCATACAAGATGGTTCATAAGTATATCAGAATAGTCTCTAGCTATTCAGAAAACTTGAATAGTAAAGGCTAAATAGAAATGATTTGTCCTTCGTCTAGCTCTTCAGACTGGTCTAAAGGTCTTTCAAGAGAAGCCCAATCGATTTCTCCATCTGTTGGCCAGTCTTGATAATCTAATACACCAAGCTCATCATATAGAGGCTTGACTTTCTCTGTAAGGAGGCCAATTCTTGCAAGATTTGGAACCACTCTAGTGAATAATAAATGTTGGAAATTATTCGTTACGTCTGATTTGCTTTGAAAAGCAACAGTTTCGTCAACATCCCATCCAAAATGCTCATATACTTCTGAAGACATTAGCCTTCCTCTCATTACGACACAAGCTTCATATGCAAATTGAGCTCTTTCCTCTTTTTCTTCATCAGAGAGGGTTTTAATATACTCCTCAAGATAGTTAACTCCGAAAGTCACATGTCTAGCTTCATCCCTGATGATTAAATAAAGCATATCTTTAAAGACAGGATCAAAAGTTCCTTGCCTAGCAAGATTAAAAGCTGCAAGAGCTAATCCTTCAATAATGATTTGCATACCAATAAATTTGAGATCCCATCTAGGGTCTGTCAATATCTTGTCTAATAAAGATTTTAGGCCTGTTCCAACAGGATACATAATACCCACTCTTGACTGGATGTATTTGTTGAAGGCTTCCACATGTCTAGCTTCATCGAAAGTCTGAGAAGCAGCATAAAGTTTTGCATTAAAAGTTGGAGCACAGGAAACAAGTTGAGATGCTACGAGCAATGCACCTTGTTCTCCATGTAGAAATTGACTTAAAGACCAAGCTCCTCTGTGACTCATAAAATCGAATTTTTCACCTGTAGAAAGTTTTTGGTAAGGCTCATAATCATCCCAAAATATTGGTGGAGGGGTATCACCACGTTCAGGAAGGGGGCGATCCCAATCTATATCTTTTTCAGCATTCCAATTTAAATCTTTACCAAGTTCATAAAGTCTTTTAATCCTGTTATCTTGTACTGTGTAGTCCCAATTGTAAGAACCTGTCAGAGGAGTACTAAAAATTTCAGCAATATCTGTGACTTCTTCCTTTGAAAGGTTATATTCGTTTTCAACAGGGAATTCTTTTATTTTTCTAGGAGTCTCTTTAAGAACTTTAATTTTCATAATTTATACACCTTTTTTAAACGTTTAGTTATACCGCTCATTAATGAATATGAACTATTATCAGCATATTTAGCTACAGTGTCTACTTCATGACCCTTTCCCCATAAAATTACTTCATCCTTATAACTAATTTTTCTTAAATTTGTTAAATCAACTGCCATCATATCCATAGATATTTTTCCAATTACTGATGCTAATTTGCCATTTATGGATACTTTACCGCAATTACTTAAATTCAATGGATACCCATCACCATAACCGATTGGGAGAATGCCTATTTTAGTTCTTCTATTAGCTTGCCATGTTCCCTCATAACCAACCTTTTCGCCCCTTTCAATTTCTTTTATAGAAATGAACTTTGATTTTAAAGTCATAACTGGTTTAAGTTTTAAATTTTTGATATTTAGATTAGATTTACTTCCAAAAAGACATATTCCTGGCCTTACGATATCTTTTTGTGATGACGGAAAATTAATCATTCCTCCTGAATTACACAAACTCTTCTGAACAAATATTTTGTTTGATGAAAATTTTTTTTCAAGAAGCTCAAATTTTTTAAGTTGGTGATTATTACCTTTAAAAGAAAAAAAATGACTCATTAGAATTATTTGATTTGTTTTTTTAGCAACCTCTTCAAAGACTTTTGAAGCATCATCCAAAGGAAAGCCCAGCCTGTTCATACCTGAGTCAAACTTAAGCCAAATAGGCTGATTCCTTTGAAACGTTTTAACTTTTTTTAAAAAATTTAATTGTCTACTTGAATGAATTACAAATTGTATGTTGTTTTTAACAAGAGAATTCATATCAGATAAATCATATGGTCCTTCTAAATCTAAAACTGGCTTTTTTGAAAAAGATCTAAGATTTATTGCTTCTTCTGTAGTGGCAACACAAAATCCATCGACTTTACTACTAATGCGTTTTGAAACTTTTTTTACACCATGTCCATATGCATCAGCCTTAATTACTGGATAGAATTTTGCAGAAGTGACACTTTTTTTTAAATTTTTAAGATTAAAGTCTAAAGCCCTTAAATCAATCTCTAATATTGTTGGACGATTCAATTTAGTCTTCTTCTGAAAAATCAGGATTGCTTAAAGCTGGATCATCTGGAGCAAGATCTTGAAATTTGGTATATCTCTCTGAAAAATTTAGCTTTACCGATCCTGTAGGACCGTTTCTATGTTTTGCAATGTCAATTATTGCAAGTCCTCTGTTTTCATTATCTTTTTCATATTGTTCCGCCCTAAAAACAAAGGTAACAATATCTGCATCTTGCTCAATAGCTCCGGAGTCTTTTAAATCAGCTAAGACCGGTCTTTTGCCTGTTCTAGTCTCTGGGGCCCTGTTTAATTGAGATAATGCTATGACTGGCACGTCAATTTCTTTAGCAAGAGCTTTTAAAGATCTTGAAATTTCACTCATTTCTGAAACACGATTATCGTTTTTGGTGTCTGCTTTCATTAATTGCATGTAATCAATAATAATTACTCCTAAATCTGGATGTTCTCTTTTGAGTTTTCGAGATCTTGAGAGGATTTCTGATGGGGATAAAGAAGAAGTATCATCGATAAAAAATTTTGATCTGCTTAACAAAGAAATAGAATTTTCTATTTCATTGAAATCTTTATCAGTAAGACTTTTAGCTTCAAATAATCTCTTTAATTCTACTTTGCCGAGTAACGAGATCATTCTATACATGATGGACCGTGCAGACATTTCCAGACTAAAAAGAACAGATGGAATTCCGTCGTTAACCAATTGCCCTACAATGCTTAGAGCAAAAGCAGTTTTTCCCATGCTTGGTCTCCCTGCGATGATAAATAAATCTCCCTGTTGAAGTCCCATGGTGTATTTATCTAAATCTCTAAAACCGGTACTTATTCCTACCAATTCAGAGTCCGATCTAATAGTTTCGTCAATTTTATCGTAAACAGGTTTGATTAAATCCTTTGCAAGGACTGGGCCTGAGCTTCTTTGAATTGAGTCTCTTAACTTTATTAATTTTTCTTCAGCCTCACTCAGTGCACTTTCACTTTCAAGCGTATCTGCTTCCTTGGCTAAAGATGAAATATCAGCAGCAGTAGATATTAGTTTCCTAAGTGAAGAAGATTGCTTAATGATATTTGTATAATTTTCAAAATTAGCTGTTCCTGGAGTTTCGGAAACCAAATTTTTTACATACCCTATTCTATCAAAATTAGAGAGTGAAGAAAGATCAGCATCATTTGAAAGAGACTCTATTAAAGTGACAGTATCTATCTCTGAGCCAAGATTAATAAGTTTTTTTATTCCTCTAAAAATTAATTTATGTTCATTAGCTATAAAATCACTTTCGTCAACTTCCACCGATAGCGAGTCCCATAAAGTTGGTTCTAGAATTATACTTCCTAGCACTGCTTTTTCTGCTTCGATTGATGAAGGTAGGTCGTTTTCTTTTCTCATAGTAGGAAAGATATTCTCCCACTACTGAAGAATGAAGACAATTAGATTTTAAGTTTCTTCTGGTTTGAGTTCGAGATTAACTTGAGCTATGACTTCAGGATGAAGCTCTATATCAATAACGTAACTTCCTAACTCCTTAAGGGAGCCCTCTGGAAGTCTTATTGCGCTTCTTTCAATTTTAAAATCCTTTTCTTCCAAAAGGTCTGAAATTTCTTTTGTACCAACAGATCCATACATTGTTCCTTCTTCAGAAATTGCTACATTATGAGAAACAGAAAAATCATTAATTTTGGCATGAATTTCTTTTGCAGTTTCCAGCCTCTTTTCTTCTTGCAGTTTTAATTCTTCTTTTTTATCTTCATAAACTTTCATATTTTCTTCATTCGCAACAATGGCCTTACCTGAAGGCAAAAGATAATTCCTTCCGTAACCTGATTTAACTTGAACTAAATCACCTGGATTCCCCAAGCCTGTAACACTTTCTTGTAAAATTAATTTCATAAACTTAATGACTGTCTGTAAAAGGTAAGAGCGCCAAAAGCCTAGCCCTTTTAATAGCTCTAGTAAGTTGACGTTGATATTTTGCACTTGTACCTGTCATACGTGCCGGAATTATCTTGCCTGTTTCTGTGATGAACTTTTTTAAAAGTTCCACGTCTTTATAATCAATTTCGTCTACCCCAGCAGCAGTAAACTGACAAGCTCTTTTGGGTTTTAGAAAATTATCTTGATTTTGATTCTTTCTCTTATTGTCTTTTTGTCTTCTCATGTCTATTTTTACTTTTTATCCGATTTAAAAACATTTTTGACTTTTGCAAAAACGCCTTTAGCTTTTTCTTTTGCTTCATCTACAGCTTCTTCAACCACCTCTTCAACTTTTTCAGCAGCCTCTTTGACTTCTTCTATAGCTTCTTCGGCAATTTCTTCTGCTTTTTCTACTACTTCCTCTACTACTTCTTCAACTTTTTCAGCAACCTCTTTGACTTCTTCTATAGCTTCTTCGGCAATTTCTTCTGCTTTTTCAACTACTTCTTCTATTGTTTCTTCAGCGGCATGAACCATTTCTTTTGCTTCTTCAACCACTTCTTCAACTACATCTTCAACTTTTTCAGCAACTTCCTTTACTTCTTCTAAAGTTTCTTCCACAACTTCTTCTGCTTTTGATAAAACTTCTTTTGCTTCAGTAGACACTTTTTTAACAATACCTTCATCTCGGACATTTCTATCATAAGAGTCTTTAGTTTGTTCCATAAGAGCAGACTTAGAGGTTTCAGCTTGTTTCTTTTTTAAAACAGATGTTCTTAAAATATTCTCATTGAATTTGAAAAGATCGGTTATTGATGCTAATTCATAGGAATTACACTCCAAGTTGATCAAAAAGTACTCGCCTCGATAATAATCTTTTATTGGATATGCCAATCTTCTAGAGCCAATCTCTTCCGATCGATGAACTTTTCCCTTAATAGTCTTAGTTGTCTCTAAGATTTTATCGAAAAGGGATTTACTCTGTTCTTTTTCGTCAGGGTTAAATATAAAAACTATCTCGTAATGATTCAATTTGCCTCCTTATGGGTATGAATCTCTTTAATAAGACTCAAGAAAACAGGCGAAGTCTAGAGTAATACAGGCAATTAATCAATAGAGGCTTTGATTATTTCTACCAAGAGATCATTAAAGCTTAATCCAGCTAATTTAGCGGCTTTTGGCACCAAGCTAGTTTCCGTCATGCCTGGGACAGTATTAACTTCCAAGATATAAAATTTACCATCTCTATTGGACTTAATCAGATCAACTCTTCCCCATCCTGAACAGCCTAAGGATTTGAATGCTTTAAGACATAATTCAGATAGTTTTTTTGTTTCTTTTGAAGTTAATTTTGCTGGAATATACTTTGTTCCGATACCATCATATTTAGCTGAAAAATCATAAAACTTATTAGGAGGTATTATCTGAATTGCTGGATAAGTTTTTTCTCCAACAATTGCAACAGTCAATTCTTTCCCTTTAATGAATTCTTCGACCATTATTTCTCCATCATATGAATCTGCTTTGAATAAAGCTTCGGTTAAATCAGGATCTAAACCAATTGTCGAATTACCGAACCAGTTACCAATAGCAGCATAGGGTTTTTGTTTTAGTATCGAAACTCCATAACTTGAACCTTCTTTTGATGGCTTAATAACAATAGGAGACTCTATGTATTTCCATTTCTCTACCGCAAAAGGGGAATAGTAAGTACCTTCTTTACGTTTAAATTCATCAAACCAGTGAATATCATGATGTGGAACATTCAAGCCATTTTTTTTAAAAATCTCTTTGCTCTTTACTTTATCAAAGGCCCTTCGTGATGAGGAAGCGTTACTTCCAGTATATTTAATCTTAGCTCTCTTAAGTATTGATTGAATCTCACCATCTTCACCTCCCTTACCATGGATCATGATAAATACTAGATCTAGGTCGCTATAAGTATTAATGAATTTTAACTGCTTTTTATACTTGATATCGATTAGCTTGGAAGAAAAACCATTTTTGGACAGGCTTTCATGAACCGCCTTACCGCTCTTTAGTGAAATGTCTCTCTCACTAGAAATTCCACCTGCAACGACGCCGATTTTTAATTTTTTTAAATTATCCATCTAATTAACTTCGGTCTTAAATTTAGCAGCTAATGCAGATGTATTACCTGCTCCTTGTGTCAAAAATATGAAATTATCTTGATTGAATTTTTGCATTTCTTGATAAGCCTCTTTTATACCATTAACTAATATTGCTTTTGGGTTTTTAGCCTTTATTTGTTTTATTAGGTCTTCACTTTCATAACCTTTTATAGGTTCTTCACTGGCTGGATAGATTTCCAATAAGATGAGGTTTTTGCATTCCGAGAGAATCGATACAAAATCTTCAAAAAGTGCCTTTGTTCTTGTATACCGATGTGGTTGAAAAACTACCAACATTTCTCTGTCTGGCCAAATTTCTTTTGCTGTGTTGATTGAAACTCGCAATTCTTCAGGGTGGTGCCCATAGTCATCGATAAGAATAATATCTTTCTCAAAAACATTTTCAGAGATAAGTTGAAACCTTCTTTCGATTACGATGAATTTTTCTAAAGCCTGTTTTATTCCTTCATAAGAAATTCCTTCATCAAGAGAAACGGTTATTGCAGCTGTCGCATTTAGAATATTATGCTTACCAATCATGTTGGTTTTAAAACTCATTTTATTATTATTATTTTTATCAAATAAAGTAAAATCAGAACCATCTTTGTTTTGCGTAAAATCTAAAATCTGAAAATCATTCTTATCAGAAAACCCAAATGAAGATACATTCCTTGGAAGATTTTCAACAACTTCAGTAACCTCTGTAGAGTCGCCATTTGCGAATATTCTTCCTTGGAAAGGAGTATTTAGACAAAAGTCTTTAAAGGATTGTTTTAATTCTACAAGACTGTTGTTGTAGGTCTCTAAATGATCATTGTCTATATTTGCAATCACCGCTTTATGGGGCCTTAATAATAAAAATGACCCATCACTCTCATCAGCTTCAGTTAATATATGGTTGCCTTTGCCAAGCTTTGCATTGGATGCAAAAGACTCTACTTTGCCACCAATAATGTATGTTGGGTCAAGATCATTGCAGCTAAATATATGGGCAAGAATACAAGTTATGGTGGTTTTGCCATGACTACCAGCTATAGCAACACTCTCTTTAAGCATCATTAAATTGGCAAGCATTTCAGCCCTCTTGATTATAGGAATTTTTAGCTTTTCTGCTTCTGATACCTCTAAATTTTCCTTTGAAATAGCTGATGAAATAACTACCAAATCTTTTTCTATCACATTAGAAGCGCCATGATTATAAAAAATTTTAGCTCCTAAAGTTTCTAGTCTTTTGGTTATGGGAGTTTCCGTCAAATCAGAGCCAGAAATTTCGTAATCTAAATTAATTAAAATTTCGGCAATACCGCTCATGCCCGCACCGCCTATACCAATTAGGTGTATTTTTTTAATGTCATCCATTTGATAGGATCTCTTTGATAATCACATTATTTTTATCAGTCAATGAAAGTTTAGATATTCT
>MDTE01186279.1_pt1 | contig 14076 bp, 10 predicted proteins | sample 811231 | NCBI WGS metagenome assembly MDTE01 (sample SAMN05326651, study PRJNA326480) | marine metagenome | isolation source: seawater | place: Indian Ocean: Red Sea | collected 2010 | reverse complement strand
CATGTCGCGCGGACGTCTACGCGCGTCGTCGAGTGCGGTCGAGGGGTGATTGTGAAAGACACGGGCTCGATGAATGATGACGCCACGTCGCGACGATGGCGATGGTGACGACGATGAAGACGACGCGATGCATGATGACGCGCGGGGGGACGATGCGAGGGACGCGAGAGACCCGGCGCGAGAGACGCGGCGTCGGTATGCGCGCCGGGGCGTCGACATTCCGTGATGATGATGACGATGAAGATGATGATGATGATGATGATGATGAAGATGATGATGATGATTTCGTGTCCAGACGAAAAACGCTCGCATTCGCGCTCGCGGTGATGTCTACCGCGACGCTCGCGCCTTGCGCGCGCGCGTACGGGTTGAACAAAGCACCATCCACCTCTGGTGGACGTGGACGAGAATCGTACGAGGAGCGCGTGCGAAAAATGCGAGACGCGCAGCGGGTTCGGGACGCGCGCGACGACGCCGAGGCGGACGCGCCCTCGACGACGCTCCCGAACGGATTGCGATACCGCGAGTACGTCGCGGGTGAGGTCGGGGAGGAAGCGATGAAGGGGTCGAGGGTGGACGCGAGGTACAAGGTGTTTCGATTATCGAGCGGCGCGTACTTTAAATACAGCTCGGGCGGGACGCCGGTGTTGCTGTGGAGTCGCGGGTACGGCGCGGAGGGTCGAGACGACGTGGGCGAGACGGTGTCGTTCGTGCTCGGAGAGACGCCGTTGCCGCGAGCGGTGACGCCGTGCGTGGTGGGAATGAAGAAGGGGTCGGTGAGACGGATTCTGGTGCCGCCGAATTTGGGATGGGTGAACGACGACGTGGTTCCGCGACCGGATAGTTTCGGCGCGGCGAGACGATTGATTAATTATCGCGACGGACCCTTACTGTTCGAGATCGAGGTGGTGAGGGTTCGAAACGGCGCCGAGGCGAGGGACGGGGACGCGGGGGGCATCGAGATGGAGGGTGACTTTTCGTACAAACTCCCGGCGCCGCCGACGTTGACAAATAACGCTCCGTCGGACTAGTTTACAATTATGATAGACGTACAGATTAGAAGGATTCGCCGTCGCCGCGCTTCAATTGTCCTCGAAGACGCGACCCGAGCGCGAGACGCGCGGCGTCGTTCCATCCGTTGACTCGCTCGCGCGTGAGCGCCAACGTCCGCGACGAGTACTCGACGCGGAACGTCTCGCTCAATCTACCCGTCGATTCATCGCGCCACTCGTCCACGCGCTCGACGCTCACGACGCGCGCGTCGGCGTCCCCCGTCGCCCCCTCGAACGCCTCACGCACCGCCGTCGCCGAATCCGCGTCCTCCGCCGATTCCGCCGCCCACACGCTCACGTCTCTCGTGAACGGCACGCAATGATCGCACTCTAAACCCAACGCCCTCGCCCGGTCTTCATCACAAAACACGTGCACGACACCTCCGTCGGTGACGAAACCGCGTTCGTCCCCGAGTCCGCGCCAGTGTCCTCGCGATTGGTATCCCTCCGCGCGCCACGCCTCGTCGGCGAACGTAGTCGCCTCCACCAATAACATCCCATTCTCCGCCCCTCTCGAATACGTCTGCCAAGAGTTACCGTACTCGCGCATCCGTTCACCGTCCGCGCGCGTCCCACCTTGTCCCGGCGCTAAACTCACCTCGACGAATCCGTTCGGCGCGCACACAATTTTCGCTTCCCGCAAAAACATTCCGAGCAACGAGCGGTTTCTATCCATCTTTGCCTTACCCGCGACGTGAGGGAAATTAAACACCACTCTGTCGAACGATCCTCGTTCGAAATGCGTCGTCAACGTCGTCGCGTCGACGCCGTGTCTCGTCGACGCGCCCGGCATCGCCGCGAGCTCCGCGACGTTGTCGGCGCCTCGCCACGACTGCGCGATGACATCCTCGCTCTCGAGCGACGTCGCGAGCACGCGCGCGCCTCGAGCGGTGATTCGTCTCGCGAGCGCGAGCGCAAAGCTAAAATCACCCTCACCGACGAGAAGCACGCGCTCCTTCTCTCTCGCGCGCGCGCTCGCCGCCGTCGGAGACACCACCAGGCTCACCTCGCCGCCACCATCGTTCGTCGCCGTTCGTCGACCGTGAACGCGTCTCTGACGCGCGACGCGCGGGTCATACGACGCCGTGAACGCGCGCGGACGCCATCTCCGCGCGCACGCGCGCATGCGAGCGCCCCGAGCGTCGCTGACTGTCCACGCGCGCGCGCTCGGGTCGTTATCTCCACTCGTCGCCCGCGCGCGCCCATCGACGATGCCGCCGCGAGCCGACGCCGCGCGCGACGTCAACGTCGACGATCGTTCGCTCGTCGCGTTGGGGTCGATTCGGCCGCCCCCCAAGCCGTTCCCGCCGCGTCACGTCGACGGGCGCGAACTGTGCAAAAACTACATGACGGCGGGAAAGGGCTGCGAACGGGAAGACTGCCGACGCGCGCACGTCGACCGCGCGGAGCGGCCGTCGTGTCATCAGTTTGAAAGATACGGGCTCTGTGAAAGAGGCGAAGGGTGCTGGATGCGCCACGACGCGAGGAAGCTGGAGGATTTCGACGTGGTGGTGATGTGCGACCACGAGCTCGCGAGGCGGCACGTCGAGCGCGCGAGGGAAATTTTCGGAAGCGACGCGGTCGTGGGGGCGAGTCGAACGCGGTTGACGCGAAAAACGACGGATTGTTTGATTTGTGTGAAATCGGCGCTGGGCGCGGCGGGGGGGTTGCGAGAGTTGTACGCCGAGGAACCGCACGGGATGGCGAAGACGAAGCGAACGTTTGCGTTTCCCGACGCGGCGCGACGAACGAGCGTCGAGGACGTATGTTCGGACGCGGGGAAGAAAACCTTGGAGACGTGGTTGGAGCGAACGGTGGACTCGTTGATAGAAGAATCGGGGGCGACGGTGGAGTCGCCCGTGTACGCGCGGCTGCGCGCGGCGCCGAGATGGTTGGAAAAGATGATGTGCGACGCCATGGACGCCGTCATCGATCGCCGCGGCCCGTCGTTCGCCGCGAGACCGCCCGGTGGGGGCATCACGACGCGTGATTGCACGCACTGCGTCGACGCGGTGCATATGTGGGGACGAGCGTACCTCGGGGCGTGGACGACGCGCGGCGTGTACGAGAAACCGAGCGAGGACGGCGCGCCGACGACTGTCATGCGAGAAGCCGGCGCGCCGACGGTGCCGCCCGCGGGCGCGGCCACGATGGACGATCTCGCCATGTTGTTCCCTCTGCGTCTGCAAGATTACCGCGTCACCGTCGCACCGACGTGTCGAGCGTATTTTAAGTTGCACGAGGCGCTCTTGTACGCGGGCGTTCCCGTGGAGGGTGACTGGAATTGCGTCGACGTCGGCGCCGCTCCCGGCGGATGGACGCAAGTACTGTGCGAACGATTAGCGAGCGATGCGAAGAAAACCGGCGGGAGGGTGTGGGCGATCGATCCCGCGGAGGTGACGCTCGATCCCATGCCCTCGTGCGCGCGACACCTTCGCGCGCTCGCCGAGGACGCGGTGGAGCCGGTGCGAGACGCGCTCGCCGAGTCCAACGACGAATTGAGACTCGTCGTGTGCGACGCCAACATGCATCCAGAGGCGTGCGCGCGCATCGCCCTCGACTTTGCCACAAAGTTTCAATCGTCGAAAGAGTCGTGGTTGATAGCGTCGATGAAGAATTTTTGCAGTAAACGCGAGAATTGGTTCCGCGCCATGGAGGAGTGCGCGCGCGCGTGTCGAGACGCGGGATACGACGACGTCTTCGTCAAGCATCTCTTCTCAAACTGCGGCGAGGAACAGACGCTCTTCGCGCGACGACGCGCGACGACGGCGAAGTCAGTAGTAGTGTAGTCGTTACATCGTTACATCGTTACATCGTTACATCGCATCAGTCCGTCTCGAGCGTTCGCTCCATGTCGTCGCGTTGCGCGACAAGTTGATGGATGATTTCGTCGAGCGCGGCGCGCGGACGCGTCGCGACGAGTCGCTCGAGTCTTCGCTCCACCTCCATTCGCGTGCGCTCCTCGATCGAGAACTCTCGGTCCGGATCCAAGACGCAATCGAGATGAAAGTTTCGCTCTCGAAACGCATCACTCCACGGGTCGTCGCTCGCGTCGCGCGTCCGCGCGTCGTCGTCGACGGCGGCGTACACGAAAACGTCCCCGACGAAAAAACGCGCGTCCGCGCACCTCGTCTCGCTCGCTCGTCTCACCCGCGCGTCCTCCTCGCGAGCGGACCGAACGCCGTCGTGTGTACCCACCGCGAGCACGAGATACGCCCGATCGACGCCCTCGCGAGCGCCGCGCGCCGAGAGCACCGCCGCGTGCGCCGTCTTCAACGGCGCCGCGCGTCCCGTCAAACGCTCCGCCGCGACTTCAAATCCCATATTGTGTCCCAGACACAGCACACACCGCGCCCCGTGCTCAGTCGCGTGTCGCACGACTCTCCTTCCGATCGTCTCCACGCACCGCTCGGCGTCGACGACGCCCTCGGCGCCGTGCGCGTCGTCGTAGACGTCCCGCGCGCGCGCGACGGGCGCGCGCCCGAACGCCGCGTGCGCCTCTCCCATGCACGCCAACGTCTCCACGCACCGCACCGCGTCCGAGGTGATCACCACGTCCGGTTCGAACGCGATCCATCGATCCGTCAGTCTTTTCGCCAATCGTTTCGCGCGTCGTCGCCCGCGCCGTCGTAATCCTCTGCCCCAATCCTCAGCCATCGGATCGGACCGATCGCTCTTCGCGTGTCTCGCCAACACCAACCGCACGTCGTCCGCGCGGCGCCAACGAAGCGACGCGTCGATATTTTCTCCACCGTCTGGGCGCGCGCGCGCGTCCTCGGGGAGGTCGCGTCGCGTCGCGCGCGTCGATTCGCGCGCGCGCGCGACCGCGCTCGAGGCGAATCGTCGTCGTCCCTCTCGCGCGTGTTCATCCCTCGCGCGGCGACGACGCGCGGGGACGCGACGCGCGAACGTTTGTAAAATTTTCATGCGTCCATTTGTGCCGTCGTCTCCGCGCGCGCGTCGATCGTCGCGTCGCGTCGCGTCGAGACGTCGCGTGACGCCAGAGATGGGCGCGAGCGGCGACGCCCTCGCGCGCGCGTCGCCCGCGTCCGCGTTCGCGCTCGCGCTCGCCGCCGGCGCGACGCACGCGCTCACGGGACCGGATCACGTCGCGGGCGTGCTCGCGGTGACGGCGAGCGCGAGACGGTTCGCGCGCGCGAGCGCGTGCGCGACCGACGAGGAATCGTCGTCATCATCGTCATCATCATCGGACGCGCGGTGGGCGCTCGCGCGCGCGTGCGCGAGGCAAGGCGCGCGGTGGGGATGCGGACACGCGTTCGGACTCGCCGCGCTCGGTGGAGCGCTGTTGGCGTGCGAACGCGCGGTGGACGACGACGCGTTGGGGACGGCGAGCGATTACGCGGTGGGCGCGTGCATGATTCTTTTGGGCGCGGCGACGCTGCGAAGCGCGCGACGGTTCGAGAAGAGACGACGCGCGACGCGAGCGCACGTGTTGAGCGCGGAGGCGCGAGACGAGGACGAGGCGCACGAGGGGGGAGGGGTCGACGACGCCGACGGTGCGGGGTCGTCGCCGGTGCGCGTCTTGGCGGGAAGCGACGCGCACGCCGAGGCGCACGCGTACGGCGTGGCGCACGAACACGCGCGCAAGGGGGAAGATGAGGAGATGTGTGCACGCGCGGACGGGCGCGTGGATGTCGTCGAGACTGTGTCGGAGCGTAAGAGTCTCTGGAGTCGCGTGAAGAGCGCTTTGGGCGAGGAATCGACGCGAGAAGGAAAATTAGCGGCGTACGCCGTCGGCGTCGTGCACGGCGCGTCCGGGGTGTCTGGGGTGATTTATATTCTTCCGGCCGTCTTTTTGGACGACGCGACGAGAATTGCGCTCTATTTGTTTGGGTTTTGTCTCACGAGCGTGCTCGTCATGACGGCGTTGGCGTTTATTCTCGGCGCCGCGCCGGGAAGCGAACGCGCGGCGTTGCGCGTTTCCGTCGCCGCGGGCGCGTCCTCGTTGATCGTGGGCGTGATTTGGATCGCGCTCGCGGCGACGGGCAAGTTGAATGTATGATTTGAGATGACGTCGGCGTCGGCGTCAGGGTAATAATGTAATTTACAAGTTACGGTTACGTGTACAGTACACGATCCACGAACGAATCCACGCTCGCGAAATCGTCCGTCGACTCAGCCAAACATCGACCCGAAAGAGATGCCATCGTTTCTTCGGACGGCGATTTCGTACACCGCGTCCACGCACGGCGCGAGCACGGAGCGCATCGCGTACTTGCCGTCGCCCGCGTAATACAATTCCACGCCCGGGCGCGCGTCGTGCGTGCCCCCGCCCTTGAGCGCCGTCGAGCTCTTAAATATTTTACGAATCGCGTTCGCCGAGTCGACCAGCGCCCTTTTCGGCGACGCTCTCGGCCGTCCGCGAGGAGGCGTCCTCGCCGTCTCCAAAAGCGCTCGTCCCAATTTCGTCGGCGTCTCGTCGACGAGCGCCGCGTGCGTGGCGAAAACGACATCCCCGACCTCCGCGCGCTTCTCGGACGTTGGACTCGAACACGCCTCCTCATCCGCGCTCGCCGGCACGCGCCGCATCGTCACGCACGCCACGTCGCCCGCGCGCGCGTCCAGTCGCACCGCGTCGCGAAACGTAAAACACACCAACGGATATGTCGCCACATTCTCCACCGGCATCCCCCGTTCATCCAACACCGCGTAAAACGGCGACGCGTACGCTCGCGTTCGAGCCGTCATCGCGACATCGCTCCGATCCTTCTCGCGAAACTGTCCCACCTCCATCTCGAACGCGCTCTGCGCGCACACGTTCATCATCATCGTCGCTCTCCAATCCACCCCCTCGTACGTCTCCTCCTCCGCGTCAACGACCGCGTCCTCGCTCCATCGCTTCACGAACACCTCCCCGTTCCTTCGCACGAAGTGCAACACGTCGTCTCGATCGAACGCGTCGTCGCGTCGCGGGTTCGTTCGAAAGATGAATGTGCGCTCGAACGCGTCGAACCAATCCTCGTCCGCGCGCGTCTCGTCCTCGACGCGTTCGAGCGCGCGACGCGACTCGCGCGTCGACGCGCGCGATCGCGCGGGTGATGGTTCTGTCTTTGCATCCGAGGCTCGATCCATCGTCGCGTCGAGGCGTGACGCATCGATCGCATCGCATCGAATCGTCCCCGCGGTGGCGATCGAACTGAAAAGTTAACAATGGGGACGGGACGTTTCGTATCGTGCGTTACGCGCGCGACGCTCGACGCGACACGTCGACGCGCGCGGGGACGAGGAAAACGAGAGAAAGAAAAATTAAATCGCGCGACCATGGCGACGCGCGGTGCGGGTGAGGTGAAGATTCGCGTCAACGCGCTCCCGATGTGCGAGGATGAGGCGCACCCGTACCTGACGTGTTTTCAACACTCGCGAGCGTTTTTCGAGCGCACGAGGACGGTGCGGGTGTACTGCGCGCCGAGTGAGACGGTGAGAGGGTTGAAGGAGAAGGTGCGAGCGATGTTGGGGGAGCGAGTGGAGATGATTCGACGCGGTGGGGCGAGAGGTGGGATCGAACTGAGGGATGAAGAGACGCTCGGCGAGTTGGGATTGGGCGCGCGGGACATGAGCGTGTGGGAACATCTGTGGGTGGACAGCGAGGCGCGAATGCGACGGATGGAAGAGGACAAGGAGAAGATGATGAAAATCATCGACGTGCGTCCCAACGATATGACGCCGAAGATGATTCGAATGTTGAAGGATTTGGCGCCGCCGTCGCGGGAGTGAGACGCCACCGAAATCGAGGCGCGACGCCGAATGAACAAACGCGCGATGTAATGCGTGATACGAAACTATATTTACAACAACTCGTTCGCGACTTTACGCCGCCGGCGCGGGTGCGATGGCTTTCGCGAGCGCCACCTTGTACGGCGGTAACGGTATTTTCGCCGCCCACGGGTGTCGCAGGCAGACGAAGATGAGCGCGGCCAAGACGAATCGAAACGGGACGAAGACGAAACCCGCCGCCGCGCCGAGAAGCATCGTCTGATACTTTGAGCTCTGACCCTCGTCTTCCCACGTCAATATCGCGGCAAACTTTTCCATCGGTTCGCGCATGAACTCCACCTGCGCTTGACACCAAAAGCTAATCTGAACGATCGTCTCGTACGCGTCGTTGGACGGCGTCGATCTCGGCGACACCTTGCGCGCGGCGACGATGAGCGACGATAAGGGCGATAACGTGCTCCCGGGCGGCGCCTTGGCGACGTCGACCGACCCGATGAGTTTACTCTTATTCTCACCCAGAGGCGTGAACATCATCGGCGCGTTTCGAAGGGAGATCTGCCACGCCGCAAACGCGAAAAATCCCACAAACCACAACCTCGGAAACCACAGACAAAAGAAAATGGCGACGTGCAGCGCCGCCGTGTACAGAGGTTTCTCCCACGTCACCGCCAGCGTGAGCGGTTTGAGTACGTCCGCGAACACTTCGAGCGTTGACGCGAGACGCATGGCGCTCGCCTTGGCGCGACGCGTCGTGGACACGGAGGGATCCGTCTCGCTGACGTCCAACATGAAACGCACGAGGGGTTCGGGAAGCGCGTCTCTCCCGGTGACGAGTTGTTCGTACTTGATCAAGTCCAAATCTCTCGAAACCTCTTGCATGTCCCCAAAGCGATACGCGTTGAGCGGGAGCGAAGGCGTGCAGTAGTTGAAGAATAAACCGACGTTACTGACGGTTTGCGTAAACTGCAGACGCAGGGTCACCTCGCCGTTCTCCGTTCCAGATCCGAAGACGTCCTTGGTGGTCAAAGGGACGGTGCTCACGATGGCTCGGCCGTGTTCGGGCAGCGTGAACGGTGAAAACTTAACTTTCCCGAGAATGTGTTCCGGATTGTTGCGGTCGTAGACGACGAGCGTGCACATGTCCGAGGCGTCTCGCACGGCGGCGTGCACCTCTCGTCGCCACCCCGACGGTCCGCCGCCGCCGAATCCCGGCAAGAACGCCCACGCGTCGCCGACGTTGGCGATCAACGCCGGGGCAATGCCTTGATCGATCCCGTTCATTCTCAACACGCGCACCGAGAGCTCACCGAGCAATGGTTTTTGTTGTTGCGAATACGTGATGGCGGGATCGACGTACGCCTGTAAAAACACCAAACCCGCGTCCTCGTCGTCGCCCTCGACGCCGGATGAGAGTTTGTAATACCGACCGGCCGGCGGATCGCTGACCTTCCCGTTGAGATCGGTGCGTCGTCGTCGAAGTTCGGACACCTCAATCTCCGTCGTGCCGAGTAACGTTTCGCTCTCGGTGGTGACGACCTCCAAACGAACGGTTCCCGTGCACGGCGCCTCGGTGTTGAACGTCGCCTCGCCGAACGAAAACGTCATGTCATCCGTCACGCTGAAGCTCGCCGCGCTCGTCTCGGCCTGTTGCGACCCATATGCGATGACACATCGAATCGGCTCGCCGTCGGTGAGTCTGAGACCGCGCACGAAACGCGCGTTGACGGTGACGGAACACGACGCCGGGGTGACGCGAACCGTGGCCTTGGTGGCGACTACGCCTTCGTCTGACTCTTTTTTAATTCCCAAACCCGCCGCTTCGGACGACGTCCCGATCCACGCCGAGACGTTGATCACCCCGATCCCCCGCGCGGCGTTCTTCGAGACGGGTTTCGTGCGCAAACCCTGCACGCCGGGTTCCAATTTCACGCGCGGAACGCTGAGGTGCACGGCAAACGGCGAACCGAGCACCTCGGCGCGACCCGTGGTGTCTCGCGGTAACGACGCGATCGGGAGCATCGCCTCCCCGACTTCCTCACCAACGTCGTCGTGCACGAGAAACGACACGTGTTCGCCGTCGAATTCGTGCATGGACGCCAAGGAGATGGCCACCGTTTGGCCGATGTTTGAGCACACGCCGCCGAAACCGGTGGGCACGGGCGACGTCGAGTGCAACTTATTCTTCGTCTCGCCGAGAGACACCGTCGTCACGGGCGTACCCGCCATCTTCGCCGCGGGACCTTCGACTGAGACGTCGATGAGGTGCAGGAAGACGTACGATTCGGGTTGGAAACCGATTTTGAGCGGCGGGCCGTTGGGCACCGCATCCATCGCCGGCGTCGGTTCGTCGGTGACGGGCATCATCTCGAGCATCGCGATCATGTTGTCGAAGACTTCGTCGCGCTCTTTCATGCAGTTAATTTTTATCTTCGACCCGTCCGCGGTGTCCATCTCGATACCGTTCAAGCCCTCGACGACGAGCTCTTGGACGGACATGGCGTCGGTGAGCCACGTCACGCGTTTGGATTGATCCGAACCGATGAAGGCGAACGCATACTTCAACACGTACATGACACCCTTGTCCCCCTTGACGGCGCGCGGCGACTGTGACGTCGACGGCGTGATGATCGAACACTCAAACGACGATAAAAACTCCGTCTCCGCGGGTAATTTGAACATTTTGACGATGTCCGCAATGGTGGCTTGCTCGTTCGGTTGCTTCGCGTTGGTACCGAAACCGAGACCGGCAAACATTTTCGAGCCAAAATCGATCGCTTGATCAAATACGCTCGCGTCATCGCTCATTTTGTCGTCGTCCGCTGACTTATTTACAGAACTGGGGAGCTTCAGCGCGGCTTTCTTTTCCGCCGCGGCGAGCGCCGGCGCGGTAGACGCGACGTTCGCCACCTTGACGTATCTTCTGAAAAACTGCTTCATCGTCACGAGCGTGCCATCGCGGCCGGTCACGGTCCTCGCGACAATCATCGATGTCTTCTCCATCCATCGTCTCGTCTCCATGAGCAAACAATCATCTACCTCCACCCACACGTCGGCGTCCCACTTGGCGCGCACTCGCATGGTGGACCCGTCGTTGTTGACAGTCTCCGTCCACGCATCGATCGAGCTCACGTTCGTCGTCGCCACGCTTCCGCTCACCAGCGTATCCTCGAGCTTAGTATCGTCGTGCACGATGTGTCGTAACTCTTTCAAATCCACGCGACCGGCGAGTCGATTTTTCAACGTCACGCCCGCGACTCGAACGAAATTCTCCGCGTTCTCCGTGAGTTCCGTCTCCCAAACGCCACTGCGCGCGAACGACGTCGGGACATGATTCGTCAGTCCATGGAGCTCGAACGCGACGTGTGCGCGCGCGCGCGGTCGCGCCGGTCGCCCTCGGCGTCGTCTTCGCGAATCGAAAGATCCGCGCTCGCCGCCGACGCGTCCGCCGCGACCGCGCCGCGCGAAACTCCACCGCCGACGAACGCGCGCGAACGCGACGACACCAACGACGATCGCCGTCGACCTCCCGTCGACGCGCTCGCGGTCGAGTCACTCCGCGCAGCGCGCGTTTGTTCCAATAACACCAATCCGCGATTTCGACGCACCTAAAGTTCGGTCGCACGACCTCGGCTTTCGCGCGCGCGTCGTCGGCCTGACGCGCGTCGAACTGTCGAAGAACGCCCGAGTGCGAGCTTGCGTTCGCCGTCATCGTCGCGCGCGCGACGAGCGACGTCGAGTGGCGTCGTTTGCGGGATCGCCGTTCGAACGCTGACACGTGCACGTATGAGTAAACAGTGATGCGTGTGTTTTCGCACACACCTCGGAACGAGAGTCGACCACTTCACCGCGCCACACGCCGACGCGCGCGCGGGACGCGTCTCGCGAACGTCGACGATGACGATAAAAATTTTCTTCGTCGCTCTCGCGTCTCTGTTGGGTGCGAACGGCCGCGAGACGTCGCGAAACGAAGGACTGACGGTTTCGTATGTCTTTGCACGAAAACACAGCCACGACGCTCGCGACGCCCGACGAGAGCGCCGTCGTCGATCTCGTCGACGGCGAGACGACGAAATACATCGGAGAGGCCATGCGCGAGGGTTCGTACGCGCTTTTTCGTTTCGAGGTGACGTGCGAACCGCAAGATTTGGAAATTTCGTTTCGGCTCGCCGACGACGGCGACGCGCCCGAGCGAGCGACGCCGACGACGGATGGCGCGTGGGCGACGGTGCCGTCCGCGTACGGGGTGGAACTGCGGTTCGTGTTGCATCTCGGCGCGATGGACGACGCGAGCGTGTTCGGGGCGTACAGACCGAACGATTCGAACAATACGTACGCGTGGGAGATGTTCGCGTACGAGGACGCCGCGAATCTGGACGTGACGGCGATCACACCCGGAACGTGGTACTTGGAAGTCATCGTCGTGTACGGATCGCTTCAGTCAGGGTTTGAAATCAAACACGATCTGTTCGGATCGCGTTCGGCGGAGTTTGCGGACTTTAATGGCTGCGAGTTGGACGACGGCGCGCTGTCGATGTCCGTCTTCTCGAACGGGAGCGCGTACACGCTGCGAGAACCGTTCGTCGCCGAGCCCGATTACGCGTCGTGCGGGAACGACACGACGTCGTGTTATCTGGGAAGAGGACATCCCCGCGCGCGAGGTGCGGAGAGACGAGGCGTGGGTCCGATTCTCGGAGAAGCCGTCGTCGTCGTATCGACGCCCGAATTCGACGACGAGGATTTTTTCCTCTTGGCGGACGACGCGCGCAAGTTTTTGGGTGATTTTAGCGAGGGATGGTTCACGGTCGATCGTCTGAAGAACGCGACGCTGATTTCAAAACCGCCTCGATTGGAGACGCAGTTCAAAGTGAACCGTACGGAACGCGCGTTCGATCACGAAGCGTGCGGGTCGATTCTAAACGCTGCGGAACTGCGAGGCAAGATTTGTGTCGTCACGAGAGGGACGTGTTTTTTCTCTCAGAAGACGCTCGCGTGTCAAAAAGCTGGCGCCATCGCAACGATCATCATAGATACGGAATTTGAACCGCTCGCCGCAGTCAGCTGGGTCGGCGCGCATGACCCCCAATCGATGTTGATCCCGACGATTGTTTTACCGCTTCTGCAGGGCAACCGCCTGCTCTCGGCGATGTACGACGGAAACGTGCGCGCGCTTATCGAAGCGTACGAATGTCGCCCAGCGGCGAAGTGCCAACGATGCGCGCCTGGATTTACGTCTGTGGAAACGAATTGCACGACGTCGAGGTGTCCCGGAATGAACGAAATGTTCACGTCAAACTGTTCATCGAACGGCGCGTGCGTCGAGCGCGAGGGCGCGTTACTGTGTGAGTGCGAGAAACCTTTTAGCGGTGACGCGTGCGACGTCATCGGCACGACGAAAACGCTCACGCGAGTCAGCAGAAAAACGGTGACGGCGGTGTTGGTCATCACGTTTTCGCTCGTCGGCTCGGTGTGCCTCTTGGTGGTGGCCTTACAACTCCGTCGCCGAAGTCGCCAGTCGGCGTTCGGGCACATCATTTGGAAACCGGACGACGACGACATCGCCGTCGCGCCGCCGAGCGCACCGACACAGCCGACGACGGTCGCCGCCTAGGGATTGGTTTGTTTTTTTCGGCGCGCGCGCGTCGTCCCGCGCCTTCGCTCTCTCGTTACAATCTACATCTACGAGTCATCGCCGCCGTCCAATCTCCATCGCATCAAATCACCCCTCGCTCTCGTAATTCCTTCGCCAACGCATCGTTCCCCTGCATCAACTCGCGCAGATTCGTCTCGACGTCGTTCAATTTTTTACTCAAATACTCCCGCTGCCCCATCGCCTTTTCGATCTCCTCCGTCGCGCTCGCGCTCGTCGCGTCCAACCCCTCCATCAGCGTCGCCTTCTTCTCGAGCACGAACGACCGACCGACGGGTTTAAACAACCGCACGTCTCCATCGACGCTCTCCATCTCCTTCTTCGTCAATCGCGCGCGCTGTCGATCGTGTTCGCGCTGTTGCACCGACTGCCTGAGATTCTTCATCGCGCTCGTCGCCTCGGCGTACTTGGCCTGAAGCTCGACGAACTGTTTGAACCCATCGCTCGGACCGGCGACGGCGGCGTCACCGCTCGCGCTCGCGGCGCTCGGGGACATGCGCGCGAGTCGCGCGCGCGCGGAGGTGTGACGCGTTGACCGAGCTCGAGGGCGACCGAACGAGACGAGACGAGACGAGACGAGACGACGACCGACGAGGTGACGCGAGCGCGTCGCTACATCACGGGAGGCTAGGCTGGGCTATG
>MDTE01008593.1_pt1 | contig 14077 bp, 10 predicted proteins | sample 811231 | NCBI WGS metagenome assembly MDTE01 (sample SAMN05326651, study PRJNA326480) | marine metagenome | isolation source: seawater | place: Indian Ocean: Red Sea | collected 2010 | reverse complement strand
TCCCTTGCCAAAAACATGTGGTTGCTGCCGATGTTATAGTTATGCCTCTTTCTTGTTCTTGCTCCATCCAATCCATAACCGCATTACCATCATGTACTTCACCTATCTTATGAGATATACCAGTATAAAAAAGAACACGCTCTGTTGTAGTAGTCTTACCAGCGTCTATATGAGCCATGATCCCTATGTTTCTATACTTCTCGATTGGTGTTTGTCTAGCCATTAGATTATCCTCAGAATAACTTTGGGGATTTACCAGCGAAAATGTGAAAAAGCTTTATTAGCTTCTGCCATTTTATGTGTGTCTTCTTTTTTCTTGATCGCATTACCTCTATCATTGGTTGCATCAAGAAGTTCATTTGCTAATTTAATTTTCATGCTTTTTTCTTGTCTTGATCTTGCTGACTCAATTAACCATCGCATAGCTAATGCCTCCCTCCTATCTTTTCTAACTTCTACAGGGATTTGGTATGTGGCTCCACCAACTCTCCTAGATCTCACTTCCACTACAGGTTTAACTTTCTCTAATGCTTCAGCAAAGACTTCGGGAGCCTTCTCAATAGGCTTTCCTAGTTTTTGAACAAGTGTCTCTAAAGCCTCGTAAACTATTGTTTCAGCAGTTGATTTCTTACCGTCTTTCATGATCATGTTGATAAACTTTGCCAATAATGTGCTAGAAAACTTAGGATCTGGCAAAATCATTCTTTTTACAGCTGCATTTCTCCTAGACATAATTAACCTTTTGGCCTTTTCGCACCATATTTTGATCTACCCTGTTTTCTGTCATTTACTCCAGAACAATCAAGTGTTCCTCTAATAGTGTGATAGCGAACACCTGGCAAGTCTTTTACCCTTCCTCCACGAATTAGAACCACTGAGTGTTCTTGAAGATTATGGCCTTCACCGCCTATGTAACTCGTAACCTCATATCCATTTGTTAGTCTTACCCTGGCAACTTTTCTTAGTGCTGAGTTTGGTTTCTTTGGTGTTGTTGTATAGACACGAGTGCAGACCCCTCTCTTTTGAGGTTTTCCTTCTAGAGCAGGAACATTATTCTTTACTAATTTCCTCTTTCTAGATTTTCTAACTAATTGATTAATTGTTGTCATAATTAATTTTCAAAATAAATTCTGAAGGATTCTATTCTTCTCAAGCAAATGGTTCAAGTTATTTAAATTAATTTAGTAAGGCTCAGCCTGCCTCAACCTTACTTTTCTCTTCGGAAGATTGATCCAAATCTTTTAACCCTTTAGCAAATTCTTCTTCAGCTATCTGTGATGCATCAGCCTCTGTATTGTAACCAGTTCCAGCCGGCACAAGTCTTCCTACTACAACATTCTCTTTAAGACCTCTTAATTTATCTATAGAGCCTTTAACAGCAGCCTCAGTAAGAACACGAGTTGTTTCCTGGAAAGAAGCGGCAGAAATAAAAGAAGTTGTTGCTAAAGATGCTTTGGTTATACCCATAATTGTCGGCTTAAAAGTAGCTGGTTTAAGGTCTTCTGAAATGATTCTTTCATTGATATCTAATAAGTCAGCCCTATTAATTAGCTCGCCATTTAGTAGCATGGTATCTCCGGGCTCATCAACTTCTAATGTTCTCATCATCTGTCTAATTATAATTTCAATGTGTTTGTCATTAATTGGAACACCCTGAAGTCTGTAGACATCCTGAACTTCTTTAACAAGATATTCAGCTAAGCTCTCTATACCTTGAATCTCTAGGATGTCATGTAAGCTTAACTCTCCATCTGAAATAATTTCACCCTTCTGTATTTTTTCTCCTTCGAAAATATTTAATGTTCTTGTTTTAGGAATTAATTCTTCGAAAGATTCTCCTTTATCATCAGTTATCACTAATCTAACTTTCCCTTTTGTTTCTTTTCCGAAACTTGTAATTCCTGAATGTTTAGCTAGTATTGCAGCATCTTTTGGTTTCCTTGCCTCAAAAAGATCAGCTACTCTAGGTAAACCGCCTGTTATATCACTAGTTTTAGAAGATTCTAGGGGTATTCTAGCTATTACATCTCCAGCAGCTATTTTCTGTCCATCTTGGATGCTCAAAATAGCTCCAGGTGGGAATGTGTAGACTATAGGCGTTTCTGTTCCTTTAAACATTACAGGTTTACCCTTTGCGTTTAAAAGAGCTGCTTTTGGCCTAGTGGCAGTAGAAGAGCTACCTGATTGTTTCTTATAATCCATTATCATAATATTTGACAATCCGGTTGCTTCATCAAGTTGTTCTGTAACTGTTACTCCATCAATAAAATCCTCGAATATCATGGTTCCGGAAGCCTCAGAAACAATCGGATGAGTATGAGGATCCCATGTAGAAATGACATCTCCTGCCTTTATTTTTTGTTGATCTTTGATGTTAATTACTGCTCCATATGGAACTTTATAACGTTCTTTTTCTTTACCATATTTATCTGAAATAACAATTTCTCCAGATCTGCTAACAGCAACTAAATTTTTATCTTTGTTTCTTATAGTTTTTAAATTGTACAAAGTTGCTGTTCCATTATTTGTTACTTCTATCGAGTTAATCGCAGCAGAACTTGAAGCTGCTCCTCCTATATGAAATGTTCTCATAGTAAGCTGAGTTCCTGGCTCACCAATTGATTGGGCTGCAATTATACCGACTGCCTCTCCTATATTAACCAATTTGCCTCTTGCCAAATCTCTTCCATAACAACTAATACATATCCCATGAGAGGTCTCACATGTCACAGGGGTCCTTATCATAATTGAATCAATATTATTATCTGATATAAGATTTACGTTATTTTCATCTATCAATGTTCCTCTTTTCAAAATTATACTGTTTGTTTCTCTGTCACGAATCGTTTCAGCTATTACTCTTCCTAAAACTCTATCTTTGAGATCTTGGACAACTTCACCTCCATCAATAACTGATGCAAGAGTAAGTCCATTTTTAGTTTTGCAATCTTCTTCTGTTACGACTAGATCTTGAGAGACATCTACTAATCTTCGTGTCAAGTAACCTGAATTTGCTGTCTTCAAAGCTGTATCAGCCAAACCTTTTCTAGCTCCATGTGTTGAGATAAAGTATTGTAAAATATTCAATCCTTCTCTAAAGTTTGCAGTAATTGGAGTTTCAATGATAGATCCATCTGGTTTTGCCATTAGGCCTCTCATTCCTGCTAATTGCCTAATCTGTGCTGGAGAGCCTCTTGCTCCTGAATCAGCCATCATATAAATTGAATTAAATGAATCTTGCTGCTGTTTTTTTCCTTCAGCGTCCTTCACATCCTCTTTACCCAATTTATCCATCATTGCATTTGCAACTTGATCATTAGTTCTTGACCATATATCAACTACTTTATTATATCTCTCGCCCTGAGTTAATAAGCCTGAGGTAAATTGAGATTGTATATTCTTAACTTGGGATTCTGCTTCAGATAAAATTGATTCTTTTTGATTGGGAACAACCATATCATCTAATGCTATAGAAACCCCTGACTTCGTGGCATATTCAAAGCCAAGATACATAAGCTTATCAGCAAAAATAACGGCCGCTTTTAAACCAACATCTCGATAACATTTATTTATAAGATCAGATATTGCTTTACTATCCATAGTTTTATTAACTTCCTTGAATGAGATCTCTTTTGGAAGTATTTTTGAAAGTAAAGATCTTCCTACAGTGGTATCAATGATTATTGATTCATATTCGCTTAAATCCTCTTTAAATTCTTTAATTCTTAGCTTAATCTTTGCATGCAAACCGACAAAATTATTAGCAAAAGATCGCTCTACCTCGGTTATATCTGCAAATATTGAGTTTTCACCTTTGTCATTGATCTTCTCTCTAGTCATGTAATACAAACCTAGAACTACGTCTTGAGATGGAACAATTATAGGCTCACCATTTGCTGGTGATAAAATATTATTAGATGACATCATTAATGCTCTGCTTTCAAGTTGGGATTCAATTGAAAGAGGAACGTGTACGGCCATTTGGTCGCCATCAAAATCTGCATTAAATGCTTTGCACACTAAGGGATGAAGTTGTATAGCCTTACCTTCGATTAGAACAGGTTCAAATGCTTGTATTCCTAATCTGTGAAGTGTTGGCGCTCTATTTAACAACACTGGATGCTGCCTTATGACTCCATCCAATATATCCCAAATTTCAGGCCCTTCTTGTTCGACCAATCTTTTAGCAGATTTTATTGTTGATGCTTCACCTTGATAGATAAGCTTGCTAAAAACAAAAGGCTTAAACAACTCGAGTGCCATTTTCTTTGGGATTCCGCACTGATGAAGCCTCAAAGTAGGGCCCACAACAATTACAGATCTTCCTGAGTAGTCAACTCTTTTCCCTAATAGATTTTGCCTGAATCTCCCTTGCTTTCCTTTGATCATATCTGCGAGAGACTTTAAAGGCCTTTTATTGGATCCAGTGACAGCTCGCCCCATTCTTCCATTATCTAATAGAGCATCGACTGATTTTTGCAGCATTCTTTTTTCATTTCTAACTATAATTTCAGGAGCATTAAGATCTAATAATCTTTGAAGTCTATTGTTTCTATTAATTACCCTTCTATATAGATCATTTAAATCTGAGGTTGCAAAACGTCCTCCATCGAGAGGCACCAAAGGCCTTAAGTCAGGAGGTAAAATAGGAAGTACCTTAAGTATCATCCATTCTGGTCTATTTCCTGATTGTATTAGAGACTCAAGTAATTTAAGACGTTTTTGGAAACGTTTAATCTTAATCTGTGATGAAGTTGCTTGCATATCATCTTTGATCTGATCCATTACAATTTTCAGATCTATTTTTTTCAGAATCTCATATATTGCTTCCGCTCCCATAGCTGCTGAAAAGTCATCTCCATATTGCTCAAGAGACTCAAGATATTCTTCCTCAGACATTAATTGACCTCTTTTTAGATCTGTCATTCCAGGGTCTGTAACAAGATAAGCTTCAAAATATAAAACTCTTTCTATTTCTCTAAGAGTCATATCGAGCAATAAACCTATTCTTGAAGGTAATGATTTTAAGAACCAGATATGTGCAACAGGACTTGCTAACTCAAGATGTCCCATTCTTTCCCTTCTCACTTTACTTTGTGTTACCTCAACACCACATTTTTCGCAAACAACTCCTCTATGTTTTAACCTTTTATATTTTCCACAAAGACACTCGTAATCTTTTACTGGCCCGAAAATTTTTGCACAAAATAATCCATCTCTTTCAGGCCTAAAAGTTCTGTAGTTAATTGTTTCAGGTTTTTTTACTTCGCCGTACGACCAAGATCTAATAATATCTGGTGATGCAAGGCCTATCTTTATATGATCAAAATCTTCTGACGTAGATTTTTGGTTAAATATGTTTAATAAGTTTTTCATTTAATGATTTAATGCCTATAGTCTATTGTTTATCTATTTCTTTTGTTTCCTCTACCAATTCCATGCTTAAGCCTAAAGATCTAATCTCTTTCATTAGCACATGGAAAGATTCTGGAATACCAGTATCTTGCTCGTTAGTTCCATCTACAATTTGCTTATACATTCTTGTTCTACCCTGAACGTCATCAGATTTAACAGTCAGTAATTCTCTAAGAGTATGTGATGCACCATATGCTTCTAGTGCCCAAACCTCCATTTCACCAAACCTCTGTCCTCCGAATTGAGCTTTACCTCCGAGAGGTTGTTGAGTAACTAGGCTATAAGGACCTGTGGATCTTGCATGCATCTTATCGTCAACAAGATGATTAAGTTTTAATATATACATATATCCAACAGTTGTAGGTCTATCAAAGAACTTGCCACTCCTTCCATCAATTAGTCTTGTTTGACCAGATTCAGGAAGATCTGCTAATTTTAATAATTCTTTTATCTCGCCTTCTTCTGCACCATCAAAGACAGGGGTGGCCATAGGTACCCCTTCTTTTAGGTTTTCCGCCAATTCGAGGATCTCATCATCTGAGAGTTTAGATATTAAAACTTTCCCAGATGAGGCATTAGTGTTATATACCTGGTTTAAAAATTCTCTAAGTGTCTTTATCAAAGATTTACCTTGCTTATCCTTGATAATATCTTTTATTTTATTACCAAGTTCTTTAGCAGCCCACCCCAAATGTGTTTCCAGTATTTGCCCCACATTCATTCTTGAGGGAACACCTAACGGATTTAAAACAATATCTATCGGAGTTCCATTCTCCATGTAAGGCATATCTTCAACTGGAACAATTCTAGATATTACACCCTTATTTCCATGTCTACCTGCTACTTTGTCTCCTGGCTGCACCCTTCTCTTTACTGCTAGGAAGACCTTAACCATTTTAAGAACTCCAGGCGGTAGATCATCATATGCCTCGATTTTCTTCTTAGCAGCGTCTAACTTTTGAGTGAATTCTTTTTTAAGGGCTTTATGATTGCTATAGTAAGCCTCTAATTGCTTATTGTATTTCTCATTTTGTAACTTTATTTCAAACCATTTACTTTGATTTACAGTATCAAGATAATCTTGATCTATCTTTATAGCCTTCCTTCCTACTTTAGCTCGCTTATTTAGAATTAATTTCTGAACACGATTAAAAATATCAGTCTCCATAATTCTTAACTGATCTTTCAAATCTTTTCTAACTGAATCGATTTCAGCTATCTCAATTTCATTAGATCTTCCATCTTTTTCAACGCCTTCTCTACAAAAAACTCTAACATCGATAACTGTGCCGTCCATACCAGATGGGACTCTAAGTGAAGTATCTTTAACATCAGAAGCCTTTTCACCAAAAATAGCTCGTAGTAATTTTTCTTCAGGTGTTAACTGTGTCTCACCTTTTGGCGTTACTTTTCCGACAAGTATATCTCCAGCAACGACTTCTGCACCAATGTATGCAATACCAGATTCATCAAGCTTTCTTAAAGCATTATCTCCAACATTTGGAATATCAGCAGTTACTTCCTCTGATCCTAGTTTAGTATCTCTAGCAATACACTGAAGCTCTTCAATATGAATTGTAGTAAAGCGATCTTCTTGAACAACCCTTTCTGAAATTAAGATTGAATCTTCAAAATTGAAACCATTCCATGGCATAAATGCTACGAGTAAGTTTTGCCCAATTGCTAGCTCCCCTAAGCTAGTTGAAGCTCCATCAGAAATAACATCTCCCTTTGAAATGAGGTCTCCAACAGAAACTAATGGCCTTTGGTTTATACATGTATTCTGATTTGATCTTGTATACTTTGTTAGGTTATATATATCAACCCCAGATTCTCCTGTAGCTGCCTCATCATCATTGACCGCAATAACTATTCTTGATGCATCAACAGAATCAACAATACCTCCTCTTTTAGCAACTATAGTAACGCCAGAATCTGTAGCTACAATTCTTTCCATACCAGTTCCTACCAATGGCTTATCAGCAAGAAGAGTTGGAACGGCTTGTCTTTGCATATTTGATCCCATCAGTGCTCTATTTGCATCATCATGCTCTAAGAATGGGATCAATGAAGCTGCAATAGAAACTATTTGCTTTGGAGAAACATCCATATATTCAATTCTATCTGGAGGCATTAATGTAAATTCATTATTGTATCTAGCTGAAACAAGCTCATCTTCCAATTGGTTTTTTGAGTCTAGCTTTGAATTTGCTTGCGCTATAACATAGTTACTCTCATCAATAGCAGATAGATATTCAATCTTCTTAGTTGCTTTTCCTTTTTCCACTTTCCTATAAGGCGTCTCAAGAAAACCATATTCATTAACTCTTGAATAAATTGCCATTGAATTAATTAAACCAATATTCGGTCCCTCAGGTGTTTCAATAGGGCAAACTCTTCCATAATGTGTTGGATGGACATCTCTGACTTCAAAACCTGCGCGCTCCCTTGTTAGACCTCCTGGTCCTAGAGCAGATATCCTTCTTTTGTGAGCAATTTCTGATAGTGGATTATTTTGATCCATAAATTGAGATAGTTGACTGGATCCAAAGAATTCTTTTATAGCTGCTGATACTGGTTTAGAATTTATTAAATCTCTTGGCATTAACTCTTCAGTTTCAACAAGTGAAAGCCTGTCCCTGACAGCTCTCTCAACTCTGATAAGTCCCACTCTAAAAGTATTTTCAACCATTTCACCTACAGTTCTAATTCTCCTGTTACCAAGATGATCTATATCGTCAACTGTATCTGAGCCATTCCTAATATCTATTAGCGTTTTTAAGACATTTATAATGTCTTCTTTTGACAAAATGGAACTTCCTTTATCTGAATTGATATTAATCCTTCGATTAAACTTCATTCTGCCTACTTCTGAAAGATCATATCTTTCATCATTAAAAAATAAATTTGTAAATAGATTTTCAGAAGCTTCTTTTGTTGGGGGCTCTCCAGGCCTCATCATTCTATATATCTCAATCAGTGCCTCTTCTTTTGATGAGGAGGGATCTACCCTAAGTGAATTTGAAATATAGGATCCTTGATCAACGTCATTAATATAGATAGTTTCAATTTCACGTACTTTTTTATCTATAATTTGGTCAAGCAGCTCTTTTGACAAAATATCATTTGCTTTAGCTAAAAGTTCTCCAGTATCCTTATCTACGATGTCATGAGCTATTATTTTATTCTCTATATCTGTGAGAGGCAAAGTGAGAAATTTATTTTTACTATCTTTTATTTGCTTTATATGAAGTGCATTAATTCTCTTGCCCTTGGAAACAATTAGCTTTTTTCCAATATTGATATCAAATTCTGCTATGGCTCCTTTCAAGTGTTCAAGATTTATGTAAATCTTTGCTTCTTTTTCAGAGATTTTGTATTTATCTTTTTCAAAGAAAATATCTACTATTTCTTGATCTGAATATCCTAAAGCATGAAGTAAAATTGTGGCTGGAATCTTTCTTCTTCTGTCTATTCTGGCAAAAATATTATCTTTAACATCAAATTCAAAATCTAACCATGAGCCTCTATAAGGTATTATCCTTGCAGAAAATAGAAGTTTCCCAGAAGTTTGAACACCCTTATCATGATCGAAGAAAACACCTGGAGACCTATGCAACTGAGATACAATAACTCTATCAGTTCCATTAATGACAAAAGTGCCATGCTCTGTCATCAATGGTATTTCACCAAAATAAACGTCTGTTGTATCGCCTGTTTGCTTTAGATTTCTTACTTCTTTAACTGTCTCTTTATCTGTCGACTTGTCATATGTTATAAGTTTTGTTTTCACTCTTAATGGAGCTGCGTATGATAAGCCTCTTAATTGGCATTCCCTGACATTAAATTCAGGCTCTTCTAAACGATAACTTACAAACTCCAACCTAGCATTCTTAGAGAAACTCTCAATTGGAAATAAATTATTAAATGCTGCTTGCAGTCCTATATTTTTCCTTTTAGTTGGATCTTCATCTTTCTGAAGAAACTTTTCATAGGATTCAACTTGAAGTGTTAATAGATCTGGGACATTTAGAGCAGAGTCCTGCTTACCAAAATCTTTTCTGATTCTCTTCTTTTCAGTAAATGAAAATGTCATATATATGAATACCTATAAAGACTAATCAATCCTAATTAAGATTGATCAGCATATTACTTATACCTCTAGCATCAAAGTTATGAAACAAAACTAAACTATTTTAGTTCAACTGAAGCTCCAGCTTCTTCAAGCTGTTTCTTCATTTCATCGGCTTCTTCTTTTGATACTGACTCTTTTAGAGACTTAGGCGCACCTTCAACAATATCCTTTGCATCCTTTAAGCCAAGACCCGTAATTGATCTTACAGCTTTAATTACTGCAATTTTATTATCACCTGCGCCTTGAAGAATTACTTCAAATTCTGACTGCTCTTCACCTGAAGCATCTTCTGAATCTCCAGCTGCTGGTGCAGCAGCAACTGCAACTGGAGCTGCAGCTGTGACACCAAATTTTTCTTCCATGTCAGATATTAATTCAACTAGGTCTATTACAGACATTTGTGAAATCGCTTCTAAGACTTCCTCTTTTGTTGATACACTAGCTTTTGCCATTTTTATCTCCTTTCAAAGGCCCAAAAAAAGATTGGGAATTTTATACAAAAATTTATGTTTAAGAAACCTCTTCTTGACTATCTTTCAATGCATTTGAAAGTCTGACAAATTTTGTAGGTAACTCATTTAATAATCTTACAGTTTTCTCAATAGGTGCTTTCATTAAACCCATGATCATAGAATATGCCTCATCCTTAGTTGGTAATTTTGCAATTCTTTCTAAATCTGAAGCCGGATAGGCTTCTCCATTGATAGATAGGCCAACGGTTTTAAGCTGTTCGTAGTCTTTTCCGAAATCTTTGAAAAGTCTAGCAGGTGAAGCTAAATCTTCTTTTGAAAGAGCAATGATTAGTGGTCCATTCAAATTATCAATGAGGCATTCAAAATTTGTATCAGCAAATGCTCTCCTAGACAAAGAATTTTTCACAACTTTCAAATAAATGCCTGATTCTCTCGCCTTTGTGCGCAAAAGTGTCATATCCTGAACATTCAATCCATTGTACTCAGCTATAGCTCCGGCAATTGAAAGATTGGCTTGATCATTCAATTCTTTAACAACTTCCTTTTTTCCTTCTATATTAAGTGGCATCTTTAATTTTCCTTGCTAAATTTAAGTTTGCTTAGTTTTCGTTTAATTTCAGTCCAGGTCCCATAGTCGAACTAAGGGTGATCATCTTAATAAAAGCACCTTTCGAGGATGAAGGTCTATTTTTCTTAACTTCTTCAATTAGTGAAATGAAATTTTCCTCTATAGCATTATCATCAAAACTTAGCTTCCCAATCGAGCAATGAATTATCCCTCCCTTATCATTCCTAAACATAGCTTGACCTTTCTTAGCATTGCTTACTGCATCTTGAATATTTTTTGTAACTGTCCCATCTTTTGGATTAGGCATCATTCCTTTTGGTCCTAGAATTTGTCCCAATTGTCCCACTACCTTCATACTTGAAGGAGTAGCAATAACAAAATCAAAATCTGAGTAACCTGATTTGATTTTTTCAGCTAGATCATCCATTCCAACTTCATCTGCGCCTGCTTTATTAGCCGCGTCAGCATCTTCGCCTTCTGCAAAAACTATAACCTTCATATTTTTACCGCTACCATTTGGAAGAATAGCTGAGCCTCTAACATTCTGATCACTCTGCTTACAATCAATCCCTAAATTAATAGCCACATCAATGCTTTCTTCAAATTTTACATTTGCAGCATCCTTAAGAATGGTTATAGCTTCCTGAAGATCATATTTCCTTTCAGGATCAACCAAACTTTTATTATTAAAATGTCTTTTTGATATTTTGGTCATTTTTGTTAATTATTATTCGATCTCTAAACCCATGCTTCTCGCAGTACCTTCAATAATTTTTTGTGCTGCCTCTGGATCAAATGCATTTAGATCATCTTTTTTAATCTCTATAATTTCTTCAATTTGTTTTTTTGTAACTTTTCCTACTTTCTCAGTATTTGGTGTACCGCTTCCTTTATTAAGCCCTGCAGCCTTTTTTAAAAGTGTTGACGCAGGTGGTGATTTTGTAACAAAAGTGAAGGACTTGTCGTTATATACAGATATTACAACAGGAATTAGAACACCGGGTTCAGAGTTACTAGTCTGTGAATTAAAAGCATTGCAAAAGTCCATTATATTCAGACCTGCTTGCCCTAAAGCCGGTCCTACAGGGGGGCTTGGGTTAGCTTGTCCTGCTGGAATCTGAAGCTTGACTATATTTTCAACTTTTTTTTGTTTTTTTGCCATTAGATTAAGACTTCTCTACTTGATTAAAGTTAAGATCAACAGGCGTTGGCCTTCCTAAAATTTGTACGGCAACGCTAAGCTTGCTTTTCTCATAGTTAACATTCTCAACTACACCACTAAAATCATTGAATGGTCCATCAATAACTCTTACTACCTCACCTGGTTGATAAGTTATCTTTGGTCTAGGCATGTCAATCGAATCTTCAGCTCTATTTAAAATATTCAGAGCTTCATTTTCAGAAATAGGTGTTGGTTTATCGCTCGTACCTCCAATAAATCCCATTACGTTTGGAATAGATTTGATAAAGTGCCATGTTTCATCATTCATTATCATTTTTATTAAGACATAGCCTGGAAAAAACTTTCTTTCTGTTGTTTTCTTTTCGCCTCCCTTAAGCTCTACTATTTCTTCCATCGGAACAACAATATCAGTAATTTCTTTCTCAAGACCTGAGATTCTTACCCTTTCTTCAAGCATAGCCATAACTTTCTTTTCAAAGTTAGAATAAACCTGTAACACATACCATTGATGTTCCATATTCAATAAACCTTAAGATGTGATTGATGTTGTTATATAAAGAAGTACAAAGTCCAGAAGCCAGAAAAAAATGCCCAATACTAAAACGAAAATAAAGACAGTGAGCGTGGTTTGAATGGTTTCTTGTTTTGTTGGCCAAACCACCTTTCTCATTTCAACTCTTGAGCCTTGAAGAAAATCCCAAAAAATTAATCCTCTATGCGTCTTAAAGAATATTAATAGGGATATAACTACTGAAAATATAATCGCCAGCACCCTTATAAGAACTGATAAGTCTGAAAAATAATAGAAACTGAATATAGAGAAGACCAAGATAGCCAAAGCTGCTATCATCTTGAATGTATCCAGACCTAAACTAATTTCTTTACTACTTTCAGTCAAAGTTCTTCCTATTTTGTGGCAGGCCAGGAGGGACTTGAACCCCCAACCTGCGGTTTTGGAGACCGCCGCTCTACCAGTTGAGCTACTGGCCTATATATAATTACTCAATAATCTTTGTTACAACCCCAGAACCAACAGTTCTTCCGCCTTCTCTAATAGAGAATCTGAGAGATTCTTCCATAGCTATTGGAGCAATGAGCTCAACAGTAATATGGGTATCATCACCTGGCATAATCATCTCTGATCCTTCAGGTAGTGTAACTGCACCAGTAACGTCTGTTGTTCTAAAGTAGAACTGTGGTCTATACCCATTAAAGAATGGCTTATGTCTACCACCTTCTTCTTTAGTAAGAGCATATACATCCGCCTCAAATTTAACATGAGGATTGATACTTTTAGGTTTAGCTAGAACTTGGCCACGCTCAACTTCTTCACGAGCTGTACCCCTAAGAAGAACTCCAACATTATCTCCAGCTTGGCCCTGATCTAGAAGTTTTCTAAACATTTCTACACCAGTACATACTGTTGTTTGGGTATCTTTAATTCCAACAATTTCTATCTCATCATTGACTTTTACAACGCCCCTTTCAACTCTACCAGTGACAACTGTACCTCTACCTGAGATAGAGAAAACATCTTCAATGGGCATAAGAAAATCACCATCAATAGCTCTCTCAGGTTCAGGAAAATAATCATCCATTGTTGCAACCAGTTTTTCCACAGCTGCTGCTCCTAAATCACTTGAATCACCTTCAAGAGCTTTCAAAGCACTACCAGAAACAATAGGTATATTATCTCCATCAAAATCATACTCAGAGAGTAATTCTCTAACTTCCATCTCAACAAGTTCCACTAGTTCTGCGTCATCTACTTGATCAGCTTTGTTCAAGAAAACTACAATATTAGGCACGCCAACATTTCTTGCTAATAGGATATGTTCTCTAGTCTGAGGCATTGGTCCATCTGCAGCAGAAACGACAAGGATTGCTCCGTCCATCTGTGCGGCACCAGTAATCATGTTTTTAACATAATCAGCATGACCAGGGCAGTCTACATATGCATAATGTCTACCTTCGCTTTCGTATTCTACATGCGCAGTCGCTATCGTGATTCCTCTTTCCTTTTCTTCAGGTGCATTATCAATATCTTCAAATGCAGAAGCATCACCGCCAAACTTGTCAGCCATACATTTAGTTAGCGCTGCAGTTAATGTAGTCTTACCATGGTCAACATGTCCAATAGTACCTACATTTACATGTGGTTTTGTGCGTTCAAATTTTTCTTTAGCCATAATTATTAACTCCCGATTAAACTAAAATTAAATAAATACAATGAAACTTTCGGAGCCCACAACCGGAGTTGAACCGGTGACCTCTTCCTTACCATGGAAGTGCTCTACCTGCTG
>MDTE01004540.1_pt1 | contig 14079 bp, 14 predicted proteins | sample 811231 | NCBI WGS metagenome assembly MDTE01 (sample SAMN05326651, study PRJNA326480) | marine metagenome | isolation source: seawater | place: Indian Ocean: Red Sea | collected 2010 | reverse complement strand
GGACATGGAGCACTCGCATTAGAATCGTCCTTGAAGAAGAACACCCTGAACTCGGAAAGGAATTCATGACCAAGTACTTCCGATTCACAGAACCAGGTGTTGTTCATTGGGGTCATCATGGACAGAGCTTTCGAATAGTGAAAACTCTTGAGTGATTTGAAGCACAAGCTGTTGGAAGTTTAGATCTCACCAAGGCTGAAACTGATTGACCCAGAAATTCTGGGCTATAACAACCAATGCTGCTAACACCAAAAGGAGGAAAATCAGGTCTCCAAATCGTGCGAAGCTCTTGGTGATGTCAGCATCGGCTGTTGTATCAATTTCTAACACACCGACGGTGCCCTCGATACCTTCGCCAAAGAACAAAACCTCTGAGCCCAAGGCTACCGAATGGGTCGCATCAACTATCGAAGATTCTGACAACTTGTGTGACGAGGGTTTCTCTGCTCCTGGCTCCATAGTTAGGACTACGCCTGAATCGCCCTGAAGCATCAATATGGTGCCTGATTCTTCGGCAACGGCAGAGGTAGATCCTGCAATCTCATTCATCTCCACTATGGTTGAATCCTTGAGAAGGAAAAGAGTGCTGGTGGAAGATGCAAGCATGGCAGTAGCACCTCCCCCCCATGATCCCTCAGGGAGGAAGGAAACTGAGTGAATCGCTCCACCCGCGCCATGGTGAATCAAATTCATCTGAGGCGTATCTCCCATTGTGGTTTGTACTCTATAGACTATTTCTCCTGACCTCCCAAACGCAGGGTTGCCCAAAGCTGTGTCAAATCCAGTTACTATGGCGAGGTTTCCAGATGGAGATAGGTGAACATCGGTAAGGAGTGTAGTAGATACCGATGTTGTGACGCCATCGGATACATTTCCATTTGTGAAGGAATGCACCTTGGCCCTGCCATCCCATTCGCATATCAGGAATCCAGAGGAGCCATCATTGCTGGCTACCGATATTACATCACCAGGGTTCTGATCCAGCCATGACATCTCTATCGAGTTGAAAGAGGAGCCGTCGTAGGTGGCTAATGCTCCATCGGAACCACCAATCAACCAACCTGAGGAGGTTGAATCTATGGATAGAGGTTCGAAGGAGCCCGAATCGACTTCTGAAATTCCCTGGGAATCAAATATCCTCAGACTAGAAGAATCGGTTCTATCGAGTAATAGAAGCACTTCCCCATTAGAACCCGCAGAAGCCTGTTCCAAGGTCTCCCCATCTTCCAATAGCGAAGTGGCACTCGCTCCGGGCTGAACCATAGATGCCTCAATCATCACTGCTCCAACTAATAGAATAACGACGAACACAGCCCCCCACAGATGCTGACCCTCCGATTCCTCTTGGAGAAACACACCGAGATTCAGAAGCCATTTTGGCGTAATGGGCTCGCTCATTGTATGGCACAGACAAAAGGCAGACTATGTAATCCACGCTCTGCAACTGTCGCGAAGCGCCCCATCGTCGTTAAATAGGGAGGGTCGGTCGCCCCCCCTGCCTTAGGCAGGGAGTTTGAGATATGGCACGAAAGCCAGCCAAGATGTACCGTCGCGCCAAGGGACAGGCGTACACCCGCCGAGAGTACACCCGTGGTGTCCCTAACAGCCGAATCCAACAATTTCATGTTGGCAACCGCCGAGCTGCTGAGACTGGCGAGTTCGACATAGAGATGAGCCTACTCGCTGACGAGGCGTGCCAGATCAGGCACACTGCCCTTGAAGCAGCACGTATCATTGTCAACCAGAAGATAAGAGGAGCTGCTGGCCCACTGGGATACTCACTGAGAGTCCGTGTCTATCCACACCAAGTTCTGAGGGAAAACAAGCAAGCCACCGGCGCAGGAGCCGACCGTGTATCGCAAGGCATGCGCTGTGCGTTTGGAAAGAATGTCGGAACTGCTGCTCGCGTTAAGAAGGGTCAGAAGATTATCACCATTCAAACCTCGCCCGAGCACTTTGCTGTGGTCAAGGATGCTCTTCGCAAAGCAAACTGCAAGTTCCCGACTCCCACCACAGTAACCGTCGACCGCGGTCACGAGAAGCTCAAGGGTCTCATCTGAGGAGAGCCCGATGGTGTCGGAAGGGTCCGGCGACGAGCGCATACAGCGTCTACGTCAATCTGTAGTTGAATCACCCATTGTCTGGAAAGGAGAGTACGCATACTTCGTACATCCATTGGCCGACGGGGTTCCGAGGCAATCTCCAGAAATGCTTGTCCAAACCAGAGACTTAGTCTACGAAATGGTAGATTGGGATGAAATTGATTTGATTCTTGGAATCGAAGCAATGGGAATTCCACTTGCATCGACTCTCTCTGTCAAGACCGGTAAACCACTTGTTATTGGACGTAAACGCTCTTACGAACTGCCCGGAGAAGTCTCAGTGGATCAATCAACTGGCTACAGCAAAGGTAGCATCTATCTCAATGATGTAAAGCCAGGTGAGAGAATTTTCATCGTCGACGATGTCATCAGCACAGGCGGAACACTCAGAGCCGTTCTCAAGGCTGTAGAGGAGGCTGGTGCCATCATCCAAGATGTAATCGTCGTCTTCGAAAAGGGCTCAATAGTCAGCGAGGTTGTCGAAGATACTGGTTGGCCAATTCGAAGCCTCGTGAGAGTAGTTATGGATGGAGGAGATGTAGTCCTTCTCGACTGAGGTACCAATCATGGATCTGTCAAGACATGAATTCGAGCTCGATGACTTGGTCGAGAGAATCCGTACTGGAGACCATAGACTAGTAGCTCTTCAACTTCCAGAAGGATTGAAGATTCAAGCATTGGAGATGATTGACAAACTAGAGGGCGATACTAGCGCCAAAATTGTCGTAGCTGCCGACCCTTGCTATGGGGCATGTGACCTTGTTCACCACAAGATGCAGATGATGGGGGTTGACCTTGTAGCGCATATGGGGCACTCACAAATGAACATCGATTCTGGAATGGAAACCCAGTTCATCCATGTGACCTACGATGGTGATCCCGAACTTTCTCCCGTACTGCCAATCCTGGAAACACACCGCAACATGGCAATTGCACGCCTGAATGACGAAACCGAAGCGGCCGACCTAGGTGAGGAAGAGAGGCAGGAGCGTTTTCTCGACGCAGTTGGGAGAATCGCACCACTTACTGGTACCAAACTGGGATTGGTTGGATCCATCCAACACCTTCACCTATTGCCTGATTTTAAGGAGAGGCTAGAGAAAGCAGGATTTGAGGTCGACATCCCCATGGGAGGGGCTCGCCTAACTTTCCCTGGACAGGTACTTGGTTGCAACTACTCGGGTGATGAACCAGGAATCGGACATTATCTGTTCCTAGGTTCGGGTGACTTCCATCCCATCGGCTTGGTTCTGCACACTGGAAAGCCATTAGCAATGCTAGATCCCTACACTGGTGATGCTTCGGAGATGTCCTTGGAACGAATTGAGCGAATCCTGCGGCAGAGATTTGGTTTGATTATGGCCGCTGACAAGGCTAAGGCATTCGGTATTCTGATTGGTGAGAAACCGGGACAAATGCGCAGAAACCTCGCTCTTCGACTGAAGCGAATGTTGGAGAAACACGGACGTAAAGGTTACCTTCTCGCCCTAGAGCATGTTGGCCCCGAACTGATTGACTTCTATCCTGTCGACGCCTTCGTCAATACAGCCTGCCCACGAATAGCCATCGATGACTCAGTAAAGTATGCGAAACCACTGCTGACACCCTTCGAGATGGAAGTTGTGCTAGGTGAGAGGGAATGGGAAGAGGGATACCTCTTCGACGAGATACCCTGATTCTAGGACTGTGCCTCAGATATCGAGTCCAGTCTCGATATTACGCCCTCAAGCCTCTGGAGACGTATCTTGGCATCCTCAACATAGGGCTGGACGACTTCAATCAATGAGCCATTGATGTGGTACAGGTGCCGTGGGCGACCTCTGCCACCACTCTGTATCTCGCCTCGTGATACCATGTCATCCGCAGTCAGTCTCTTGATTGCGACGCTGACCTCAGGCTGACGTAGGCCACATTTCTTCTGTAACTCCTTAGAAGAAGCACACTGGACTTCGGACAGAGCAAATAGTACAGCTGCAGAATTTTCTGGCATCCCTATCGACTTCAATAGAGAAATCATTTCCGAAGCAGGTTCCAAATCGGCGCCCGTCGGCGCCAGTGAGGTTCGTGTCTCCGCCATCCGGTGTGAGTCCTGCTATCGCGAATATAATGCCTATGCCGTATAGAAGTGGATTCAAACTTCTACCAAACGAAGGGCACTGTTGCTTACAACTTCAACAAAAGGAGCGCCTATCTCGGCTAATCTCTGCTTCAATCCCTTATCTACAGTCAGCGTCGGCCACCCTTCACTCATCCCCAGTATCACAAGTTGATCATCTGGATGACTAGCCTCCACGGGCCCATCTATCACCTCGGCTCTATCCATGAGTAGGTCAAGGAGAAGGGGGGAACTCCTGTTTTCTTGGACTCGACGAAGTTCCTCTAGTACACGAGTGAGAACAACCGGCTCAAAGGAACCCACAACATCACGCATCGCTATGTCAACATTGATTCCGGCGTCCACTACAGCAATCCAGCCGCAAGTGTCGATGAGGACACGTGTCACTCAATCACCTCATTGGATGTTGGCGTAGCCTATGAGGCGCCATCGGGAACCGATTCTACGTGAAAGCGTGACGCGCCCTCCCTCTGGAGCACAGATTGGCAACCTGAGACCAAGTGTGGCCTTCTTACCCTTGACCGCGCTGACTACACCTACCGATGTCGCAGTCGCCGAGTTGACCATCAGCATCTCGTTGGGTTGGAGAGGCCTTACCGGGTCTGCAGATTCGCCCTCACCGGAGACCATCTTCTCTAACAATGTCAACTCGAGATCTATCGAGTCCCAAATAGGTGGTAAATCTCCCTTGCGAGCAACTACCTGTCCAGACAACTCGTCGGCCTTTGTGATGGATGGATCCATCGGTGTAGCCATCCCACAAAGTCCGCCTGCATGCATCGAATCGAGGTCGCTCCCTCCACCTTTCATGCTTGAAATGGTCGTGACCAATGGTTCCCATGACACCTTGTTGCCTTGTACTATCTTTCGACCTGGAGCGATTTCCACCTTATCCCCGGCCTCAAACGAACCGCTTACAATGCTTCCACCGATTACGCCACCCTTCAACTTTGGAGGTCGAGCTCCGGGGCGGTTGATGTCGAAAGAGCGGGCGACATACATCATAGCGGAGTCCTTGGGGTCTCGCTTTGGAGTGGGAATTCTGTCCTCGATGGCCTGAATCAAGATGTCTAGGTTGACATCATGATGTGCAGATACGGGGATGATTGGTGCTGTCTCGGCAATAGTTCCCTTGATGAAATCCTGAATCTCCTTGTAGGATTCCAAGGCGCGCTCCTTCGATACGATATCCACCTTGTTCTGTACTACTACGATGTTATCGATACCTGCGATCTCCAGTGCCATCAGATGTTCGCGGGTCTGCGCCTGCGGGCAAGGCTCGTTAGCTGCTATGAGTAACAAAGCACCATCCATGATACTAGCTCCGCTAATCATGACCGCCATCAGAGTCTCGTGACCTGGAGCATCAACGAAAGACACCACTCGGCAAAGTTCAGAATTAATGTCATCCTTCCCATCAGGCCTCTTACCTGTGGCGTAGAACTCACCCTTCTTCGTCTGAAAGAAAGCGGTGTCTGCATATCCCAACTTAATCGAGATTCCACGCTTGCGTTCTTCAGAGTGCGTGTCGGTCCAAGTTCCGGACAGAGCCTGCGTCAAAGTAGTCTTACCATGGTCGACATGACCAACTAGTCCGATATTGACTTCAGGCTGGCGAGGAAGTTTGCGCGCCAGTTGAAATCCACTCCTTCTCCATGCGATCACGACTCGTCGGAATCGGATTCTTCGCCGCCACCACCGAAGATGTCAGCTAGCGACTTCTTGCCAGCCTCAACCACCTTCAGATTCAGTTGCCTGGTATCCTGAGTGATTGTATTGCCACGGAAGTTCCGCCTTCGCCTGACTCCAGGGTATAGGTAACGATACAACTTACCCTTCTTCCTAACCAACTTGTGACCCTTGAATCCGGTACTCTTGGTGACAAGAACCGCTTGACGGGAGCCGCCATCAACATCACCCCTCATCGGGGTGCCGGTCTTGTCGGAACCCCCAGTAATCTCCAACTTGTATCCCAGCAAGGATTGGTCGCCCTCGCCAACGAACTGTCCATCTACGACATCTCCGATCTTCTTGCCCAAGAAGTGATTGTAGTTGGCCCCTTTAATCTCAACAGCATACGCCTTCCCGCTATTCTTCGGGTTGGTGTCGTTCACTGCAGCGATGAATGATGTGTCTCCACTTGCCATGGTATTCAGCGTCCTGCCGACAAGCGACCCATATAAGTCAATTACGCCCTGTAAGGGCGTATGAAATAGAGCCTAAATCAGTGGTTTGAAAGGGCATTTTCGACCCTCTTCTCCATGGTTCCAGGTAAGGCAGATGGCATCGATAGAAACTGGGTGCGTCCACGTCCCTCGGACTTGCTTCCCGTACGAGCTTCGATGAGTTCCAAGCGCTCAAGAGTCTTCAGGTGCTTCCAAAATGTAGTGTGACTGCGAGGAGCCTCCTCGTATTCCTCGCATACAACATGGTAGAGTTTCTCAGCATCTCCGGTCGTAACTTCGGCTGCCTTTCGCAGCCGCCTGCAAAGAGCTAGGAGAACCATCTGAGCATGTAAACCGAGATTGTCAACGATGCTGGGCTCCACGGTTCGACCGATGTTGCGACCATGAAAACGCACATCCTCTGGCCGCACCTCGACTCTACCAGATACCTCGGCACCCTTTACTGCGCTCTCGAGGAGCTCGATTACGACACGTGCGTCAGCGGTCTCGGACGCTCTCTCGCCAATCATTTTCAGTACTTCTTCGGAAACCGAACCTTCGACACATGCCAAATCGGCTCTCTGTCTCGCTATCTCAGTTAACGCAGAGGACTCGTAACGATCCATCCGAAGATGGTTATTCTGACCAAATCTGGATATTACTGCTCCTTCCAAGGAGTCCAACACATGTTCCTGGCTGACTATCATCAGAGACATCGTTCCGGTTTCCTCACGACCCTCGTCTATTCGTAGTAGTTGGTAGAGAAGGTCACCCTTGTCGGCTCTTAGAAGATGATCGACCTCGTCAAGAATCAACAATATGTGCTCCTTGCTGTTATGTGCCTGCTTGCGAATCGACTGCAGAATCTCACCGCTGCCGAATCCCCTCTCAGGGTGCCCCGCGTCCAGCGAGGTAACTATCCTCTGCAGCACCTGCGACTTGGACGGGTGGTTACGGCAGTTGACATATACCGACTTAATCGATCGCTTGCCCGATAGATGGCGTTGCAAGTCGCGTGCGAATATGTGTGAAAGAGTGGTCTTTCCACTGCCCACATTACCAGTTATAGCCACCCTGCAAGAGACCCTTGGATCATCTATTTGCTGGAAAATTGCAGCTAGGGTGTTGAGTTCCGAATCACGACCAACCAACTCCTCTGGAAGATAATCGAAAGAGAGGGGCTCTGGGTCACGGAGGATTTTCCCCGCTCCAATCCTGTCCAGATATCCAGCCATCTTCCTCACCTCTGATGTTCCGCCTACCATTTCCACTCCGCTCCCGGTTCGTGAATCGTTCGCTCCGAAATTCCACCGTTCTTAGTGATTGGGGAGTCTTACAAGCGCACACAGCCATGCCTTCTCCATGTACGCGTGTGGGAAATCATGAGTCACGAGGGAGGGTGAATAATTGATCGTCGCCGTGACCATTGAGGAAACCCAATCTCACGGCAGCGTCGATCCATGCATGGGCATAGTTAATGGCGCCAAAGGCGCGTACCAAGTCACCATTCTCAAGGAAGTGGCGAGCATCGTAAGCATAGTCGTCACACATACGCATCATATCCTGTAAATTAGACTCCTCAGCGGAACCCGATTCAACCGCTGGAGTTGCCTTCGCTCTGGCGCTCTCAGTGAGGACGAGATACTTCTCGACCAAGCTTACGGTAACCTCGGAATTCACCTCCCCCCACTCTCCTTGAGCGATAGTATCCGCCTGACATCCTCCTGCCTACCCAGTGAACCATAGAGTTCTATCGCCCTTGTTAACAAACCTTGATCTTCGGCGTCGCGAGCTGCCTCAAACAAAATCTGCCTCTGCTCCCAATCAATCCTGCTTCGTTCACTACTAGCAATGTCCTGCAAAAGTCTGTCTGCACTGGAGATGACCTTGGCGGATGACCACCAGCGCAGTAAGCCATCACGAGTTGCTGTGACCAGTGTGGCGCGATCGTCGCTGGAAATGTGGTCACCTGCTGGCATCTCCTCGCCATCCACAGGTGGTACCCTACCAAGACGCCCTCCCATCGTCAGCATCCACCAACCATCCGATGTGCGCGCTGATGCGAGGGGATCTACACCAGTCTCGACCAAGAGGTCAAGGGAGTCCCAACCAAACGGATTGGGGACGCCTTCCATGATGGAGCCGTCCTGTGACTGGATGAGCAAGCGGCCATTGGATACTCTCGAAGCCCAAGTCCATCTACGCTCCTCAATGACCCTCTGACTGTCCTGTCCGAATAGTCTGAGACATCTTAGCAAACCATCGTGATCGATAGCCAGCATGTGTTCGCGGTCGAGCCAACCAAGAAGTTTAGTCAATCTCCCTGGCCTCAATCGACGCACACCCCTCCCATCACGGTTGAAAATATGGATGTGATCGCCACGATCTGATAGCACCCATCCACCTCCTGGTTGTGCAATCACATCGCGGAAACCACCGGAGACCGAACGACCCTCCCCAAGCGGTTTTCCTGAGGCAATGTCGACTAGATGGAAGCCTGGACCGGAAAGAACTGCTAGATTGGTTCCGTCACTGACCATTCGATAGACATCGAACTGGAACGAGCGCTTCCATACGAAGTCACCGAGATCGTTCACTAACCTAACCTCTCCGCCGGAAGCAACCGCCACGGAGGACTTCATCGCGCACAGTGCACCGACTTTGCCATCCAACTGGTGACTCCAGGAAACGCCCCAGTCATCAATCATGACTCGTCGCCTCCAGAACCCATTGCAGCCAGGTGATGCTTGGCTTGCTCACTGATGCTGAACAATCGACTACGCCCCTGTTTCCGGGCAACCAATATGCCATATCTCGCTAGTCCATTGAACAACTGTGAGAGTCGCGGACGACCTACACCTAGGGAAATCTGCAACTCGTCGTTGGATGGCGATATCTCACCCTCGATTGCCTTCTCTAGAATCATCATCTCGGCATCGCTCAAAGACATCAGCGCGTTGACATCGAGTGCTGTCTCACTTGGCCGGAGGGCTGTAGGCCTCCCAATAGAGGTCAAGCCGCCCATCAATTCGCTTACCGAAGGGCCTACGACTTCATCCTCCAATGGGGGTGTTTGGAATCCCGTCTCATCATCAGCGAAGTCACTGGGTGGTGAGGGCGTCGCTGGTTGCATTGGTTGTAGAGGAGTTGCACTAGGTGGTGTAATCGGGAGTATTGGTTCAGCACCTTCCTGTACCCAGAATCCAATGTTCGGATCTCTGGTGGGTATTTGTCGGAGTTGATTGGGGTCAGGCTTGTCCTCGTTCGGCCTTGCTGCAGTGTCATCCTTCCTTGGAGGCATCTTAACCTCGTTGATTCCCATGTTAGTAGAACGCGTGCGCGCACGTAACCCACCCATACGGCCACCGCCGGGTGCCGGTGCAGTACCACTCTGCATCTCAAGGAGTTCCGTGCCTGCTGCCTCATCGGTGAAATCGTCGCTGAAAAGAGTGGTTTGAGTAGTATCACCAACATTTTCTTCTACAACATCACCGTATTCTGATTCCTCTTCCAGTGGCTCCACGGATATATTCTCAGTTGAATCGGGGTGACCGTTAGTTGGAAGCGATTCGGGCTCTGGCAGGTATTCCGGCTCTTCTTGGTCGAATTCAGACCACATCTCAGCTGCACTAGATAAGTCTGGGAACAATGATCCTGACTCTGCCAACGGTCGTGGTTCACCCTTATCTTCCGCTGCTTCAGACTCTAATGCGGGCTCCAAGGTTACATCTTCAGCAACAGTCACGGTAGCTTCCACCCGAGGACTCGCAGCCTCGGAAACACGCTGGAAGGTCTCGTCGTCAACCGGTGTTGGATCCTTCGCCTCGAGGATGATGGATAAGTCAAGTGTCCTACCCTCTGTCAATGGCATTCCGCGAGCGTGATCTACAATATCTCGTAACAGGCGAATTGAGCGACTTGGGTGGCCGCCCGTTTGTTCCATCACCATGTCAATTAGAAAGGATGGGGGATTCCACGAAGATCTGCTGGCCTTACTTATCCTCTTGCTAATCGCTTTTGCCATCTCATTCCTGCTGAAAGTCTCCAAAGGAGGCGTGATGTCCATTTCTGAGAGTAAATCATCGGGCATCGCAGATTTTTGTCCAGGCGTCATTGTGACAACAAAAAGTGCCCTTAGCCTAGAGAAAGTCGACATCAACTTTGACAACGCTTCAGCAAGCTCTGGCCCGGGCTGGTTCGGGAGATCCAAAACCACCAGTGGAAGACGGGATGTACGCCCCGCTAAATCTTCCTTCAGACGCTCGATGAGAACACTATGAACAGGGGGTATCTCGAAGTCGTTGAGCAAGTTGCAATACAGTTCCCCAAGTATTGTCGATTCGACATCCTCGCTAGGCCACCAAACATGGTGTGTTTGCTCCGTCATCCCTGACAATATCTGTACCAAAGATGTTCTACCTGAACCTCTCTCTCCAACCAATCCAATAACACGGGGTGAGAAGAACCGGATGTGATTGACAAGCGACTCGAAGATTACCTCTCTTCCAACCATCAGTTCAATATCATCCTTGTCGAGTGGTCTGGTGTCAAAGGGATTGGATCTCAGGTTCGGTAAGTTCAGTCTTTTCAGTACCGCTGACGACATGAAAGCGCGAACTTCCAGTCCACTTAACATATTTACGCGTCTGGAAAGGTTCGAAACACCCGTTCATACCCGTTGAACGCTACACCGAGTGGCCAGGATAGGTGAAGATAGGTGTGGAAAGAGGAGTTTTTCTTCCGGATTAACGCGTTAATAACGCATTGCAAAAAGCGTTAACTCGTTAATATAGGGCGGTTAACGCTTCGTTAACGCTTTGAGAACCGGTCATCAAAGACTGAGAATAAGGACAACAAGAGGAATATCCTCCAATACTCACTAACCAACAAAAGCAGGTGACCGCCATAACGATAGTAATCCTGAATCTGTCTCGGAACCATTTAGGGAGTCTTCGCAGGCCCCACACATTAGAGGGGAGTAAATGCCTGTAGAAAATAGCCGCCTGAAAGGGTTCTACAAGTTGAGTGTCGCAGAGAGGAGAGCCATGGTCGCAGACCTCGCTGGATTAGACGAAGAAGCAGTGGGTGCACTGGCCTCCACAGGAGAACTTACCGAAGCCGCTGCAGATCGAATTATCGAAAATGTAGTGGGCACTTTGGCACTACCCGTAGGAGTAGCCACCAACTTCATTGTAGATGGTGAACATTACCTAGTTCCATTCGCCCTAGAGGAGCCTTCAGTTGTGGCCGCTGCCAGCAACATGGCAAAGAGGTGCCATGCGAGCGGCGGATTCGTATCGAACAACACTGATCCAGTCATGATAGGACAAATACAAGTGGTTGGATGCCCCGACCCATTCGCAGCCAAGCAAGCTCTTCTCGATGCTTCAGAAGGCTTAATCGCGGCCTGTAACGAAGTCGACCCGATATTAGTCAAGTTCGGAGGAGGCTGCCGTGGCCTAGAAGTGCGCGTTTTGGATACGGAATCAGGGCCAATGGTAATCGCTCACATCTTGGTAGACTGCAGGGATGCAATGGGCGCGAATGCTGTCAACACCATGGCTGAAACCATCGCCCCAACTGTGGAGTCAATTACTGGTGGAACCGTGATACTGCGAATTATATCTAACCTAGCAGTACACCGTTTAGCAAGGGTCAGTGCGACTTTCACGCCAGAGGAAATGGCGAACTCCGGTGAAGGTGCTGAAGAGGGACACAAAGTAATCGATGGAATCGTTCAGGCGTACCACTTCGCAGCAGCAGATCCATTTAGAGCGACCACGCACAACAAGGGCATAATGAACGCCATCTCGGCGATCGCTGTTGCTTGTGGACAAGATTGGCGAGCTGTCGAGTCAGGGGCGCACTCCTACGCCTCACACGAGCGTGTATACGGTTCCCTAACCCACTGGGAGAAGGACGAATCGGGCAATCTAATCGGTTCGATTGAGTTGCCTATGGCTGTCGGTTTGGTGGGTGGAGCGGTGCTAGTACACCCGACTGCTAAGGCAAATGTTGGAATTATGGGTGCAAGAACCGCTGACGAATTGGCTAAGGTCATGGCAGCTGCAGGTCTTGCACAGAACCTCGGCGCACTTAGGGCGCTAGCCACAGTTGGAATCCAAGCTGGTCACATGAAGTTGCACGCTCGCAACATGGCAGTTACCGCAGGTGCAAATGAAGACGAGGTCGACGCTGTCGTCGACTTAGTTCGCCAGAGCGGAGAGAGAATCACTGCTGCTGCGATAGAGAACGCTTTGGCACAACTAAGAGGAGACTGATCAGTCTTCACCATCCATGGTTGCTACAGGAGGTTCCGCTTCCTCGGGGCTCTCAACATCTTCTGTAGGTTCGACATCGTCATCCGAGTCACTCCCCGAAAGCGCTTCGGCCAATTGCGTGCCAGTAAGCCCCATCGCCTTGGCTTGATCTCTGAACCAAGTCGCTACATCGGCAGTGGTTGTGTGAGGGCAACCAAAGTATTCCGAGAACCTACGTGTCGTCGTAAGGCGCCGTGTATTCCCGTCTCTCCTCTTGTCAACGAGACCGAGTTCACGAAGATCAGAAACATGCTCGTATGCAACCTGACCAACCATTTCCACCAACCGGTTCTGCTGCATTGGTTGATGGTATGCAACCAGTGCTGCTGTCTTGAGAAGACGTTTGGGGATCTCTGTCCTGGCTACCCTAGGAATGAAAGAGGATAATGACGGGTCTACTTCGAGAACCCAGTAGCGGTCAATTTCCGTCAACTGAATGGCACAATCCTCCCTTGCGGCAATCGAATCCCTTAGGTCTAGTAAGGCAGCGCGAATCTCTGATTCCTTGACTTCGAACATCTCTGCGAGGTTTGACTGTGCCAGCGACTTACCAGCGCCAAACAATGTAGCTTCCAACAGAGTTGGGAGGCTTGGCTTGCTCACGCTGTAACCTCCGGTCGTATATGCTCGGTGACTGCGTCGAAGTTAGGCAACTGTGGCCACTTGTCCTGAAGGAAGATGTCACCGTTGGGATACTCAACCTGCCAGATGTCAGTATATCCACGATGAGTTAGGAAAAGAGCGGATACGAAACCGACTATCTCACCCTCTGCCTTGGCATCATCTTCGTCAAGGCCGACTTCGATACCTTCGGATCTCAACTTGCCCACGACTGACTGCACGGTGACTGGCTCGCCTTCCGGCGAGAGGTCGCGAATCGCTGCCCAGGTCATACGAATCTCCTCTTCGAGATTCTCCTGGTGAACTCTTCCCTTGACATTGGTGATGGCCTGCTTAACTTGTGCAGCATGCTTCACCCGGGCTGCCTCCCTGAGCCTACGTTCCTCTGCCTCCTCATGTGCCTCGGAGAGGCAAGAGAGCAACTCAGCAAGGGTCACCGGCCTTCCACCGTCTCGCTTAATCCTACCATCGAACAGTTGTGGCAAGGCCTCTTCGGCTCCGCCGGAAAGCACGGTGTTTGTGAACTCAAACTCGTCGTCATCGAACTCGGTCTGCCAAGATGGCATGTAATCCCAATCGTCATCGACCTCTTGATCGACATTCTCTGCCCTCTCTAGCAAGGTAGCAGCCTGACCATGCAGAATCTGCCACGCCATGCGAATGAGGCGCCCACAGGTTGGAAGATCTACATTGTCAGCACCCTCCAGCCTTTCGTTAAACAGATCAATGAACTTACCAAGGTCGATATCCCATGG
>MDTE01183434.1_pt1 | contig 14083 bp, 13 predicted proteins | sample 811231 | NCBI WGS metagenome assembly MDTE01 (sample SAMN05326651, study PRJNA326480) | marine metagenome | isolation source: seawater | place: Indian Ocean: Red Sea | collected 2010 | reverse complement strand
TATTGCACATCTCGATATAGGCCGGCGCATCCTGCCAGCGCGAATAGCGATAACGATAAAACACGCCATCGCACTCTAGTTCCTTAATAATCCGTCCTTCTTTCATACCTTCATCCACCTTGGCACTCAACCGCCCAGGATCCGCCCCTGTATTTGCTGATAGAGCCGCTGCAACCGCTCGCGATGCCCAGGCAATTCCTTTACTGCCCTATCGAGTACCTGTGCCGCGCGGGCCAGATCACCCATCTGGCCATAAAACTGCAGCATTTCGACATAGGCGGGAAGCATTTTCGGCTCGGTCGAGATCGCTTCCTCATAGGCCTGGATCGCACCATCAAAATCGCGCTGCATGATCCGAACATGGGCTAGATTGAGCCAGGGCTCGGCCTGATCCGGAGCCAAACGAGTCAAGCGGAAGAAAATTTCCCCAGCGCCTGCCAAATCGCCTAGTGAACCTTTCATCCCCCCTAGATTCAACCACGCCTGTCCGTACTCGGGGTCGATCTCCACCGAGCGGGTAAAAGCCTCAACCGCCCGGTGCCGATCACCGGCCTCTGCATACGCATTGCCGATATTGTAGTGAATCGCCGCATCGCCTGTCATTCCCATCGACCCCAATTCGCGGTTGGCCGGCAGCAAGAAGATCGCGCAGATCGCCAAGCCCAAACCCGCATTCCTCCAACGCCTCTCTCGCACCCAACCACACAGGGTTCCAAGCCCATAGACAGCAAAGACCAGCAACACCGGCAGCACCGGTACCCTATAGCGCGCAGCAATGAAAAACATCGCCACCCCAATGCAATAAGTGATCACGTATATTGCTGGCCAAGTCGGGCCGATCTTCCTTAGACTCAAGAGCAAACCCCAGATTGCCAAAGGTGCGAGCAGGCCAAAAGGAAAAGCGATGACCCCCTTCCACAGTGTCAACCACAGCACTGTAGAATAATTGCGCCAATAATAAATTGGTTGGTTGCGCCCCACCTCGTCGCCGTGCCAAAACTCCGTGACCTTATTCATCAGCAAACCCATCCACCAGAGTGGATCGGCAGCGATCTCGGCTAGCGATTTATTCAAAAAATACGCCGATTTTTCGGAGGGCCGGTTTATACCAAGCTTCGCCGGCTGGGTTATCAGTGCATCCTATTCCCAGCCCGGACGAATCGCCACGGTTTCCTCGTAGCCAGGATTGTTGCCGATATAAAAATTGATCCCCATATTGTACGAGATTCCCACCCCATCCCCACCGATGACCCAGTTGCGCACCGCCACTGGTGCGATCAGCAACGCCGTCCCGAGCAGGAAAAGTCCCGCATAGATCGAACCCTGCCGAACCGAGAAACGCCGCCATAGACCGATCGGTACCATCGCCACAAAAATCAATACCGTCGGTACAGCCAACGCTCCCAATCCGAACGTCGCACCCGCCCCAAGCCAACCCCAACCACCAGGCTCTTTCCACACCACCAGCATGATGACCAGAGCAGCCATATTGAGAAAAACCGCGAGTGCCGCCGGCAAGAGCTCGCCATCAAAAAAGATCAACGGCCCGTAGAGCGCAGCTCCGAGCCCAGCCCAAAAACCGGTAGCGGAATCGAAAAGATCGCGCCCGATCCACCAGGTCATCCCACAGACCAGCACCCCCAGCAGCGCTTGGATCAGACGCGCGGCGTGAAAAAAAGTATCCGGAAAGACCACCTTTATCACACCGAGAAAATACGGATAGAGCGGCGGTTGCCAGAAGGGGCCCTGGCCGATTCCCAGCCAGTTGCCCGCAGCCAGGTTCAGCGCCTGATTGGTGTAGGTTTTCGAATCGACGGCCGGGTATTCAAAAAGCGGACTCTGGTCGATCTCGAGGACATAAATCCCCCGCACTAAGAGCGCCACAGCGAGAATCAACCACAAGGATCTACGCCCGGTTCTAATATGTGCCAGCATTGCCATCATTCCTCACTTAGTTTATATAATGTGGCGCATCCAGTCCCTCTGCAAATCCCATAGCAGAACTAATGCAACAACTCGACTCCGATACCCACTCGCCCTCTGGCACCATCTTATCTTTTTTCCTGGTCTTGGTCTTCACCGCTCTTATGGCCTTCACCAGCGTGCGAACGTATGTACTATACGGCAATTATACCGGCCTGACCGACCACTTCAACACCATCGGGGTCATCTTTCTGATCTTCTGGATCCTGATCATTGCGCTGATCCTGCGTTTAATCCACCCCCTGCTCAGATTCTCCCCTTCCAACTATGCCCTGATCTACGCAGCACTAATGGTCGCAGTAGTGCTGCCTTCAATGGGATTTGGCGGCTATTTCATCCCGCTGATCGCAGGAGTATTCTACTATGCGACTCCCGAAAACAACTGGTCCGACCTGATCTGGCCGCATATCCCCGCCTGGGCGGCACCGCGCGACCTCGAATCGATCCGCCAGCTCTTTGAAGGCGCAAATGCTGGCACACCGGTCCCCTGGTCCCTATGGGCCGGCCCCCTTCTGTGGTGGGGCCTCTTTATGCTGGCCTTCTTCTTTGTCAGCGTCGCACTGATCAGTCTGGTCCACCATCAGTGGTCGCGGCAAGAACGGCTGGTCTACCCCCTGGCTGCGGTTCCCAATTTACTCCTGGACAGCCTGGAAAACCCATCCAGATCGATCCTCAAAAACAAGCTCCTTTGGTTCGGATTCTTTGCGGCATGGATACTGCCGACCATGAATATGCTGGACCAGGTCTTCGATTTCGAGATCATCCAGGGCTTCAGCATTCCCGGCTATAGTATTGAATTCCGCAAAATTGGCCTCAGTTACGGGCTCAATACGGATCTCTTGGTTGTAGGCTTGAGCTATCTGGTCAATCTCAATGTGCTCTTCAGCGTCTGGTTTTTCCACTTGGTCATCGCCGCCGAAAGCGCCTTGCTCAATTGGCTAGGTATCGCCCTGCCCTTGCCGGCGCAACCGCATGCTCCGAACAATGTACTCCTCGCCCATCAGCAGGTCGGTTCGCTGCTGGGCATTGTCGCGATCTCAGTGTGGATATCACGCGATTTCCTCCGCCGCCAGTGGCGGCAAATCGCCGCAGGTGGCAGGGATTCCACCAACCCAATCTCCCCTCGCTTCGCCGCCCTCTTAGGCCTAATCGGGCTAGTGTACATGACTGGCTTTCTCTATCAATGCGGTCTGAGTATGATCTGGAGCATAGTCTTCCTGCTCACCGCTCTGCTATTCTTCTTCGCCATTGCCCGTCTGCTGGCCCAAACCGGTATCGGACGCCTGCGTGCTCCAACATCCGTGCCCCCGGTATTGACCAATATTTTCGGCACCGCGCCCTTCGGCGCTCAGGGGCTGACTGCGATGGGGCTGAGCATGGTCTGGACAGCTGATTTGCAGCTCTTTTTAATGGGTACTCTCGCCCATGCTTTCAAAGTCTGCGAGCCGACTCGGCTCCGGATCAGCGGCCGTAAGCTGGTCTTCTTTCTCACCGGGGCAATGGTCGTCGGGCTCCTGACCACCGTATGTTCCTATATCTGGCTCGGCTATCGACATGGATTGATACACGGATACTCGTGGTATTTCGTCAACTCGCCGCAGTACCACTGGTCATGGGTCGCCAACTCGATCAACAACCCCAATCCCGCCCAAGGGCTGGCCATCATCTTCCTGCTCATCGGCGTCGGCCTGACCGGTCTGCTCTCGCTGGCCCAGTACCGCTTTGCCGGTTGGCCCCTGCACCCGGTGGGCCTCGGGGTCGCACTAACCAACACCGTTGTGATCGATTGGTTCGGAATCTTTCTGGCCTGGCTGATCAAGCTGGTCGTCCTGCGCTACGGCGGTATCTCGCTCTACCGGCTATTACTACCCTTCTTCATCGGGCTGATTTTGGGCACTTCGGTGGGAATTGGCGGAGCATCACTGGTCTACGCCTTCTACTATTATTGAGAGTGCTGAAAAACCGGATCGAGACCTAGTAACAATAATGGGATTTAGCACCCCCAATTCGGCTCGCAGATCACGGTCCCGAGTTTGTATTCAATCCATCTTAAGGTGTCGGTGATCCCGCATCCAAAAGCCCCTCCTGCTTCAACTCTCCCCAAAAATCCGCCGGGATATCGAACTCGATATAATCGATATTGCTCCCCACTTCGGCGATCGAACGCGCTCCGGGGATCACCGTGGCCACCGCCGGATGTCCAAAAGGAAATTGCAGTGCCGCGGCCTGCAGCGGGATATCGTAACGTGCACATACCGCTTCAATCCCTCTCACCCTGGTCAAAAGGTCCTCTGATGCCGGCAAGTAATTGTACATCGCGCCCTCCACCGCCCCGGTCGCCAGAATCCCCGAATTGTACGGCCCGCCAATCACTATCCGCACATTTTTCTCCTCGCAAAGCGGCAAGAGTTCGCGCAGCGACTCCTGTTCCAAAAGCGTATAGCGACCTGCCAATAAAAAGGCGTCAAAATCCCCAGCGCGGGCAAAATCGGCCAACATCTGCCACTGATTCATACCCAGTCCGATCGCCTTGATCACCCCCTGCTCGCGCAATTCGGCCAGCGCCGGATAAGCTTCGGACATCACCGCGTCGAAATTTCCACGGTCTCCCGGCACCCAATCCGGCTCGATGCTCTTTCCATCATCCGGATCGTGGATCAGTACGATATCGAGGCGATCCATCTGCAAGCGATCGAGACTGGCCTCGATAGAGCGCAGAACCGCATCGCGCGAATAGTCGAAATAGGTCGCCAATTCGGGCGCATCGACGAAGAGTTCTATATAGTCTTCGCCCTCCTGCCGCTCTTTGAGCATATAACCGACTTTCGAGGAGATCACAATCTCATCCCGGTCGTAGCGGTTGAGCCCCGGACCCATCCGCGTCTCACTCAGTCCGTAGCCATAGAGCGGAGCAGTATCGAAATAGCGCACCCCGGCATTGTACGAAGCTTCGATTACATCCAGGGCTTCTTGATCTCCGAGCGCCGAATACATATTGCCGAAAGCAGTACCACCCAACCCCAAGCGAGTGATCTGCAGGCCGCGCGATCCAACGATCTCTTTAGCGCCAGCTTTCATAGCCAAACTCCTTTAAAAAATGGGAATTCGATTTCCGGTCTCCCCGGTTATATAGTCGAAAACGACCCAGAATCCCGATACGAAAATATGCCCCAGGATCAAACCCAGAAAGAGCGGACGCAATTGTCGGTAGAACTTCACGCCTCCGTATTTGATCACCAACCCCTTGAACAGCCAACCGATGAAAATCGAAAACCACGACCAGTTAACCGTCAGGGTTGCGCCAATCGGAAACCCCAGATAGTGAACCGGCCACCACAAGAAATGATGCCGTGCATACATCAGCATCCCCATAACTCCTGCGCCGATCCCCGCATAGAGGAAACGCGGACCGATCTCGTTGAAATCCTGCCAAGGATGGATCGGATTGGCAATCTTGTAAGCCGAGTCGCCATGGACGATCTCACCGAAACGGTTGTAAAACCACCAATCGAGGTTGATCCCACCATAGGTATACCCCATCCACACCACCATCCAGATCGAGCTGCCCAACCCCACGAGGATCGAGATCATGATCGCCCAAAAGAGCGGACGACCTCGTACCTTACCGATATCGGCCAGCTTCATGCTGTTAACCGCCGAGGCCATGACCATCGTGCGCAGATCCCCCGCCCAACTGAAGGTCATCCCCAGGCTCACCAGCCCAGCGGGTCCAATTGCCTCGGTGCCCACGCTGTTAATGACGAAGGGCTGCGCCGTCATCTGTGCTCGTGCGAAACCAAGCCCCCCCTCCGCAACAATCCGGGTCAACCCGTAAAAGATGCAAAAAGCCACAAAGAGGAAGAAGAGCGCCACCACCAAGGGCACCCCGGATAGGGTCAACCAGCCGGTGGCATAAACACTCGCGAGGAAGAGTACACTAACGGCCGCGCGGTACGAGAGAATCTCCTCTCGATCATCCAGAGGCCCTTCATTGTAGAGGGCCTTGCGCCAAACCCTGTGCAAATAACCCCGACTGTTCCACAATCCATACAGCACCAGCACCAGCATCGCCCCCATGCCCTCGTACGAAACCGACATCGATCCTTCCATAAAAAGGTCGCGGCGGCCCGGTAGCGAATAGCCGAGAATATTCTCGGTAGTGATCTGCACTTTGGTCAGCAGGTGGAATAACCAGATGCTCATGCCGACATCGAGACTGAGGAAATAAGCCAGACCCATAGCAACAAAATTGACGTTAGTACTTAATCCCAGCGCATTGTTGAAGAGCTGGATGTTGTTGCGCAACTGAATTTCCGGTATGAACGGAAAATAGTGATTGAGTGCATTGGTGCTGAACAGACATAAGGGAATCGCGAAGCCGATCCACATCAACGGATTCTTGAGGAACGGACTGACGATCGACCCTTCCCGATCCTCCTCGGTCATATCGATCGGCAATTGCAAAAGCGGAAAGGTCAAGCGATCGTATTCAACCCATTGGCGACGGACGATCGACATGATCGTGATCATCATCAGGTAAATCGAAAGGATAAACGAACCCCATGCCAAAAGAGGCACGACCCAATGTTCCCAGGGAATCGGCTGCCCCTGCGGTAAGCCCTCGAAAAAATACTTGATCGCGTCCGGATCCTGCGGCACCATCCACTCTTGAACATAGGGGTGCAATAACTCGGACCAGTTGTTCTCGGGGGTTGAATAGTAGTAGATATTGGGCAACATCGCGATCAAGTTGCCCGTAAAACCCCAGGTCGGGATCGCCGAGGCGATAATCATCATTGCATATATGACGATCAGTTCGGCGCGGTTGAAACCCCACGAGTGCCTGCACAATTTGAGTAGCGGATTAATAACGGCGACGATGATGAAAAATAGAAAAATCGCCCCGGCAGTAATATAGTCGGACGACATCCCCGCCGTAGCCATCGCCAGTCGGGCATAGGCAAAAAACATGTTGATCGTCAACGACATCAGGGCACCGAAGGCGATCGAACGATAGGTAAAATGGCTGGACATAGAAATCGATTTTAGTCAATCACCGCTCTAAACGCAAGGGCATCAACACATTGAAAATGATATATTTGCGCCTTCTCAACTTCAAATCATTGTCTAGTCACTAGCAATGATTTATTATTAGTCCCTCCTTACAACCTGTGAGAGAAACACCTATGACCAGCGACTTAGAATCCCAACTCGACCAACTCGAGCAAGATGGTTTCCTCCTGATCGAAGACGCGCTTTGTCCCGACGAAATAACACAGATCCGCCAACGTATCGAACACGCTCGCGCGATGGGCTGGGAAGAAGGCCTAAACGAGGTCGGAAATATGTGGTTCGACTCGCTTTTGGACCGCGAACCGGATAATTTCGGTCCCCTTGTCGGGCACCACAGCGTGCGTCCCTACCTCCAGGGCATGCTCGGCCAGCAGTGTCAGTTGCGCAGTTTTCGCGCCCATATTAATCCCGGTCCCTACCTCCAGGAATGGCATATGGATTTCTATGGCTACTGGGAGGAAAAGAGTCTGGCCACCCAATCTCGCCTCGCAGTGCCCCCCGTCGGCGTGAATACCACCTTCTACTTTCAGGATAACGGCCCTGGCGAGGGTCACCTCAAATTCATCAAAAACGGCCATCTGACCGAGCCGCCACATCTTTTTCCCAAACCCATGGACCGTCCCAAATTCGAGGCATGGTGCGAGGCGCAAGAACACGTCGTACTCTATCCAAAAGCCGGTGACTGTGTCCTTTTCCTGAGTCATATACCCCACCAGGGTGCCAAGGAACGCGATGATATGGAGCGCAGCAACGTCGTATGCCATTACCAGTTGACGCCGATGCACGAAGGTGCCTGGCACGTATCTCGTCCCAGGGGTTGGGAAGGCACCTTCCCCCTTGTCGCTACCTAGATCACGTACTCAAAAAATCAATGTGGGTCGACTCTCTGCAATTGAGAGCTAAACACCGATGAAAAGGAGAATCTCGTGACTGCACTCAAAGTTGGAATCATTGGCCTGGGTGGAATCGCCCGTGCGCACTGCGATGCGATCGCCCACCTCGACAATGTCGAGATCGTCGCCGTCGCCGACCTCTTTGCCGAGAAACGGCAAGAGTTCATGGAACAATACAAGATTCCCAGGGGTTATCAGACCCACCACGAACTCTTGCAGGACGACGAGGTCGAAGCCGTCGCCATCGTCCTCGGTCATATGCTTCATCATCCGCTGACCATCGACGCCTGCAATGCGGGTAAGCACGTGCTGGTCGAAAAGCCCATGGCCATCAACCTCCAGCAGTGCGATGAAATGATCGAGGCTGCCGCCAGCAATAATGTCAAGCTGATGATCGGCCTCTCACAGCACTTCTACGATACCAGTATCAAGGCCAAGGAAATCCTCGACTCCGGCGAGTTGGGCCCGGTGATCAGCGCGGTAAGCTATATGTCGAAAAATTGGAACTACGCAGGCCGTCGACCTCAGTATCGCAGCCGCTACCACGGCGGCGGCATGTGGCTGACTAACGGAGTCCATGTCGTCGACCGCCTCAGCTGGGTCATGGCCTCGCAACCGATCTCGGTCTCGGCCTCGGTCGGCACGCGCTCCCACTACCAGGCCGCAGACGACTACGGCACCGCCCTGGTCCGCTATCAAAACGGCCAGACCGGTAGCGCCATAGCTATAGGCTACGCCGACGGAGCGCCGAACTTTGAATGCCAGGTGATCTGCGCCAACGGCAGCCTGCGCTTCAGCCAGCACGGTGAGAAATACGTCAGAGTGGGCAAGGGCGAACAATGGCAGGATGTGGCTTTCGAGGAAACACCGACCGAGATGTATACCGAGTGGAAGAGTTTTGCCGAATCGATCGAGCTCAATATTGAGCCGCCGACTCACGGCGAATACGGTCGCATGGTGATGGCCACGCTCTTCGCGGCGGAGGAATCATCAACAACCGGTCGCGAGGTCTTGATCGGCGACGGCCCCAAGTGGCAAAGCCAGACCTCCGGAGCGCCGACCACCATTCGCCACGGTTGGATCTGAATGCGGAAACACGGGGTTCGTTGCATAAGGCCAATCATCTAAATAGCTGAGGGCCTGGTCCCCACTCAGAATTCAGGTGCTAAATCCGCCAACGCCGCCTGATCCAATTCCACGCCCCAGCCCGGCCCATCCGGCACCCGGATATAGCCGTTCTCGACCTGGGGCATTGCCTTCAACACCGAGATCTCGTCAGTGGGCCGACGCGGATATTCCAGCATCTCAAAATTGGCGATACAGGCTCCCAAGTGGACTCCGACCAGCGTCGATATCGGCCCGTTGGGATTGTTCGGCAGCACCCGGATATGATAGGTCTCAGCCATCATTGCAATCTTATAGCCTTCGAGAAACCCGCCGCAGTGACACAGATCCGGCTGTATATAGTCGACCGCCTGCTTTTCCAAGAGCTCGCGAAAGCTCCAACGGGTATAGAGCCGTTCTCCGGCTGCCACCGGGATCTGTATCGCAGCAGCAACTTTGGCCATCTCGTCAACATTCTCCGGTGCCACCGGCTCCTCGAAAAAAAATGGATCGTACTCCTCGAAAAGCCGCGCCATGCGGATCGCCATATTCGGGCTGAGTCGCCCGTGTCCCTCGATTAATATATCCACTTCGGAACCAACCATCTCACGCGTGAGCCGGACCCGCTCGACCGCCAGACGCATTTGCTCGCGCTCCATGCGCTGCTCGGCCAGCCCCAGCGGATCGAACTTGACCGCCTCATACCCCAGATCCACCGCCTCCTTAGCCGAGGCAGCGAAGGCCTCCGGCGACTGATCGCCGAATAGCGTATGCGTATAGAGCTTAATTCGATCGTTCAACTTGCCACCGATCAATTGATATACCGGCACGCCTAGCGCCTTGCCCTTGATGTCCCACAACGCCTGCTCCACCCCACTGATCGCACTAGTATAGATCGGCCCGCCGCGCCAGAAATTCCCCTTATAGAATCTCTGCCACAACCCCTCAATCGCCAGTGGATCCCATCCCTGCAAGGGCAATTGGCGAATAGCATGCGCCACGGTGTCCGGATGGCAATCGGCGGCAACCTCGCCCAGGCCGATTATATCCGCATCCGTCTTGACCAATACCAGATATCCCAGTACACCATGGCGCATCTTATCAATCGGAATCGTGTGCACTTCGGTAATTTCCATCGCATCCGCCTTTATTGATGAGCCAATGGCTCCATAGTTCCCGCCACTATCACTTCCTCCAATTCGGCCACATTAGAGGCCCCGCTCGACACCGTCGCAACTCGTTCATCGGCCAAAATCCAGCGAAATGCACTCTGCGGCAAACTCGATTCCTCCTGCCGCAAGCCCTCTATCACCCCCCAGGCCGATGCCCGCTCTTCCGGGTTTTCGAACCGCTGCGCCACCGCCCTTTCTTGCTGCTCCCCCTCGACGTAAAGACCGCCCGCCAATGGCGTTGCAATTACGATCCCCATATCGGTTTCGACTGCTGCAGGCAATACTTCCTCTGCCGCCAATTGCACGCACGGATGGTAATCGTGATAACACAGTAGTGCATCAAATTCCCCTGTCGCTGCCAATTGGGCCAGCAGCGGAATCGCCCGCCCAGTGATGCCCACAAAATCGCACCAACCCCGCTTCTGTGCCTCTCTTAATCCCTCCAGAGTGCCCCCAACCTCTAAAATCCTCTCCTCGCCAGCCAGATTGACTTCATGGATCTGTGCCAGTGCAAGTTTTTCAACCCTCAATAACTCCAGGCTGCGCTCCAGACTGCGCAACACCGAATCGCGTTTATAATCGAATCCCTCCGGTTTAAAACCCACCTTCGTCGCAATATGTATTGGCGCAGTGAGATCTTTCAACCCCTCGCCAATCAACCGCTGACTCTCCCCGTACAAAGGTGCTGTATCTATATAGTTACACCCTAATTCCAACGCCCGCACTATAATATCCCTGGCGTTTTCTTCCACCCGTCCCGGGTCGTTCCCTCCGATATAAGCCCCACCCAAACTAATCTCGCTTAGCTCCAACTCGGTCCGGCCGAAGCGTCGATATCGCATTCTCCCCACCTTTCATATCTTCATCTAAATTGGGATGATGATCCTAATCTATGCACTATTATGCACCACGGCACATATTGAACTCGGCTGATCAATTCCGTATGTTGCTCATAAACCACATCCTCCCAGAGAGCTCTCATGTATCTTGGTACTCAATACGAACCCGGCACCCCCTCCTCCGACTACTACCAGCACCTCAAGCAACTCGGCTGCGACCACATCTGCAGTACTCCTCAGGGGCACCCCGCTACCTGGACTACCGAATCGCTGCGAGCGCATCGCGCACGTATCGAAAGCCACGATCTCATACTGGATATGATTCCCCTCGGCCATATCGGAATTGGTCCAACAGACCCCTGGCGCGCGATCATGCTCGGCACCCCCGAACGCGATCGCGCCTTAGACAGCGTCTGCGACACCATCCGCCATAGTGCAGAGGCTGGCATCCCGGCCATGAAGTACTACCTCCACTACCTGGGCATTGTCAGCACTGGGCACGTGCCAGGCCGCGGCGGTTCGCAAAACCGCACCTTTGTCTACGCCGATGCCGCGCAAGAACCACTCCTTGAAGTCGGCCGCATCGACGCCGATACCATGTGGGAGCGCATCACCTACTTTCTCGAACGCGTCATCCCCATCGCCGCTGAATACAAAATTCGACTCGCCTGCCATCCACACGATCCACCGGTACCCCGGCCGCAGGGGCTGCGCGGAATTGACCGAGTATTGGGCGACGTCGATGGGCTCAAACGCTTTATCGAGATCGCCGAAAATCCCTACCACGGCCTCAATTTCTGTCAGGGCACCATCTGTGAAATGCTGGAAAAGCCCAACGAAGAAATTTGCGCTATCATCGATTATTTCGGGCAGCGCGATAAGATCTTTAACGTCCATTTCCGCAATATAAGAGGCGGTTTCTGCAATTTCGTCGAGACCTTTCCCGATGAGGGCGACGTCGATATGTACCAGGCCCTGCGCGCTTATAAGAAAGTTGGCTATAAATACATGATCATGCCCGACCACGTACCCAGAATCGCCGGCCCCTCACCCGATCTGGTCGCCTTCGGCTTCGCCTTGGGCTATCAGAAAGCGCTCTTACAGGCCATCGAACACCTAAACTAATATGTCCACCGTATTGCTCACCGGCGCCGCCGGCTATCTCTCCAATTTCATCATCGACGCACTCAAAGACGACTATCAGCTAACGCTCTTCGACCGCGCACCACTACAAACCAACCTCAAATCCATCCAAGGCGACATCTGCGACTTTGAGGCAGTACTAGACGCGGCACAAGGGCATGACGCCATCATCCATACCGTCGCCCTGGTCCGCGGCCGGGAAGAGAAGACCGTTTCCGATTTCGCCGACATCATGATCAAGGGTACCTGGCATGTGCTTCAGGCTTGCGCACAACTGAAAATTGAGAGACTGGTCAACATCTCCAGCGTCGTCGCCGACGGTTCATCCATTCCCAATCCCGTGCCGCTCTTGCCCGGGGAGACCGTATCGTACAGTGCCGCAGACCTCAATTACTGCATCGCTAAAAAAATCGGAGAAATCCTCGCAGCAGCCTATGACCAGGCGCACGCCAACCGCACTATCAACCTGCGCCCCGGCGTCATCGCCGGAGACGGGGCGAATCCGGGCCCCGAAACCGACACCACGGAGAAAACCGGCCCCTGGTTTAGCTATGTCGATCCCCGCGACGTAGCCCATGCCGTGCACTGCGCCCTGCGATCCGACCGCGATTCGGGTACCTACAATATAGTCGCGGGCCGCGCGGACAGCCTCTTCGACTGGCGCCCGGCCCGCGACGAAATAGGCTACTCTCCACAGTATAACTGGCCGGAAATCGAAGAGGTCTGCGGTTATGATTGAACCCGGCATTCTCGCTCGCACGATCGCCCACCTGGCACCTCTACCTCCTGAAATAGAAGTGCGCGAAATGCTGGTTGAACCGATGCTTATGGACATATCCTGATGGAGAACGCGCCATGACCCCCGAAGAGGTTCTCAAACACCCACCCAAAATCCTCAACGACGAGCAGCGCCAATTCTATTTTGACAATGGTTATCTGCTGGTCGAAAATGCCGTGTCACAAGATTGGATACAGCGCCTACTCGAGGCTACGGACCAAATGATCGAGCTGAGCCGCTCACTTACCCAATCGGATAGCGTATTCGATCTCGAGCCAGGCCACTCCAGTAAAACACCTCGTCTGCGCCGTCTCTCAACACCCGTAGATCAGCATCCGAGCTACTGGGCTTTCGCCACCGAATCGCTACTCGCCGATATCGCCGCCGACCTGGTAGGTCCCAACGTCAAATTCCACCACGCCAAGCTCAATTTCAAGTGGGCCGAGGGCGGCGAAGAAGTCAAGTGGCATCAGGATATCACCTACTGGCCGCACACCAACTACAGCCCGCTCACCATCGGCACATACCTTTATGACGTCGATGAGGACCAGGGACCCCTGGCAGCCATCCCGGGCAGCCACAAAGGCAAATTGTACGATCAATACAACGGAGACGGCGACTGGATCGGCTGCATCGCAGAGCGAGATTTAAACGAAATCCCACTCGACAAAGTCGAGTATCTGATGGGAGCGGCCGGTTCGATCACCATCCACAACTGCCGCCTGATCCATGGATCGAAGAAAAACCTCTCGCCCAAAGGCCGACCACTGCTCCTCAACGCCTACTCCTCCGCCGACGCCTTCACCTATACCTACAACCCCATCAATAGCCCAGCATACTCGGGGAAGATCGTCCGCGGCCAAGCCTCCCGTTGGGCTCGCCATGATCCACGACCCTGCTTGGTACCACCCGATTGGTCCAAAGGCTATACCTCGCTCTACGCAATGCAACAAGAAGAAGACTGGACGACAGAGCAACAATGAACGACGATGAAAAATACCTCTTCGATCTATCGGGCTATCTCGTCTTGCGCAATGTATTAAAGCCCGACGAAGTCACGCAGATGAACGCAGCCATTGACCACCATCAAAACCAACT